>ENA-OUOG01003283-OUOG01003283.1-marine-metagenome-genome-assembly--contig:-NODE-3283-length-15366-cov-5.637713_pt1 | contig 15366 bp, 13 predicted proteins | sample MGYA00248635_ERZ508505 | MGnify/ENA primary metagenome ERZ508505 (study PRJEB26176, sample SAMN06267871) | marine metagenome | isolation source: Saanich Inlet, British Columbia, Canada | place: Pacific...
TGGCCATCTTCCATTTCCATTACCAGATTTTGGCGCTCATTCTTTTCCGAAGCCTTGTCCAGGCTAGCATTCAAAAATTGACCCTTGTGATAGGACGTGGCGACAATTTTACCTGCAACTGGGGCTCTATTCACATGCACATCAAACACATTCATGAAGATCGAAATACGGCGCCATTCGCCCGCTGGCAAATCAAGGTCGGCTGGAACATCGCGCACATCGGTCGATAGAACGCGGCCATCAGCCGGTGAAATCACCAGATTATCAGTAACCGGCGTTACCCGCTTTGGGTTGCGGAAGAAATAAACGCACCACAGGGACAGCAAAGTGCCGGGCAATGCAAACGGTGACCAGAAATAGGTGATGAAGCCACTTACCAACACGAATATAAAAATAAATGGCCAACCAGCAGGGTGGATAGGAACCAATACTTCTTCTGTTACGCTCTTATAAATGTTCATTTTTTACCCAAGTAAATTAGTGTCACCGGTCACCGGCATGGTTCACCGGCATTACCTGCCGGTTTGAAAGAGCCCCACCATAACGATAAACCCGCACGGCGTCATCACTCAAAACGCACCATTGATGTATCGCATTTCGTATCACAAAACTGGGCATTGGTCGGATCACGGACCTGACTATTAGCCGTATCACGGTGCGGCGTTAGCTCAATTCACCAGATCGCGCCGCCGCGGCATCCTCGGCGCTAATCAAACCGCGCTCGAGCAATTCATCGACCTTGCCGTCAACTGACGTTGGCGACAGAAAGCGCGGCTCGTCCAAACCGGGCACCTCAACCATGATGGCTGGATCAAGATCACCCACAGCGGCCAACCGCGCCAATGCCGCCTCATCCAAAACCGCCGCGGGCGCCGGTGCCGGAATGGGTGCCTGAATGGGTGCCGGAGTGGGTGCCGGAGCAGGAGGCGGTGTCAGCTCTGGAATTGTTTCTGCCACTGGTTCTTGGGTCGCAATCGGCTCAGGCGCTGAAATTGGCGCTGGATCAGAGGTTGGCTCGGAGGCCGCATCCAATCCATCTGGAGCATCAAGGTCGCCTAGACCGGCAATCAGCGCGGCATCATCTAATGCTGGCTCTAAAACGGCTGGCACTTCGGCAACAGGTTCATTAGGCAATTGCGGCGCAATCACCGGATCTGCCGGCGGTGTTGGCGGTGTTGGCGGTGCGGGCGGTGTAGGCGCACCAAATGAACCAACCGGCGGCGGCATCATCACCGGCGTGTCTGGCGTCACAGTTGGAGCCACTTGTTGGGTAGGCGGGGGGACAGGCGGCGCTGACATAACCGGCGGAATAGTATCAACCGGTGCCTGAACTGGTGCCTGAACTGGTGCCTGAACGGGTGCCTGAACGGGTGCCGGTATTGGCTGTTGCACGGGAGGCTGGACCGGCTGTTGCACTTGTTGCTGAACCGGTGCCTGAACGGGTGCCTGAACGGGTGCTGGCGGGGCAGTTTGTGGTAATTGTTGCGGAACGGCTTGGCTCGACATGCCCGCGGGGGCTAGCAACGCTGGCGCGACTTTATACAGAGCCAGCTGTTTCTTCTTTGGCTTTTGCACCAATGGCACAATATTACCGCCCATCGAACGCCCAACAAATTCGTCGACTAGGATTTTTTGCCAATGACAAGCCTCAATCTCCCATGGCCGCTGTTGCCACTGGATTTCTTCGATTGGCTGGGCTTTGGTGTTAAGCCACTTGCCAATATGAACAAGACGCTTTTCACCCTGAATTTTGTGCTTTTTCCTGGTAACTACCAGACGCCCATTATGGCTTTGCGAGACATGGATCAACTCATGGGCCACCACCTCCATCGCATCGCGAATACCGGCGGCGGTTGATACTGTTAGCTCGAATAAAATAGGCGGTGATGTGCTCAGCAGACCCTTCCTGCCCAATAACATATCGCGGGTGATCGGAACGCGAATTGGCTGGCCTGTGACGTCGATCATGACGGTCAGCTTTTTGCGCTGGGCCTTGGTAAATAACCGTTCAGCAAAATAGGATGCCGCGGCTTTGAGCAAATCGCCTTCTCCAGGCGCCGCATCTAAAACATTTATGTCAATCATCACTCTCGATGCCAATCACTGCGAAATACAAAATTTTACCAAACTCGATCAGGCTTCCCAAACTTGATCAGGCATACCACTGCGCCCGCGCTACCTTCATCTGTTACAACCACAATTCCTCGAATTGAGCAGATTGATGATTCAACCGATAACAGTTTAGCACAAGATGCCATTAAGTATATGTGAATGCTAATTTAACTGCAAATTGACAAGCGTGCTATCCCACCAAGCGGCTAAACCGAAGCGGCTATTGTGATCCGGCTCCTGCCATCCCAAAGCGCCTTGACCTTGCCCGCGCACAACCGCACTGTAGACTTAATTATGGATTTCCTGACGCTGTGAACAGCGTTTCTCAGGCTGGTGATGCGCAAAACGGCGGTGACTAGCGAACTCCAACACCCCATTAAAAGGATTTAACGATGGACAATATGTTTGAAACGGGCCTCGCCAAGCGCAAAGCCACCCTTGGTGAAGAATATGTTACCCAAACACTTGAAAATGCAGATGATTTTAGCCGCCCGTTCCAAGAGGCAATGACCGCATGGTGCTGGGGTTTTGGCTGGGGTGACGAGGCCATTGACGCCAAAACACGCTCGATGATGAATTTGACGATGATCGGTGCTCTGGGCAAAATGCATGAATGGGAATTGCATTGTCGCGGCGCTATCGGTAATGGCGTCACCAAAGAAGAATTGCGGGCAATCGTCCATGTGATTGGCATTTATTGCGGCGTTCCCCAGGCAATGGAATGTCTCCGTGTGGCGAAAAAAGTGGTCGATGATACTAATTGGTAAGTGTATCGGACAGATAGATGCCTAACTGGGTGCCTAACGCCCGAAATAACCGACACAAATTGAGCACCCAAACCACCAAAAAATTAAAGAGCGCCCCTGAAACGGGCGCTTTTTAGCCTGAAATGGGTTTGACCCAGCGCGCCGAAACCCAATCAAATAGCCATTGGAATGATTTTATTCATATAAAACCTAGACATCCGCGCATTTTTAGGCGACTTTCTATTCAGTATAGGTGCAATATTCGGATACGCTAATACAGTTGCGTGAATGGTTGCGCCGCTAAAGGGAAAAGTAGATGGGGGGCATTACTAATGCGCCAACTAATTAAGTTTGCAATTATTGGCTGTTTTGCCGCCGGTTCTAATATGGCCGGCGCGGGGATCGCGATGGCTGGGGGGTTACCCGGTGCAGAAGGTGACGCCGCGGCTGATACGACAAGCGCAGCGCTGAGCGCCACGGAGAATGCACCTGCAAACGGTTCAGCCCAGACAACTGGCACTTCCACAACGCATAGCTCATCGGTAGCAAGCGGTGATACCAGTAACGCGAGCAATAGCGACGCTGATATCGACACCAACTCTTTTGTAGCAATCGAAGATGACCCGCTGATCATCGACGCCTCCTCGGTAATGGACGGCGACGGTGTTGGTAGCATTCAGGTACAATGGCAAGTCTCTAACGAGGGGATCGAGTGGTCAAACATGACCGGCGAAACACGCCAGTCATTTACCCCACGCGAAAAGCATGTCGGCAAACGCCTTCGTGTTGAACTGTCTTACGTCGATGGTCAGGGCAATCTTGAAACGATCCTAAGCCCTTCTTCAAGCCCGGTGCAAAATGTTAACGACAAGCCAACCGGTGCCCCGCAATTGGTTGGCGCGGCACAGGAAGAAGATGCGCTTATTGTTGACACCAGCATGATTGCGGACGATGACGGGCTCGGTAAATTGTCAGTTATCTGGCAGCGTTCAAGCACCAAAACAGACTGGACCGCTTATCCTGAAGCGAGCGGCGGGCTGTTGCAATTGACCCAAGGTCATGTCGGCTATTCATACCGCGCGGTGATCTCTTATGTTGACGGTCACGGCACCAAGGAAATTCTTGTAACCAACCCTTCTGAAGTTGTGATCAATGTTGATGATCCGGTGCAGGGTGAGGTTCTGGTTTCAGGTGAAGCCGCTGAAGGGCAAACATTGGTTGCCTCGACAGCTGGTATCTCAGACGAAGACGGTATTGCCAGTATTTCGGTCGGATGGGAATCATCTGCTGACGGCCGGAACTGGCGTGCAATCGAGACTGTTGGTTCAAGCCAGATCGCGCTAACCCAGGGATTGGTTAACCGCCAGTTGCGGGCCCGCGTGAGTGTGGTTGATACTTTTGGTGTTGAAACCATCATCTTTAGCCAAGCAACAAACACTGTGCGTAACGTTAACAACAAGCCGGCCGGAACGATCTTTGTCCGCCGCGTTGGTAACTAGAGACCAGAGCTAAACGGCCAAACATCGTGGGTTAGCCCCACTTTATACGGCATGAATTGAAAAGAGGCCTGCGGGCCTCTTTTTGCTTTTTTGCGTCAATGTCATTTTTCGCTTTGCACAAACCGTATTTAGGGTCACACTACATATGGTATGGAACAGCTGTCTTTACACATAGACGTTGATAACATGCGCGACAGGCGCCCTTGGCTATGTTGCACCCCATACCATCACTTCCCTCTAAATGTCCGCAACCCGTTAATGGAGATTTACCATGCGAATGACTGATCGTGACCATCAGCCGGAATGCCATGTAATTCCGTTTCATCGCCCTGAGCTTGAAGAAGAAAATGTGTTAACCACGAGCATTGCCGCGGTGATCGCTGTCACAATTCTTCACAGCGCGGACGTCTCCCCAGAAGACAAATTGCTGGAAATTATGGAGGCAACCGGTGAGGCCGAAGTGCTCGATGCGGATGATGCGATGTTCGGGTTTGAAGAAGAGCCGAGCGTTAATATTGCGCATCCGGCAAATGACAACCAAATGCTGAGCATCATCTAGAGTCAGTAATGAGAGGTAACCAGCCTCCGCCTAGAGCGTTTGCGCCAAATATTGGGCGACGATAATCCACGCTGGCATTGATATGGCGGCAATCAAAGTTTGCAGCGATATTATCTCCGCCATTAAATCGGCATCGCCGCCCAATTCCTTGGCCAGCGCAAAGCTCGATGAGGCGGTAGGTGATGCGCCAATCGCGGCCAGCACCAAAAGCGCCGTTGCGCCAACATCAAAATACAAACCGAACCCGACCAACAGTCCGGGGAACACAATGACCTTTGAGATAGAGGCCATTAATAGCGGCTTTATATGACCGCGGAATCCCGCGATATGCAGTGAGGCGCCAATACAAAGCAACAGTAAAGGCAACGCCGCATTGCCCAACATATCAAAGCCCTGAGACACAAATAGCGGTACCGGCACACCCAGAACATTAACCAATCCGCCCAGCAAAACCGATCCAATTAGCGGGTTGCGGGCAACTTCCTTGGTGATCGCCGCCGACATATTCGCCTCGGCCGGCCCCTCTCGCAGCATGAAATGCACAATCACCGCGACAATATTAGAGATCGGCACGAGGAACGCGACCCCGATACCACCAATTTGAAGCGCCGTTATCCCGGCAACACCTTGCAATATAGACAGAGCCAGAAAGCCGTTATGACGCAATGACCCCTGGATAAGAGATGCCATGGCAGGCCCGCCCTGCCGCGTAAATTTCGCCGCCGCATAGGCAAAGGCCACCACCCCAACACTCGCCAGCGATAGCGCGGTCAGAAACGGCGCTAAGAAATCACTGCTAAGTACTGCGGTGGATGTGAGGTTGAATAATAGGCAGGGAAACAGCACCCAATAGCACAGGCGTGACATCAAATCCCAAATGCGGGTATCGAGAAGATTGGTGCGCTTGATCACATGGCCAAGCACAACAATCATCAGGATCGCACTAATTGTGGGAAGTATATCAAGCATCTGCGCCCGCCGCGCCTATGCTAGCAACGAGGGGATTATTTACCCTCGAATTTGCGGATGATTGCCCATGCCGCTGGCATCAAACCAGCCGCCACGACCATCTTTAACAAATCGCCATAGATGAACGGGACTAGGCCAAGCTGCAGCGCCTGTGGAATACCGCCGACAAAATTACTGAGCCACACCACACCGCAAACATAAATCAGGGCTGTACCGATCATCATCGCCAAGAATGTTGAAATGATGCCGCGACCCATGCCGCGCTCTGCGAGCATGCCCATCGCAATGGCCGCCACCAAAAAGCCAGCAAGATAACCGCCGGTTGGTCCCAATAGCGTCAGTACACCAGAGCCACCAGCCGCAAAAACCGGCAGACCAACAAGCCCCTGCGCCAAATACGCAATGACAGTCGCACCGCCAAGACGTGGTCCATAGGTCATCCCGATCAATAGAACGACAAGTGTCTGGCCGGTTACTGGCACAGGATATAGAGGGATTTTGAATTGCGCCGAAACCGCTAGCAAAGCCGAGCCCGCCACGACAAGCACAAGGCGCGTCAGCCAGATCCGCATCAGATCGCCAGCGGCGCCTTGCGGCATAACCGCACTCACCAAAGTTGCGTAACGCTCTGCTGTGTTGAGAGGTCCTGAATTAGGTGATGATGGCGCCTGCATTGATAGATCCCTTTGTATTTCAGTGATGTGTTTCTGTAATGTATTTCTGTGATGTATTTTTGTGATTTCAAAAGCGACCGTCAGTATAGGACCTGAATGCATAATGCCAAGGAAAACCATACATGGTGGTGTTGATAACCGCATAACATGGTTGCCTTGCCCCCCTGCTTGGGCCTAATACAGTCGTGCAGTTTAAAAAACAGCGGCTGTTAGACCAGCCGTAACCCTGTAACAATTTGTGGATAGTCTCATGGACAAGTTCTTTGGCCTTTCGGAGTCCGATACCTCGCTCCGACGGGAAATTCTCGCTGGTATCAGCACGTTCTTAACAATGGCATTTATTGTTGCCGTTAATCCGATCTTTCTAGCCGAGGCGGGCATTCCCTTTGCCACCGGTTTTGTCGCGACAATTTTGGCGACGGCGATTGGTACCGCAATCATGGGTCTATGGGCGAAATGGCCTGTGGCCGTGGCGCCGGGCATGGGCCTTAACGCCTATTTCGCCTATGGCCTCGTTCTTGGACAGGGCTTTACATGGCAACAGGCATTAACCGCGGTCTTCATTGCGTCATTCCTATTTCTGCTATTCTCGCTAAGCCGCCTGCGGAGCTGGCTTATCGGCGCCATTCCAACGTCACTTCAAGCAGGCATCACCACCGGCATCGGCCTGTTTCTGGCAATGATTGGCCTCCAAGGTATGGGCCTTGTTATTGATAGCCCTGACACTTTGCTTCAACTTGGCGCGCTTAACACGCCCGAATTGCTGTTGGCATTGCTTGGCTTGATGGCCATGGCCGGATTTGCCAAGCGCGGTTTTAATGGTGGCATTCTGGTGACCATTCTGGCGCTTAGCGTGGTCGGTTGGGTGACTGGCCTATACGAATTTAACGGCATCGCCAGCCAGCCACCACTAGACAGTGCGGGCTTTTCACTCGATTTTTCAATGGTCACCAGCTTTGGCTTCCTATCGATTGTGTTTGTGCTGTTCTTCCTCGATTTCTTTGACACCACCGGCACATTGACCGGCATTGCCGAGATTGCTGGCAAGCGTGGACCAGATGGCAAGATCGAAAAGCTCGACCGCGCGGTCCTAGCCGATACAGGCGCCAGCGTTGTTGGCAGTTTGCTCGGCACCTCAAGCATGACCACCTATATGGAGAGCGCGACAGGCATTCGGGCTGGTGGTCGCACAGGTTTGACCGCCCTCACCGTTGCCGCGTTATTTTTGCTGTGTCTATTCTTTGAGCCGCTATTTGCGTCGATCCCTGCCTTTGCCACCGCGCCGGCCTTGGTATTTGTCGCGGCTGGTTTCATGACCCCGCTACGCACGGTTGATTGGGATGATATGGCAGTTGCGGTTCCGGTATTGCTGATGGCTATATTGATGCCGCTGACATTCTCTATCGCCGCTGGTATTGCCATCGGTTTCATTGCCTATGTGGTCATTCGTTTGATCGCCGGACGGCATGAAGAAATCAATGCTGGCACATGGGTCATCACGGTTTTTGCATGCCTATGGCTAGCAACCCCGTTCATTTAAACGGGTGCTATGAGCGGCTTATGTGACGGCGTTTAATAGCGCTGGCATATGCCGCAATGACATGATCACCGCATAGCCATCACCTGTGCTTGCGGTGATCTCTACCGTGCTGTCAGACACCTGATTTGACGTACCAATGACCTTGCCAGCGGCCATATCAAGCCCATCGAGCGGCCATTTTAATCCGCGCGATTGGCTAAATTTCTGGCGGCCCAGTGGCCATATAGAAAAGCGTGATCCCACCGGCAAGGTGGCGCTAAAATCACCCTTCACCCGCACCAACACATCATGCGCCCCAACCAGCATAACAGGCCGATCATGTCCAAGCCGCATCAAGGCATGGAGCGCCGCCAGAGAATGATCAAAGCGCGCCTCAAGAAATGCCAGACCGATGATTAGTGGCGCCGCAATGCGCTGTAGCGCTTTTTCAAGATCAGTATCATCCTGGCCCAATAGCTCTATAATCTGGGTATCGGATGCCAGGGCCGCGCGAATATCGGGCGATAGGGAATCCAGATCACCAATAACCACACGCGGCATCCGGCCCGCATTCAAAATCGTCGCCGCCCCGCCATCCGCCGCCATTAACGGCCAATCATCCGGCAAGCCGGCAAGCGCCGCGTCAATTGTAACCGGCGACGCGCCAACCAATATAACCGGCTGATCACTATAAAGCTGATCACTCTGTAGCTGATCACTGGGAACCTGATCACTCTGTAGCTGATCATTGGGAAGCTGATCGCCTTGGGGCTCACTCCCTTGAGGCGGAACATTATGAATTTGCTGGTCGTTTGTCTCTGACATTCTATTGTTGTGCCGAAAATCTGGCGGAGGTGCAACACCTCTGGACCAACGAAGTTCATTTGAACAGACTGCATAACTAAGCCCTTGTGATTAAAGTTAGGCAGTGCTAAGTTTGAGGAATGAGCAAGCACAATGCCCAGAATAGCGACCTTAAACCGGCACAGCCCAGCCCCGCTGTGGCTATTCCCTTGCCGCAAAAATCATCTAGTTTAATTCTCTGGCAATCGCGGATGTTGCAAACGCTGGCGATTGTTGCGCCGGTCATCATTGCCGCTTATTTTTTGCTCACCGCCAATCATGAATTGGCCGACATTATTTTCACCTCGATCTCGGATGCATATCTTCAGGTCAGCACATTTGTTGCGGCGACCTTTTTCATCTTTTACGGCATCGAGAAATTTCTAAAGATTGACGCCACTGCAATGCTACGGCGCGACACGATTTGGCAAGTGCCGATGGCGGCTGGCCTTGGCGCGTTGCCCGGATGTGGCGGTGCGATCATTGTTGTTACCCAATATGTGTCTGGCCGCCTTAGCTTTGGCGGTGTTGTTGCGGTGTTGACAGCGACGATGGGCGATGCCGCATTTTTGCTGATTGCTCAAGAACCGCTCACTGGCCTTGCCCTGATCGCCCTTGGATTTGTGGTCGGAACGCTCTCTGGCTGGGCGGTGAATTACATCCATGGCAATGATTTTCTGCGCGGCAAAACCGATCCTAACAAAATTGTCGACGATGCGGGGAACGAGGATGCCAGCACACCGATGCTTGATAAGCTGTGGTTGATCATCTTATTGCCCGGGCTTGTGCTGGCGGCTTTGGTTGCCTTTCAAGTTGATGTCGATGCCTTATTTGCGACGACAATGTTGGACAAGCCCGGCACATTGATTGGTGTTGTTGGCGGCACTTTGGCGATCGCGATGCGCCTTGGCCCGCGCTTTGGGATCAAGGGTGACGCCGAATTTAGCATGAATGGCTCGATTTTACGCCGGACCATCGCCGACACCAACTTTGTGACCGTGTGGGTTATTGGCGCCTATCTGGTGTTTGAATTATCGATTTATTTCTTAAAAATCGATATCGGCACCGTGTTTGAAGGCTTGGCGATATTCACCCCGTTATTCGCCATATTGCTAGGATTTTTACCCGGATGTGGACCACAGGTTTTGGTCACCACGATGTATCTTGCCGGAATCATTCCGCTATCCGCCCAGATTGGCAATGCGATTAGTAATGACGGTGACGCGCTGTTTCCCGCTATTGCGATTGCCCCGCGTGTGGCCATTGTGGCGACACTCTATTCGGCGATACCGGCGGTTATTCTGGGCTATGGGTTCTATTTCCTATTCGAATAGGCCAGCGCCCTATGGACAATTCTGGCCTATTCACTGTGGGCTTTGGGTTAGTCAGCCCCCTATTTTTCGCGGAACGCCGTCTTTAGAGATTTCTCAATTGGCGTCATGATATAACTCATGATGGTTCGCTTATCGCCCAGAATATCGACCGTCACCGGCATCCCCGCAAACAATTCAGGGGGGACGTTGGTCTTGGTCAATTCCACCTTGGGAATGATGATCATGGTTTCATAATAAGGTGGCATCTGTTCTTCCTGCGTGGTGTTGTTCGCAACCCGCTCGACCACACCCATGACCACCCCAAAGCGCGATGGGTCATAGGCCTGTAGCGAGATTCGCGCTATTTGGCCGGGTTGAACATTGGTCACATTTGCCGGTGGTATTTGGGCACGAACAAGATAGCCCACCTCTGACGGAACGATATCCACAAGGACCGACCCTGCCTGCACCACAGCGCCAACCGTTTTCACATGCACGGCGGATACGATGCCTGATAAGGGCGCCTTAATATCGGCGTGCTCGACTTTACCCTGCAAGGCGTCTTGGCGTGATAGATGCTGCGCCGCCTTGGTTTGCACCGTGACCAACGCCTCGGCCGCTTCAGCCTGGAAATTGGCTTTAATCGCGCCGATCTCGCGGATCTTGCCAGCCAGATCAGACCGCCTCGCATTTGCCGATAGCCCGGCTAGCTCAGCGCCGCCTTCTGCTTGTTGCAAACGGGACTTTGCCGATAACAAGGTCGCCCGTGGCTCGTGCCCGGCCGTGACAAGCGGTTCTAGCAAAGCTATTTCGTCACGGATTAATTTTGCCTGTGCGAGGGAAATGCGTTGCTCCGCCTCCTTTTCAAGGATGGTACGCTGGAGTGTTTCGATATCGTCATTAAGGATCGATAGGCGTGAACTCATCGCCAATTGTCGGCTCAAAAACAAGGCCTCTTCCTGTGCCACCGCTTCGGGGGCTTGTTCCCTTAGCGCCGCGGGGAATACGATCTCGCTCTTACCAGTAGCCTCGGCGGACAGCCTGATCTCGGCGGCTTGGGCGGCATGGTAAGTGATTTCATTATCGGCAAAATTGGCGATTACATCTTCATCCTCAAGACGGAACAGCACATCGCCCTTTTGCACTTTACTGCCCAGCGCGACATTAATATCGACGATTGAACCCGGCAAACGGCTCTGCACATGCTGTACGTCAGAGGGCGTTACAACCACACCCTCGGCCCGAACCTGTTCATCGATCTCCGCTGTAATCGCCCAGACTATGGCGAGGATCACAAATATCGTGATCATAATATACAAGGTCTGGCCACCCATGCGGCCACCGTCATCATCCTCCATGTCAGGAGCGCTATGATCAACCGGCGGCCCGCCCATCATCAATGGCGGCGGCCCGTATACTTTATTGAAGATAAGTTTGAACGGTAATGAAACCAATTTCCAAACAAAACCGATGGCACGAAACGGTAACAGCATAATAAATTTGATGAATTTCAACGTAATCTCCATTTGAATGCTAAATTCGAACTTTCATAATTGGCTTGGGCGTCTATCCGTGGTTATGGATGGGCCGTGGGCGCATGGCCCAACCGGCCTTCATCCTGTTTCAATTACGGGGTTGCAACGGCGTTGACCGGGTTTGGTTTCAACACTTCATCCTTTGGTCCAAAGGCCGCCACACGGCCCCCATCCACCGCCAGCACTTTCTCGGCTAGTTGCAGCATGGCACCACGATGGGTGATGAAAATTGTTGTTATGCCCTTTGTTGCGATATCCAGATTTTGCACCATCGCCATTTCCGCGTTGCTATCAAGCGGAGCGGTAGGCTCGTCCATGATGAGGATATTGGGCCGGCCAATGAGGGCACGGGCAATCGCCACCGACTGGCGCATGCCAACCGATAATTCCTGGCCACGTTCCGACAATGGGAAATCAAAGCCGCCGGGAAGCATGCCGATAAAGGCTTCGGCCCCCGAAATTTTCGCAACTTCCAGCAAACCCTCGTCGCTTGCATCGGGGTTACCCATTAAAATATTGTCACGGATAGTGCCCGAAAACAGGATTGGGTTTTGCATCACCACGCCAACATTGCGGCGCATATCGTCAGGCCGGATATGCCGGACATCAGCATTATCAATCATCACCGCGCCCTTGTCGGGTGGGTTAAGACCGCATAACAGCCGCAACATTGTGGTTTTGCCCGATCCAATACGGCCAACAACCGCAAGGCGCTCACCAGCCGCTATCTTGAAACTAAACTCATGGAGCACGGGCTCTGGCTGTTCGTCATAGGTAAAGGTCACATTGCGAAATTCAACTTGGCCCTTCATCGTGAGACGCTTTACCTGACCGGCGCGGCTCTCCTCCTCTGATGGTGTACCAAGAACCTCATCCAGCCCTTTATAGGCGGCAAAGGCAGAATTCATTCGCCCCAACAGACCCGTTAACTGGCCCAGCGGTGCCATTGTCCGGCCCGACAAAATCACACAGGCAATAAGCTGGCCCATCGGCAGCGCACCATCGGCAATCAAGAACACACCATAAACCACCATCGCCACTTGGCTCACCTGCTGGCCAAATTGCGCAAATTGCGCCGCCAATTGCGTGGTCAGCTTGGTTTTGGTTCCCGACTTGGATTGGTGCAGCACAGAGTTCAACCAGCGGTTCCGCAGCATTGAAATGCCCTGCACTGTTTTGACTGTCTCCAGCGCCGCGATCATCTCGACCATGACTGCCTGTTTTGACTTGCCCTGCGATTGGCCAAGTTCCGTCATGCGCTTGACAATCGGCTGGAGCGCCAATGCAAACAGGATAACCGCCGGAACGATAATCATCGGTACATAGGCCAGCGGTCCACCGATCAAATAGACGACATATATAAAGAGGAACACGAACGGCAAATCGGCAAAGACGGTAAAGCTCGCCGAGCCGAACGCATCTTTCAGCAAATCAAAGTTGCGAACCGTGCCAGCCAACGCGCCAGTGGCGGTTCTGGACATCGTTGCATCATGCCGAGAGATACGATCGAACAAAGCAGTCGAGACCCGCTTGTCAATTTTCGCACTCGCATTATCGACAAATATGCCCCGGATGATCTTCATCGCCAGATCAAACAGGATGACAAAGGCAATGATCACAGTCAGCCACCATAGTGAATGAATGGCATTATTTGGAACGACGCGGTCATAAACCGTCATGATGTACAGAGAAGAGGCGAGTGCGAATATATTGATTAGAACCGAGGCACAGATAACCTGAATATAGATTTTCTTACTCGCTAATACCGGCCCCCAGAACCAATGGTCCCGCGCCGTCGAAAAAGGTTTTAACATCCTGCCTCTCCATTACTAATTACTAAAACATCATCTAGTTGCTCGGTGAGCACCAATGCGTTGGCACGCACAGACTCACGCTCAAATTTCACCTCAATAAGGCGGGCTGTTGCCCGGCCAAGCTCGACTTCAAGCTGGGCCAATTGTTGCGGCGAGGTCACTGTTTTGCCCTGCACCGCCTTAATCGCGTTCAAGCGTTCTTCAAGCTCGACCTTGCGCGCTTCAAGTTCTTGTTCTTCGCGCTCGATGTCATTAAACCGGCGGGACAATTCCTCCATGCGGGAATTGTGGTCGCGGGCTAGACTATCTAATGCTGATTTCAATTCACGGGTTCGCCATGCGGTCTCGCGCAATTGGGCCTTGGCCGATCCACCGTCATAAAGCGGCATCGCCATTTCGATCCTGCCGACTACCTCATACTCTTCTTCATGATCGGTTATGTCGAAAATTGTACCGTCTAGGACACCGGTAAATTTTGGGTAGCGTGATGATCTGATCTGCACTTCTTCGTGCGAGACAACGCTCTGACGGAGCCGCAACACATGTGCCTTTTCCGTGCCATCGGCGTTAATATGGGCAAGGTCCAACGGACGGTTAGCCATAAAGATTTCAACAATCACCCGCGCGTCATCCGGACCAAGAGAAAATGTCGCGGCCAGCTGGTCGATGATCATGTCGCGTTGTGCGGTGAAACGATTGCCTTCAATTTCAAGATCAAGCTCTAGTAAGCGCGCCTCGCGGAGTTCGGCAACGCGGCCAACTCCCGCATCAAGCCGCGATTGCACACGCTCAACATGGACTTTTACCTTGGCGGTGGTATCGATATGATTGGCCATCACCCGCTCTAGCAATTGCAGCCGAAGCGATAGGTTAAGCAGTTCGTATCCGCGTTCAGCAAGCATGTGCTTTGCATCAAATTGGGCGATATTATAGCTAACGTCACGCGCGGCTATATTTGCGTCGCTGTGTCCCCAATCATACAAATTCACCCGCAGAGATACCGTGCCATCGTAGATATTGTTCTTTTGCCGATGATCAAAATCGCGGTGATGCGCGCCCGATGTATTAATTTCTTGTTGCGCTGGAGAGATATTCCTTGAGAAAATAGACTACTTGGACGGTTTAATGCGGCTGGAAAGCTGGCGCCCGCCAGTTACTTTTACACTGACTTGGGGACGCGCCTCGGCCCGGCCAATACCCAGACGATGAACGGCCTGGCAAACCCGTGCATTGGCCTCCGCGACTTGGGGGTCAAGCTGCAACACGCGGGTAATATTTTCAGGTAATGTCCGGCGTTCAGGAAAAACGACGTCGCTCGCCATGGCGTGATGCGGGCTTATGATGAAGGCCGCCACAATCCCGCCGAATGCGGCACCGCGCATTACAAATCGATTGCCCAGCAAGCGGGCTGGTGAATTGCCTAAATACTCTCTGATAAATGAGATTATTTGCTGTCTAGGGAGCTCCCGTACGCTTTTCATATCTTACTCGCACAACCGTTGATGTTTCGATGCGGTCAGATTACGGCGGGATATCCTAATTTTTCGTAAACAGCGGCTATCTTTATCGTTTTTTAATTCCCGTTATTGTTAATTAGATTAATGAATTACTAAATTTAGAATTAGTTAATAGTTTTTTAGCAATTTCTGATGTGCAACTGGCATAGAAGAGAGGTTTTCTTCTAGTTTATCGATCAATTCCAGCAACTGTGATCGCGAATCAGCATTAATGCCGGCGAAAAGCTGTTCTTCAAAGGAAAGCGCAATCGCCGCAAGCTCACCAG
>ENA-OUOG01003284-OUOG01003284.1-marine-metagenome-genome-assembly--contig:-NODE-3284-length-15366-cov-4.497416_pt1 | contig 15366 bp, 18 predicted proteins | sample MGYA00248635_ERZ508505 | MGnify/ENA primary metagenome ERZ508505 (study PRJEB26176, sample SAMN06267871) | marine metagenome | isolation source: Saanich Inlet, British Columbia, Canada | place: Pacific...
ATAAACGTGTCGAGCATATCTTGTTGCGACATAGCTCTTATATTTTTATCTGCATCAAAGTAAACTGGAAATGCTAAATCCTGAATAGGGTCAGAAAATGCAGGAGGAGAAGTAACTGCTACTGTTTCTTTTATTGTTTTTACTATTGTTCTTTTTACTGTTCTTTTTGTATGTTCTTTTTCCACCTGCTTTTCTTCGTTTCCTTGCATTTTGGTCGGAACCAGAATCAGAATCAGCGTTTGCATTAAACATCGCAGCTATGTCTTGATTATGGGAAGTTTCAGCTTGGTGTTGTGCGGTTATATTTTCTCCGTGCATATTGTAAATATGGTCGTCCCATAAACCGTCACTAAGTTTCCTTTTATCCTTAGTTGTAAATGGTACTAGTTTATATGGATTTTCAACAACCTGTCCCAACTGGTTAAGTATTATCATATCTGTAATAAGCACCTTCTTATACAATCTACTTTTTTCGTGTCTAATTGCTTGCTCGGTAATCGCTCGTATTCTGTCTTGGCTCATATCATCAACCACTGTTTCAACAAGAGACGAGGCGACGGATACAGGTGTAAAGCGGTCGTTTACTCCAGTATAACTATTTGTTCTGTCATTTCTTGGTGTTCTTGGTGCGTCAGGGTCATAATCCATTATATAATATATATAATAGCACTATAAAAACAACTTGTTCATTCCTATAACTGTAATGTAGCTTATCACAAGAACAGAAGCCCAAAAATAAATATCACTATAACTCCATATATATTGTTCATCCCAGTCTCCTAAAATATATTTTGTTAACAATGCTACAATAAAAGGCAATATCATTTCTTTTCGTATGTTCGAGTAATTTGGCAAGAAAAATAACGCAGTGGTTAGCAGCACACTAAACACCAATGTTCGAAAAATAACGTTCATAGTCTCTTATGTATATACCTACAACATTATTTTTTACTCATTTCAGCGCTGTTATTGTTTGTATTGTTTGTATTGTTTGTATTGTTTGTATTGTTTGTATTGTTTGTATTGTTTGTATTATTACCAGTACTGTTTTCTTCTGGAACAATGGACAACGACGAATACGAAAGAGCTTTATTATCCTTTGATTGAGGTTCGCTGAACTGTTTCATTTGTGTTTTTAATAATACAATTTCTTGTTGTAATGTTTCAACAAGGTTTGTCAAATGGTCTATTTTTTTGTTTGTTTCTTGCTGACTGGTAGGTGATACAACGTGTTGTGGGTTTAATTGAGGTTGTAATGACTGAATCGATTTTTCACGGTCATCCATATGTTGCTTGATTAATGCGTCCATATCTGAAATAGGTGTGTCCTCTGTGGATTCTTGAAACTGAATCGGTTTGGGGACTTCCTTGCGAACCATCGAATCATATTCCTCTTTTTTGCGTTCAAATTCAGACTTATATATTTGTTCTCGGTTGTTTTCTACGATTGGCGGTGTTTGAATTTGTTGCCCAGGGCTACTATCGTGTGATGGTGGTTGTTGTAATGGAGGTGGATACTGTTGCTGTGTAGGAGAAGATTGCCCTTGCACATTATTCCCGTTCATCTGATAAATAGATTGAATCATAAAACTAATAGCGGTTTTATTTAGTTCGTGTAATTGAGGGTTGGTTAATGGGACATCCTTATATTGAATATAAAATCGTTCTATAATAGAGCGAAACCATTCTTCTTTTGTAATGCTACGTTGGACAGAGAAATAAGAGTTTACCAGTGGATTGGTTTGGATTATATCCCACATTAATTTTTGGTTTTGGGGCGTCACAAACAACGACATAAATATGTATTACAATACTACATATTTATTTCTTTTTACCGTTTTTTACAATTTTATTTTTTGTGTGTTGGTTTGCATTCTTTTTTCCTTTTGTTTTGCGGATTTGTTTTTTGGAGCGTTTTTTCTGTGTTTTCATTCTTTTCCTGTTATACTTTTTTTTGTGTTTATTACCACCCATATTCATTCCAACATCCTTAACCAATTTTCCAATGGAATATGATTGACCATTTCCAACATTTTCATATGGTTCATTCCTATCTGCATTTGTAGGAGTATAAAGGGAAAAGTTGTAGATTGGCGTGTGTATTTTCGGAAAGATGGTTTGTATTTCTTCCTCTAACTGTTCTGTTATGTTTTCCCTGTTTAGATTCTCTTGGGCGTCCGCATTGTGAAAATTAGGGTATTTAGAAACACCTACTGCACTTTTAATTAATCCTTGCAACATTTCTTCTACACCATTTATTGGGTTTGTTCCTATATTTCCAGTCATACTTAACATAACCTCTGCAACATTCACTTTACCTTCTTTGTTTGGACTGACAGTGTTTGGGACAATTGTAAGGGTAATTGTTCCATTGTTTGTTTTATATTCTTTCTCGATAGTTTCCTTTAATTCCTCTATAGTTGTAGGAGTGTTGTCTGTCATCTTTCTACTATATATCTATATTTTTATTGAAGTATTTATTGCGTAAATAAATGATGTCTTTGTCTGGAATTCGGTTCTCTGTAAAGTATTTAATTCGGTTATCATATGGAGTTTCGTTATCTTTCAATTTACGACGACAACGTTCGGTTGGTGTAAGCATAGTAATTAAAAAATGTAATACATACATCCCACATTCGGTTGTAGTACTTTGATGTGTTTTTTTATTAATAACGACATTAAATGAAGGTTCTTGTTGCTTTACCTTATTGATAAATTTCTGAATTTCTGGTTTCACTGATTTACCATAACCCGCTTGACTATCAAAGAATACAAGAACTTTTTCTTTCAAATCCATAAATAACGCAACCCAATGAGTGCCATTTCCTGTATGAACGTCGTAATTGATAATAATGCCTAACTTATCAATACCTGGGTTCTCCGCTACATAGCTATGGTAGTTAAACGTGCATAAAACCTCTTCTACACAACCACCGGAATAACTATGTTCTTTGTCGAAGTCGATAGTAGTCGGTCCAATTAGCCTAAAATTGCTATATTTCTCTTCGTATTGGTGTAATACTTTTTCCATGTCGTGGTTTGAAAGCCATTTATTCGGGTTTTTATTCCAAGAAGACGGTTGTGTTGGACGATATAATTCTTTGGTTAAACGATGACGAACTGTCGGTTTGGTAATAACTTGCAACCAACAATCTTCGCGGCGACATTTTGTATGCTGTTCCATTCGCAAACGCAATTCCTCCATAATTTCATTAACGTCAGTTAGCTGGGTATCAATAGCATAATTGGGGAAAGTCTTGTTAAATTCATTGCGAAGTAGATAGATATCATCTTTTCTAAAACACGATTTACCTTTACGATGGGTAGCTGGGACAATGTTGGGGTTACAATTAATTTTCATTAATCTTCGCGTTCCTTTTGACGTCTTCCCCTTAGACCTCTTTGTCTTATGTGTCTTCTTTTTGTCCGGCTTTTCAATGATGTTATTTTTTTCGATTGGTGTAGTCATTTATAATACGAATATACTTATATTATAAATATATAAAATTCATTCCAAACATATAGTAATACACTAATTCTTCTTTGTAATGGATTTCCCCCAAACGGACTGATTTAGAATATCCATTTTAGTCTGGTCTCTTTCAGACAGTTCATTTGTTTCGTTGTCGATTTCTCCGAACATTACTTGGTCATCCTCGTAATAGGATTCATATTTAGAAGACATTGAGTTTTCATTTTCAATATCTTTCATTTTGAAATGCCGAATTAAACATTTACTGTATTGTTCAAACATGCTATTCACATCATTACTGATTGGGTCGTGATGGTCATTTAGAAGATGGGTAGTTAAATCCAATATTCGGGATTTATAGGTGGATAAGTTTTCACTGTATTCTTGGTCTTTGTGGTTTCCGGTAGGGTCTTTCGTTTCCTTGTATTTTTGGTATTGCTGTTTATTCATGAGTAATTCCAAGGTCATTTGGTCTATAAATGGGTTTGGTTCCATTTCATTATCACTCGCTTCATTCGAAGAGCAATCCATATCCAATATATCATATACAGAAAAATAATTCCGGTAACAAACAAAAATATAATTGTATAGTATACAATGAGTAGTTCAATCGTAGGAGGACCCAGAACAGGACATTTTAATAGAAGTGGCGAACAAGTTGTTAGCCGTAGAATTGTTACGAAATCGTGGAACACTGTAAATGCACAAGATAGTATCAATGGTAATAACCGTATTATTACTCCATTCCGTGCAGTAAACAACAGCGGTGATTATTTAGCTCGTAAAAACTATACTTGTGGCGGACCAAATCCTACCAGTGCAAGCAAGCCTGGTTTGAAATCCCGTATCGGACATATTTTGTCTTCGTGTGACAATTCTGGTGTTGCCGGAAGTTCCACAAACGTTAAATTCGTTCCTGATTCATCTGATTATATTAAATACAAGAAACTTACCAGTGCGAACAAGAACTATAATGACTCCACTGCTGGTGGTGATGAGCACAATGGTTCTTACACTTATTTAATGAGAGTACGTCGTTAAAAGAAATAGGATGATTTGATTTCTAAACATATGATATATAGAATCACATGTTTTTTACAAGACAAAATATCAATAATGGACGATTAGAATTTACGAATGCTATGCCAATGAAAGATAGCACTTCTACAAATGAATCATCTTTTAGCAACGCACGTAAAACGTATTTAGAAATAACCCCTACCCACAAGTTGGCTGTTTATGATGGAAACCGCGATGCGTCCAGTGTAATGGAACGCAGAAAAGCACAAGCTACCGGTAAAGGAACATACAATGCAAATGGAACATCCCAATCCTTTTTGAGTCCAGGCGACAAAAATGTTGTCAATCGTGCTTTACGCAAGACCCGTAGCGCGGGAGCTGTCGCCCCCGCGAAGAAAGGTGGTGTTGCATCTATGTTTTAGGGTCTCAAAGGTCTCAAACTATAAAACAAACCGCGATTAAAAATAAAAAGAACCAACCTTTACAATGAAACGAAAGTTGAGAATCCCGAAAAAGAAAAAATTATTTGCGAAAAGAGACCTTTTTGTTTAGGGATAATTTCCGTATGATATATATAGAACATGTATTCTTATTTTGCTGAATTTATTGGTGCTTTATTCTTTATGTATATCATTTTGGCTACTGGAAACCCATTGGCGATTGGTGGTGCATTGGCATTAGCTATATTAGTGGCAGCCCCAATTTCTGGCGGACACATCAATCCTGCTGTGTCGATTGCAATGACCTCTGCCGGTAAATTACCTATGAATGATTTATTGCCTTATTGCGTATCCCAAATCTTGGGTGCTCTTGTCGCATTGGAAATCTTCAAACGTCAACAAGGTCAAGGAAACAAAGCAGAAGGTTCTCAATAAGTAATCATTTGAACCATGAATCATAAAATACAATCAAAAATGAATGTATTTTATCGCTGTTTTGCTAATATTTTATACATAATGAACAGTCCAACAACGGAAAGAGACCCAATATACAGATTGGTCATAACATCCATCGATTGTTTGCTTTTGCATTTCTTTTGTTTGGGTTCATCTTCACTTGCTTGACTCGCAGCAGGTGTTTTCGTTTCGCCCATAAGAACATAATATTGGTTGTCTTCGTTTGGTTCAATAACAACAGTGGATGGCTTGTCTTGTGTGCCACGAAAAGTCTTATAATTGTTTTCTTCTGTATATCCACTAAACATTTTCTATAAAATATAGAAAGAAGTTATTATACAGATATATACTTGTACTATGTGCGGTATTTTTGGGTTATTGAATTACACCGGTTTTGAATTAACAAAGGAACTGGTACATAAATCGTTTCAAAAGGGCATGCCCCGTGGTCCCGAAGTCTCTATCTTAAAAACGGTAATGATAAAGACCTTGTTTGGGTTTCACCGGTTAGCCATTAATGGATTAAACGAAGAATCACACCAACCCATAATCATTGATGATGTAGCGCTGATTTGCAATGGGGAGATTTACAATTACAGTGAATTGCGCCAGCACTTGATAGATGATAGCTATCAAAATAGCGATGAGGAAGATGAATTCACTATGAGCACACAGTCTGATTGCGAAATCATTATCCATTTATATATTCGTTATGGCATAGAAGCTACGTTGAATATGCTTGATGGAGAATTCGCATTTGTACTGATGGATGGACGAATGGAAAATGGTGAATCAAACTTGTTCATTGCACGAGACCCGTATGGTGTTCGCCCTCTGTTTATTATGCACCCTAAAAGTGGTTTGACAAAAGGAAACAATGTACTTGGATTTGCCAGCGAACAGAAAATGTTGATAGACCTTAAAACGAAACTGAATATTGCTCACGAAAATGATGATGAAAACAAATACGTGATAAAACCATACATTCCGGGGAATTATTCACATTATAAATTGCCTTTTACAGCGATTACAGAGTGGGAGTTCAACCGTACTGCCACATACAACACAATGGTTTATTCCAGCGAATTTACGCGCATTGTTTCATTACAACACGATTATTCACAAGTAATTCGCGAATATATGTTGGATGCAATTCGTAAGCGTGTTGATAATGCTGAACGTCCAATTGCTTGCTTGTTGTCGGGCGGATTAGACAGCAGTTTGGTTACATCCCTTGTAAATGAAATACACAAGGAAAAATTTGGAAAACCAGTAGAAACATTCAGTATAGGATTGGAAGGGTCAAATGATTTACATTATACCCGAATAGCAGCGGATTATTTAGAAACCAATCACACTCAAATTATTATTGAGGAGGAAGATTTTGTAAGTGCCATTCCTCACGTGATATACGATATTGAAAGTTATGATACAACAACCGTTCGGGCAAGCGTTGGAAACTGGTTAGTGAGTAAATACATTTCTGAAAATAGTGATGCCAAGGTGGTTTTCAATGGAGACGGTGCGGATGAATTGATGGGCGGATATTTGTATATGAGAAAAGCCGATAATGGATTAGAATTCCATAGCGAATGCCGTCGTCTATTGAAAGAAATACACTACTTTGATGTGTTGCGTTCCGACCGTTCCATTTCGAGCCACGGATTGGAAGCACGAACACCCTTTTTGGACCGTAGTTTCGTCCAAATGTATCTGAATTTACCCATTATGGTGCGATTTCAGCCTTGGAGAATAGAAAAATATCTAATACGCGACGCGTTCCGTCCAGATAAATATAAGACACCTTCTGGTAAAGCAGTTTTACCGGAATCTATATTATCAAGACGTAAGGAAGCATTCAGTGATGGAGTTACGTCGGTGGAACGCACCACGAAAGATGTAATCAACGATTTTGTTACGAAAGAATTAGACGGATTCGACCTTTTTTCACAATATCACGAAACCCCCGCGGATGAGAAAAAATGGGTGGAGTTGGCATTGTTGATAGACCCTGAAATGAAAGAGTTGGACGCACATAATTTACCAAAGACGAAAGAACAATATTATTATCGTCGCATTTTTGAACAACATTATTCCGGACAAGGAAGAACCATACCGCATTTTTGGATGCCGCGGTATGTAGAAGCAACCGATTCCAGTGCTCGTACATTGGAATTGTACAACGAGTAGTTATGATTGAATAATATGTATAGATACTGGAAAATACATATTATTTAGTTCTTGGATGGATTTTTATACTGTATAGTATTATTCGCTTAAAAATCAGCACTGAAATCAAATACATTACCGTCGTCGGTCTTATCAGCCAAAGCATATTCAGCATTTGTACGTTCAAAAAAGTTTACTTTGGATTCAATACTAATCAATTCCATAAAATCAAAAGGGTTCTTACTATTATAAATTTTATCATATCCCAATTGCAGACAAATGCGGTCAGCAACAAATTCAATATAATCGCTCATCAACTTTGAGTTCATACCAATCATACGACAAGGAATCGCCTCCAAAATAAACTCTTTCTCAATCTCAACCGCTTCCTTGACAATTTCATAAATCTTCTTCTTGGGTAATTTTTTATTCAATTTGGAGTATAGTAAAATAGCAAATTCCGTATGCAATGCTTCATCACGTGAAATAAGCTCGTTAGAAAAGGTGAGTCCTGGCAATAACCCACGTTTCTTTATCCAGTAAATCGCAGCAAAAGAAGAAGAAAAGAATAACCCTTCTACCAATGCGAATCCGACCAATCGCGTAGCAAAGGTGGAACGCTTATCATTCAACCATTTTTGTGCCCATTTGAATTTTTTTCCAATACAAGGAAAGTTTTCGGTAGCCTTGAATAAGCGGTCTTTTTCTTCACTGTCCTTAATATAAGTGTCAATCAGAATGCTATACATTTCAGAATGAATGGTCTCAATTGCGATTTGAAAACCATAAAAGGCACGTGCTTCGGATGGTTGTACTTCATTCATGAAACGAGTTCCAAGATTATCAGTGACAACAGCATCGCTACTTGAAAAGAACGCCAAAATCATTTTAATAAAATTTTGCTCATCGTTTGACAGCTTTTCCCAATCAGTCAAATCTTGTGCAAGGGAAATTTCCCCCGTATGCCAAAAAGAGTCAATCGACCTTTTATACATATCCCAAATATCCGGGTATTTAATCGGAAACATAACATACCTGTTATCGTCAGGTGTTAATAGAGGTTCAGTATTAGATGGAGTAGTCGGTGTGGCTTCGGACATCTTCGTCTAAATAATATAGTAAGTAGATTTTTATTATCTTTACAAATTATATTTTGTGATGACAACTGTAATTTTGTATGAACACACCACATTGAAACAATGTGTCTGTTACACAAAACAATTCAATAAGTTCGATTTTATCAAAATTAACGTAGGATTTTATTTAGGTGTAGATAGTAAGAAACCATGAAGCAATCCAACAAATACTTTGACGAAGAATTCTTGGGGGACTCGAAAACCGAGCCAACGAGGAGACGCGGAAGCAGAAAAAACCGTAGGCAGAATGAAAAAGAATTATTGAACGAACATATGATGGAGATTGAAAGAGAACGGGAAATATCTGCAATTAGACAACGCCTTGTTTATGAGAATATGAATCACTTATCTGCGAATGAGAAAAAGGCATTTGAATCCAAGTTTGTAACACCCAAGAATGACGGTCAAAAGGAATATATGCGGCTTCTTCGACAAAAATCAAAAAAAATTGTAGTAGCAACAGGTCCAGCAGGAACAGGAAAAACAATTCTTGCTACTGAAAATGGCGTTCGTAATTTTTTAATGGGTGTAAGTGATAAATTAATCTTTACACGTCCATCTGTCAGTGTGGATGAAGAATTAGGATTCTTACCAGGAACATTGGAAGAAAAAATGGCACCGTGGATACGACCCATTTACGACGTATTATATAATTTCATTACCCCAAAAGAAGTTACTGCTTTATTGGAAGACAAAGTAATTGAGATTGCGCCATTAGGATACATGCGTGGTCGTACATTCAAGAACTGCTGGATAGTAGCAGACGAAATGCAAAACTCTACGGTTTCACAAATGAAAATGTTGATGACCCGTTTGGGTGAAAATAGTAAATTAGTCATTACCGGTGATTTAGAACAACACGACCGTATTAACGAAATGAATGGATTAGAAGATTTTTTAAATAAGTTCAGAGGAAAACGGTCATCCAGTATTAGTAGTATTGAGTTTGAAAACAAAGACATCCAACGCGAGGAAGTTGTAAAGGAAGTATTAGAGATTTACGGCGGTGATATTCCCAAATGCTATCAATTAACGAGTGATAATAGTATTAGTGAAGATAGTGGGCGTATTAGTGAAGATAGCGGATGTATTAGCGAAGATGGTGATAGTGCAGTGGTATTTCAAGAGGGTGAAGATACAAAGGAAGAATAACTTTTTGTATAGCTAATATATAAATGAAACTACCCAAATTACCCAAATTCGAATTACCTAAAAAAATCTTATATAACCAAATGGTGTTATATGCGCTTGTTCTTGTAGCATTGCTTCAAATGGTATTCTACGTTCAAAACCAAGACCCTTCTTCCATTATCATTATGGTTCTTATTGGTTTTTTGGCGTCGTTTTTTAGTAAAAACATGATTGTTATTTTAACCATTGCCATTGTATTTAGTGCTATTATTTCAATGAAAATCCCCCGAACGGAAGAGCGTGAAGGATTTGAAAATGATGAGAAAAACAAAAAGCTATCGGATAAAGAAAAAGCCAAATTAAATAAGAAAAAAGAAAAGGAAGAAGCTATTGAGAAAGATGAAGACACTACACAAGAAGTAGAAGAAGCACTCCAATTATTGAAATCAGAATATCCCGAATTCTTACAAGCACAAAACGATATTTTGGAAAAAATTAAAGAAATTGACCCTATCTTGGAAAGAGCGGAGAACTTTGCAAACAAGTTTGATGAATATAACAAAAAGACTATGTAATTAGTTTCTATGAATATTATAGAAACGAATAATGAGTGTAGGAAGAGCAATACGTAACGCATTAAGAGCCCCATTTAGACCTATAACAAAATTCATCCAAAGAGTAGGCAAAGCATTTAGAGGTTTAGGTAATGGATTTGCTACTTTCGGAAGGGCATTAGGCGAATTATTTACAGAGGTTCCATTGGGTTTATGGTATTTTTTAGTTCAAATAATGATTTTTATTCAGATAACAGGTGAATATGTATTCACTCGGATGGCGTGTGGTGTAGAAAAAATAGAGACCTTTGGTGATTGTTTCCTTTATTATATGTTAGACTTGATAGGAAAGGTATTGTATTTGGTATTAATTACATTCCCAGTATGGATAATTGAATTTGTATCCGCAGGGTGTATTCCGGCACGAATGGTTGAGAAACGAGTATTGCAATATTTTGAAACAATCGACCGATGCATATTTGATATGTTTGGATTTCATATTATTCATTTTCCAAAATCCGTCCGTGACAAATGTTATGGCTGTCGGGTATTGAAAGAAAAAGCGTTCAAAGAACAAGGTAGAAAATTCAATGATAATTTGAAAGATACCATTACACCATTGCTTTCTGATTGGACCAAAACATTCCAGAAAGGTGGAAACCAAATCGGACAAGCGTTCAGATAAATAACCGATAATGCCAAATCATAAAATACCTACCAGACATTTTATGGGCGTATTATAGAGAATGCCAAAAAAGTGTCCCCCAGGAATTATTTGTATTGAAAACATGACTTTAGTGTTTTTATTCATTATACTTGCGTTAATTGGTTACATTATGTACAATTACCAAAATAATATGCTACAAAGAGCCCAAAATGAAATGCAAGTGAATATACCCCCCACAGATGTTCATCATCACCACCAGCAACACCAGCAACATAACTTATTGGGAATTTCCACACGATTAGACCCATTGAATGACCCTTATTCACCGCCTTTAAAACAAAATGGCTATTATCACGCACCCGATAGCGGAGATATTCGTGGTATTCCTGTAAACATTGAAACACGTGGATTAAATATGGAATACCAACAAGTGGGAATCTTAACCAAGCAAGGTGGTATGAATGAAAATTTAATCGTTCCATTAATGGGGCGTCGTTTAATGAGTGGTCGCGATAACTGGCAATATTATACTATTTCGAATACAGGTCAAGTAAATACAAAATTGCCTATTAGCGTAAATGGAAAAAGTTGCTCTGGTGAATACGGATGTGATGAGATTTATAATGGAACAAATGTTTATGTGGAAGGTTATAATGACACATTTTTAGCAACAATATACGAAAACGGAACTTTCAAGTATATTCCATATCTTTAACACATATTATTGAAAATAAACTATATGATTTTATATATAGTGTATTATGCAAGCATCAAGTATATTTGATACAGAATCAACATCACAAAAAAAAGTAGTATATAATTACAGAACAGAAAAGGGCACTTATGATAATAACAAAATGCAATTAGTTGTTTCTCCTACAAATAATTTTTTTATGCTCGAAGGCGGCGAAATGCAAAGCTACAATGCGAAGAACATATATTTTACCAAGGTTATGCATTATCTCGGCACACAAGGGCTTATTGGAGAGGTTGTTATCGAACACGAAGGAGGCGTATATACAGTATTCCCTTTAAATGGCGGAGCAACTAACGAGACCGTAATTGATACGATTATTAATCAAGGAACGACAACAGCCTATACAGATATTACCTTGAATGATTTGATACCAAGACAAACCAGCTGTAAATTTTATTATACAGACAATGTGTCTGTGTATTTCTTTGACCAGCCCATTGAAATAGAAGGTACGGATGAATTCACAGATGATGGTAGTGGGTTATCTTCCTATATTGACGGTGCAGAAACAATATCCTACGAATTAATACCACAAGCAAATATTTCAATGCAGTCAGACGACGATATTTATATTGATTGTAGTCCTACTGGGGCTTCCCAAGAAGAATTAGATACATACGAAGTGCCCATCAATTCAAGAATGACCTCTGACCTTGGGCAAAAACGTATGGAAGAAATGACGACTAACTTTTTCTTTTTTATGATTTTGGTTGCCATTGCTTATTTTGTTAGTCCAACCATGTATAAAGTATTTATTACAGATTATGTTTTATTCAAATTTGATTACAAAGAATCCGGACTGAAACGTGGTGATATAAACGCAAATCCTGTATTAATTTTACATTCTTACCGAAAAGTTCTCGATATGTTGGTGCTTCTTTTATGCGCAGCATTGTTTTGTTTATTAATGGTCACAGATGGAGGTATTCTAACTGGAACTATTTTTGCAGTATTTATATTCCTCTCTATGGGTGTGATTCGTGATAAAATGAACCTAAAAGAAAACCAAGAAGTAAAAACGAACTCTGGTGTAACATATAGTATGTTTGATGATACTGCACAAAAAGATAAGCAATACAACATTCCATCCTTTGTCGGAAGCATTTTTATGGATATCATTTCGAATACATTAAAGAGTGGTTTGGGTATGGCGATTGCAGTCACTACTGCTATTATTATTAACATTATTGTTATTTATGGTTTTAAACAAACCGAAGCATTACCAATTACTATTGGAACCTTAATTAGTATTTTTATTGGATTAACAATTGGTATTCAAATTGACCTAAGGAATATTTCTACGAATGATAAATCCGATAGTAGACAGACTGTATCAGAGTCCGCAGTTGACGGATTTAAAAACACGTTCATCAATATCAACAATAAAGCATCGGAATAGGGTTATGCACGGGTCGCCCCAGAATAAACTTCTGCACTAACCATAATACGAAACGAATCATAATGATGAAAATACATACATTATGATCTAAACGAGAGAAGCACTACCGACGTCCTCTGCAACAGGCTTGAATGTGGAAGCAGTATACACACTCATATCACTATGTCCAATAGGAGCCATTTTATCAACAACTTCTTCTTCCAAAGTGGTTTTCTTAGGAGGGTTCATTTTCTTCATTTTGGCGTCTTTCACGCGTTGGGTAGGAGTAGGGTCAGCAATTTTCATCTTTTCTTTCTCTTCACAGCTTCTGTTCATTAGTTCATATGCTACAAATACAAATAATACTGCAACAACTGGATGTACGGAGAAGAACAAATACAAAGCAGCCAATAATAACCCAGCCATACCTAATGGATTACAAATAGCGTTTGCTACCATTCTTGGCATAGGCATAGGCATAACTAAAAACAATATGAAAAGAACTAATAATACAATTTCGACGGGTTTGAAAGATGGAATCAATTTCAATAGCTTCATTATATACTATGAATGTATTTTTTTACAACTAAATAAGAATTATCCTAAACCTACACGTAATGAATATAAACAGAATATACGTAATACTATAGTATAACTATGAAAAAAGCATCCAATGCGAAGAAACTACCCGATTTACAAATTGACGAAGAATACAAGTCTATTATCCTTGAAAAAGGCTACTTGGGGAAAAAGGGATATACCATCCCCAAAAGCTGCTTATCAAAAGAAGACTACGATTTTCTTAAAAAAGATTTATTATTGCAACCCCAAATGATGGGTGCCAAAATGGGAATTCAACAACAAGTTAGCAGCTTTCCTGTTTACCGCGAAAACACAAACAAAATCTATATACCACGGTTTTATGGAATTGAACGCTACGGTTTGCCTAAAAAATCGGAATTACAACAAGGCGATGACGTGGAATTAGAATTTGTGAAAACATTACGCGACTATCAAGAAGATATCATTAAAGTTTATTTAGACCATGTTAATACACCTGTTTCACAAAATGACACTGGTTATGGTAATGGGGGGATACTTGAAGTGAATTGTGGTGCTGGGAAGTGTATGGGTCGGGATACTCCTATCTTGATGTATGATGGCACCATTAAGATGGTTCAAGATGTAAAAGTGGGTGATGTAATTATGGGCGATGATTCCACCCCAAGGAATGTATTAACACACGCAAGAGGAAGAGAACAAATGTATAAAGTAATACCCAAGAAAGGAGACCCTTATATTGTAAATGAAAGCCATATTTTGTCGTTGAAGTATAGTTCTACTGTAAATAAAGATACACCCAAAGGAACTGTACGCGATATTTCTGTTTTAGATTATTTAAATTTACCAAAATCATACCACGGTAGAGGCGGTGTTCTTGTAGGGTATCGTGTTCCCATTCGCTTCCCAAAGAAAGAAGTAGATATTGACCCTTATTTGCTTGGATATTGGTTAGGAGATGGTGCATCAAGGGGTAGTCTTATATCTACACAAGATGCACGAGTATTACATTTTTTAAGTAAACATTGCTTTAATGGTAAGCATGATGATTTATATATTCAATATACTGGCGCTCAATATGATTATCGTATAAATTCTATTACTACCGGCGCAATGAAAAAGAATAGTCTTATGAGTGGTTTGAGAAAATATAATTTGTTACAAAACAAGCATATTCCACACGATTATAAATGTAATGACCGACAAACCCAATTAGAATTATTAGCAGGAATCATTGACTCTGATGGCAGTAACCATGAAAATTCATACGATATCATCCAAAAAAATGAAACATTGTTAGACGACATTATTTTTTTAGCAAGGTCGCTTGGCTTCGCAGCATATAAAACAGAATGCAAAAAATCGTGTATGTATAAAGGTGAAAAGAAAGAAGGTACATATTATAGGACGTACATTCACGGAAAGGGATTAGATGAAATACCAGTAAAGTGTATTCGTAAAAAGGTAAATCCAAGACAACAAATCAAAGACGCATTGAATACAAGAATTCGTTTGGAAAAAATGGAAGTAGATGATTATTACGGATTTGAAATAGACGGAAATAGACGGTTTGTATTGGGTGATTTTACAGTCACACACAATACCGTAATGGCGTTAAAAATAAT
>ENA-OUOG01003289-OUOG01003289.1-marine-metagenome-genome-assembly--contig:-NODE-3289-length-15355-cov-5.099555_pt1 | contig 15355 bp, 22 predicted proteins | sample MGYA00248635_ERZ508505 | MGnify/ENA primary metagenome ERZ508505 (study PRJEB26176, sample SAMN06267871) | marine metagenome | isolation source: Saanich Inlet, British Columbia, Canada | place: Pacific...
GGGCTTTACCCTGACCGAGCAGATGGCAGACGCAGACAAAGTTAAGGAGATTGAGATTGAGAATAAGAGATATTCTCTCGTCTCTCATGACTTTGAATATCCAACTACAATGGTAGAGAGAATAAAGTAATGGCTTCTGACATTTATCTTGACCAAAAACATTCAGATCTCGTCGATGAACTATGCCAAGGTGATAAAAGAGTGTTCTCAAATATGGCATATGGATCAGTTGTGTTCGCCTTAATCGGATTCCAGCATGGCCAAAAAGCTGTACCAGCTGCTTCCCAGAAACGCGAAGTGCCCGAAAAGCCTTTATTCAATGCTGATGCTGACGCCTATGCCTACTTGATGGCGGTCGTTGAAAATGATCAGGATCCGAGTTGTCTTCGTCCAGAGCACGATCGAGATATATGGCGTAGATTTGAAGAGTATGCGAATGGTGGACTTGAGATACTTACCGGCTGGATTCTGGAGTCCAGTATGTCGGCAAGTGATGTATTACTTCAAAAAATGTACGACGTGATTATAGATTTACCACCGGCAGATGGAACTAAACCGCCGGAGCCATTTAATCCTAAGATTTTATAGTTCCAATCTGCTTGTAAGCTCAAGTGGCATAAAGCTGGAAGTCTGGTGGCTCCAGCTGAATCTTAGGGAATGACTCCATCGCTCAAGCTCATTGGCAAAGATGGCCTTAAGTACGTGGCTCGGCTCGAACGAAGCGCTCGTGCAGGCGCTTCCCGAAGACACTGCGAAATGATCCTTAAGTTTAATCATCATTGCCTCGGCATCCCTCCCGGGGAGATATATATTCATTGTATTTGGGAGGCAGATGCTCCCGCTGTTAAGTTGCCCTCCAACTTGTCTGATAACCTCGTTCATAACCACTCTAGTCTGCGCTATCCGGTCCATTCGGGGCGTATATTTCGTCTCGCAAAGCTCTACAGCCTTGCCCAATCCAGCGATGAGAAACACTGGTTGGGTTCCAGGTGACAGCCCTCTCTCTTGGCCTCCACCATAAGTGAGTGGCTTCACTTTCTTACGGGCGTGGCGGTTTATGTAGAGGAATCCTATTCCCTTGGGGCCGTATATCTTGTGGCCGCTGGCGCTGATCATGTCTATGTTCGTCAGATCTAGCTGATCAAGCTTGCCGAGCCCTTGGGTGCAGTCTGAGTGGATCAGGCAGCTTGGATATTCACGCTTAATTTCGGCAGCGATTCCTTCTATGTCGGATACGCACCCTGTCTCGTTGTTCGCCCACATTAAAGAAACGAGGCCGGGGTTGGGTGGCAGGTGCCCGAGAACATGCTCTGGCGTGAGTCGTGCGAAGTTACCGGGTTCGGGGGGTATAAATATGACATCGATTCCTAGGGCTTCTAGCCGTTGGGCTGGTTCTAAGACGGCTTTGTGTTCGACCTGGGCTGTAACCACAGACCCTCGTGTCTCGAGCAACCAATCGCACAAGCCAAGTATGGCGATGTTGTTCGCCTCGGTTGCCCCTGAAGTAAAGATGATGTCTGACGGCATTGCGCCAATGTAGGAAGCTATAGTCGAGCGTGACTGCTCGACTGCCTTCTTTGCGTTTGAGCCGAAGCTATGAGATATCGAACCTGAGTTACCGAATTCTTCCCGGAGGTAAAAGTTCATCAGATCGATAACCTCATCATCGGGGCGCGTAGTTGCGTTGTTATCGAGATATATCACTTGTTCATCTCTTGATGTATGTTAAAATTAAACATACATAATCCGGGGAAGTTGATCAATGTCTTCATTTGAGTATGTGTTTCCATCTATAAGGGGCCACCAGGGCGGCAGGGAGTACTTTATCTCAATGTGCCCCTTGAGGCTCATCCCGAAGATATTTCTATTTGATGAGGATGAGTTGCGTCCCGAGGTTCGCGCCCAGCGGATTCTAAATCGTTCCCGGGTCCCAGAGATTGCGAGCTATATGCTCACTAACCGAGAAGATTACGTCTTCTCTGCCCTGACTGCCTCGATTGACGGGGTGGCGACGTTCAAGCCTGGAGGCGGTCCAACCGGCGACCTGGGAACGTTGCACGTACCGATGGATGCGAGGTTCTTGATAAACGACGGGCAGCACAGGCGCGCGGCTATAGAAGAGGCGATGAGGGTAGACCCCACTTTAGCCGACGAGACGATCGCGATTGTGTTCTTCTTGGACCAGGGTCTCGAGCGATCGCAGCAAATGTTTGCCGACCTCAACAGGCATGCCGTGAAGCCGAGTAGGTCCCTCGGATTGCTTTACGACCACCGCTCTGAGATGGCATCTATTGCGCGGCACCTGTGTACGGGGGTCGACTGCTTCAAGGGGCTAGTAGAGACGGAGAAAACCACCCTGACGCCGCGCTCCAAGAAGCTGTTTACTCTTAGCGCCCTTTACTCCGCGACCGGGGACTTCCTGGTGAACTCTCAGAACCTGTCGCCTGAGGATCAAATTAGCCTGGCCACCCGTTTCTGGGGCGCCGTCGCTTCGGCGATTCCTGAGTGGGACCTGGTAGCTAGGTCGCGCCTTACCTCAGGGGACGTACGGGCAGAGTTTCTCCACTCTCACGCGATAGGTCTACAGGCAATTGCGAGAGCTGGCGCCGATATGCTGGTGTTGTTTCCTAACGACTGGGAGCAGCGAATCACTGGGGTCGGCGATATTGACTGGCGGCGCTCGAATGTGGAGCTCTGGGAGGGGCGTGCCCTGTTGGGTGGGCGTGTGTCGAAGGCCCGACAGAATATGCTCCTGACCACAATGGTAGTTAAGGAGCAGCTTGGTTTGCCGACCGAATCAGAAAAACAATCTCTAGGTACCGGGAGTAAATAGCAATGACGGATGGTGCAGTAGCCGAGAACGTAATCGTAAGCACCCGTAAGACCGTGTTTGGAAACGGTTTCGACGGAGTGATCCAAGATCTTGAGGCGGGTATTCGTGCGCTCTACCTTGAGGACGACACTCCCTGGGTAATCGGGTACAGCGGCGGCAAAGACTCATCGACGTGTCTCCAGCTGGTTTGGAATGCCCTCGCTGGGCTTCCAACTGAGCAACTCGCCAAGCCTGTCTATGTAATCTCAACCGACACGATGGTAGAGAACCCGGTCGTCTCGTTATGGGTCACGGAGTCACTTGCAAAAATAGGCAAGGCAGCCAGCGAGCAGGGTCTCCCGTTCCAAGCCAAGCAGCTCACTCCGACAGTTGAGGATAGCTTCTGGGTAAACCTAATTGGCAAGGGCTACCCTGCGCCGCGTCCGAGGTTCCGTTGGTGTACGGAGCGGCTAAAGATTCGGCCGTCAAATAAATTCATACTCGACGTGGTCCACAAGAGCGGTGAGGTGATCCTTGTCCTCGGTACACGCTCGGCCGAGTCTGCAGTGCGTGCCGCGAGCATTAAGAAATATAAAGACCAATCCCCTCGTGAAGGGTTGAGCGTCCATGACACGCTTGCTCGCGCGTGGGTACTGGCTCCGATTGCTGATTGGAGTAACGATGACGTCTGGCAGTACCTCATGCAGGTCCAGAATCCATGGGGACACGATAACAAGAACCTCCTATCGATGTATCAGGGCGCGACTGCAGACGGTGAGTGCCCCCTAGTCGTCGATACCTCGACCCCGAGCTGCGGCGACAGCCGTTTCGGGTGCTATGTCTGCACCCTCGTCGAGAAGGACAAGTCGATGGAGGCGATGATCCAGAATGACCAGGATAAGGACTGGCTCCTCCCGCTGTCGGAGTTCCGTAACCGTTTCTTGGAGATCAAGGACGGAGATAAGAGGTGGGACGACAAGCATGTCCGTGAGTTTCAGCGGATGGATGGCTCGGTCATGGCGTTCCAGGGCCGTCTTATTCATGGCCCCTACACCCAGGATTACAGGGCAACCCTCCTGCGGGAGTTGCTTAAGGCCCACAAAGAGATCCTAGAATCACAGGAAGGTGACGAGTTTGTCTTTAATGTAATTACAGAGGCCGAGGTCCAAGAGATCAGGAGAATTTGGCTGGTAGAAAAAAAGGAAATCGAAGACCTTGCGGTCCAACTTTACAGGGAGGTACTCGGTGAGGAGCTACCCCCGCTTGAGGAAGGGAGCTCACGATTTTTTACCCCAGCAGAAGTTGAGCTTCTGCGAGAGATTTGCGGTGAGCTCTACCCTGAAGATCAGAATTTGGTCGCGCTTCTCCGTAAGATTTTGTCGCTCGAGGAAGAGGCCGAGGTCAAGCGGAGAAGGTCGGGCCTCCTGAAGGATCTCGAGGAGCTCGTCAAGAAGAACGCATTCGCTACCTCCGATGACGCCCTGGAGTACGTGAATAAGCGGAGCGAGGTGTCTCCGATATGATGTTCAAGACACTAGAAATCACTAACTTCGGTATATTTCGTGGTAGGCACACCGTTGATCTGTCGGTTGAGCCTGGCAAGCCGGTCGTTCTGATAGGGGCGCTCAATGGCTCCGGGAAGACGACCTTCTTGGACGCGGTAAGGCTGGCCCTTTATGGCAAGCACGCGACCCTCTCCAACCGGGGGCGGATGGCTTATGCGGCGTATTTAAAGAAGAGCCGCAACAAATTTGCGGTACCTAAAGAGGCCACCGAGATCAGCCTGACGTTTACTACCTCACAAGGCGAGTCGATCCAAATAAAGCGGCTGTGGAACGGTGACGTTGATCTCTCTCAGGAGCAGTTCCTGGTCTACCGAGACGGGCTCCATGATGACTCACTGACAGCACGGTGGGACGACGCCGTCCATGAATTCTTCCCGCTCGAGCTGTCCGAACTGTTCCAATTTGACGGCGAGAAGATTGAGTTCTTCGCCGAACCAAAAAATACCGCCAAGCTAATCGACGAGGGCCTGACTACGTTGCTCGGATTGGGAGTGGTAGGTAAGTCTGTGGCTGACTTGGGTGCACTGAGAAAGAAATACCTAAAGATGCAGCCAGAGGTTAGGGAGAGCTCGGCCTACCTAGAGGCCCAGGACGGTGTCACATCTATTGAGGAGAGACTACAACGCAACGAGCAGTTAATCGAAGAACTCCAGGGCAAGGCCGACCTATGCAACACAAAGGTCAACAAACTCAAACGAAACTACGAACTCAAGGGTGGCGGGGCGTTTGAGAGGAAGCGCGACATCGAGACGCAGTTGACGACGGTCAACCAAGAGCTTGAGTCTGTGAAACATAGCGCCCGTAGTGCGTTATCTGGTGCATCCCCATTAAAGCTCCTAGGTGAAGACCTATCCGAAATTATTGGCCTAAATAGGGGGGGTGCAAGGTCTGCCGCAGTTAGGGAACTAAAGGATGACCTCGGTGAGATTCTGGGAATGCTAGGCGGGAACGGTAGCGCCGAAGATCGTCTCAGGTCGCTTCTTAGGTTATCCGACGAGGCCGGTCTCTTCGACTGGCGTATCTCTCACATTGACCACGCGGAATCTGAAATCGACGCGGATCATAGTCTCCTCAGGTCGTCCCTGGCCGATCTGTCTACGCTGGAGACCAAGCGAGAGCAGCTGACCGAGTCACTGCTAACTGTTCCCGACCAAGCCGACGTCATCGAGCTAGTCCAATCGCTCGAGCAAGCGAAGGTCGAGTATAAGTTGGCGGTTGGTGAGCTGGACGAATGTCGTACCGAGAGGCTGGCGATCGAGAGAGACCTCGCCGTGGCCCGCCAAGTTCTCGAGAAACGTTCGGCTGAGTTCTCGAAGGCAGAGCTGTCTAATATCATGACTAAAATGATCTTAGAGCGGGTGGACCGGGCGTCTGAGGTTCTTGGATTGTTTGGTCAGCGTGCACGAGGTGACTACATCTCAAAGCTCGAGCAGGCCGTACTGGACTCGTTAGTTCGGTTGTTTCGGAAGGATGGGTTTGTCGAGAAGGTTTCTATCGATCCTGAGAGTTGCGTGCTTACGCTCTATGAGCCACTAAACCGTATTGAGTCCCAGGACGGTAAGCCGGGCGCCGTGTCGGGCGGTGGACCGTTAGACGTGGATCGCCTGTCGGCCGGGGAGAGGCAGTTGGTCGCGATCGCCATCGTCTGGGGCCTTGTCTCGTGTTCTGCGAAGCTTTTACCGGCGATTATTGACACACCTCTTGGGCGCTTGGATGGCGAGCACCGGCGTCACCTGGTGCAGAACTATTTCCCTGCGGCTAGCTCTCAGGTAATCCTCCTGTCGACCGACGAGGAAATTAACAGCGGCTACTACGGGATGATTAAAGGCTCGGTATCACGTGAGTATGAGCTCGCGTTTGATAAGGATAAGGGAAGCTCATTCTTCAGGGATGGGTATCCATTTGGGGAGGTTGCTTGATGAATAAGCTCGATACCATTCGCTTGTCAGAGAATGCGAAGGGGAAGATGATGCGCCTCAAAAACAGGACGGGGATACAGAATTGGAACGTACTATGTCGCTGGGCGTTTGCTGTCAGTATCGCAGATAAGAACAAGATTACCGCGCACAAGGAATCCGGCTGGTCGAACGTCGAGATGACCTGGCGTACATTCGGGGGGGTCTACGAGGACGTCTATTGGGCCCTCCTTCTAAAAAGCGCCGCCGATGCAGGTTTGGGAGTTGAGTTGTCAGATTTATCACACCACCTCCATTTGCACCTCGAGCGAGGACTCGCGACACTAGAACTGAGAGTTAAGAAACTCGAGGACTTCGGAGACTTGGTTTCGGTCGCCTAGTCATCGCCGACCAGCTCGGAGCGGACGATATCTGAAATAAGAGTACGGCGTGCCGCGTGGTCCATTGAGGCTAGAGCGGCTCGCGTTAGTATTTCGAGATCATCATCGGACTGGATCATTTGGCGGATCTGGCTCGTACCACCGCCAGCTGCTGAAATCTCAATATCTATTCTCAGTGGTTCTCCGTGACGAACTCGGATGTTCGTTTTTTTGATTGGCTTATCTTTCACAAACGAGCCACCACTGTTGCCACCCCTCCGATAGAGCTCGGCTGATTCCATGGTTAAGCCGTGCATCACTCGTGTTTGGTCGTACTTCTTCATAATGTCTGTCAAAATCATTCCCTCTAGATGGCTGTCGTAGCCCCAGTATAGAAATTATGTTCAACTTCTAGTCAAGTAATTGGATCATATTTGAGGTTAATTCTATGGCTCGGCATAGAGGGGTTTACAGTTCATCTAACACAGAGCCATATGAGCTAAGCCGCTCACGTATAGAGAACTTCGTCCGCTGTCCGGCATGCTTCTATCTCCGGCAAGTTACCGGCGTGACCTTCCCGAGCATCCCCGGTTTCAATATCAACGAGGCCACAGATATCCTCCTGAAGCGTGACTTTGATCGGTACAGGGGCGCAGCTGAGACCCATCCGTTCCTGGCAGGCAACGGGCACGGCCACCTGGTCCCGTTCGCCCACTCCGACTTCGAGATGTGGACACAGAGCCTGCACTTCGGTGCGGAGGGTAGGATGAATACGATCCACCAGGATACCAACCTAAAAATCGGGGGAGGACTGGACGACGTCTGGCTAAACAGGGACACCGGTCAGGTTCATATCGTCGACTACAAGAGCACCTCCCAGAAGTCTCAAGGTAAGCGCATCAGCCTCGATGATCCTTGGAAGGCTTCCTACAAACGTCAGATGGACCTCTACGTCTGGGTCATGCGCCGGAAGGGTTTCGATGTGTCAGATACCGGTTACTTCCTCTACTGCGACGGGGACAGGTTCTCCGACTATGACTTCCTGGGGAGAGAGGACGCGTACATGAGGTTCGAAATGTCACTGATACCCTACGACGTCGACCGTCATTGGATCGAGCCGACGCTGTCTGCGATCAGGGTCTGTCTGGATTCGGAGTCCCCGCCGCTCCATTCGCCACAGTGTGAGTACGGGGCGTTCCTTGACCAGGTCCCGCGTTAGTAGTGAAGGAGGTATGCCGTGAACCAGTCGCGCGACGGTGAGGTCGTTTGCCAGGGTAAGGTCCTGATTACGGACCTATGCGCCGCCGGGTCGACCGCGCACGCCTACCCGAGGATAGACAACACCCCCAAGAGTGAGTCGTCACTTCGGGCGCTCGATTATCTGATTGATTATATTCTCGAGCCAATCCGGGTTCACTTCGGCAGCCTCACGATTACCCACGGGTTTACCAGCCTCGCGCTCATCAACAGGGTACCTAGGGGCGTCGCTCGGGGCCTCGATCAGCACTGCTCGCACGAGCTCAACTCACGTGGGAACCGGATATGTCCACGCGACGGGGCGTCTGCCGATATCTACGTGGACGGTATAGCCTCGGGGGAGCTGGCGCGATACGTATACGATCACCTGCCGTTCGATCGGATGTATCTCTACGGCCGGGATTGCCCGCTCCATGTCTCATGCTCAGAGCAGGCTGTATCTCGCCAGACGGTTTTGATGCGGGTGGGCGCCGGAGGAAAACGGATCCCCCGTGTGGTACGTTCATCCGATGTATGTGGGGCGTTACGTGACTACTGTTAGAGCACAGAGCAATGCGTAACCGTCAAGCAGAGACCCAAGGATAGGAGGCGCCAATGTACGGAGCGATAATCGGTGACATCGTTGGGTCACCCTACGAGTTCTCTAGGAACAAGCGGAAGGACTTCTCGCCCCTGTTCCACCCAAAAGCAGGCTTCACCGACGACACCATAATGACAGTGGCTGTGGCCGACTGCCTGATGCATGAGATACCCCCCGCCGAGGCGATGCGCGACTGGGGAAGAAAAGTACTCCCGACGGAGTCGCTGGGGGGATATGGGGCCGGATTCATCCGTTGGCTTGCTGCCCCGGAGGTTATGCCGCCTTACAATAGTTATGGTAACGGTGCAGCGATGAGGGTCTCCCCCGTGGCGTGGTTGTTTGATGATGCAGAGACCGCGCTTGAGGTTGCAAGGTTGGTGACAGTCGTGAGCCACTCACACCCCGAGGCCGTCAAGGGCGCCCAGGCGGTAGTGTTGTCTATATTGATGGCCCGTGATCGCGCTACCCCAAATGACATCCGTGACGCGGTCCAGGACCGATTTGGGTATGACTTGAGGCACGATGTCGATAGCGCGAGGGTTCACCACGAATACAACGAGACCTGCCAGGGTTGTGTCCCTGACGCTATTGTATGTGCGTTGGAGGCAAGCGGTTACGAAGACGCGATCAGGAACGCGATATCACTCGGGGGCGACGCCGACACGCTCGCAGCAATCACCGGTTCAATAGCCGAGGCTATGTTCTCGATACCTGCGGGGTTGATAGAGGAAACCCGGCCGCACCTCAAGCCAGAGTTACTTGAGGTTATAGAAGAGTTCTACTCGAAGGCGAACACTGAATATTTGAGAACATTGGCAACCGAGGATGACGCTATCGATCAGATGCTCTCCAGCACCTCCTACTCACAGATACTCCGTGACAGAGGAAAAAATTGATGCCAGTGGCGCTTGAATTTATAAACGTCCTCATCAGACGGGACGCGATAGAGCAGAAAGTTCAAGGAGGCTGGCGGCAGTTCACAGACGGAAGTAATTCTCCCGGCGGTATCAGGTGGCATGACGACTACTTGTTCCGGACCGGGGCTATGAGCCCAGCGGTCGTTGAAGATATCGTACGGTCATTTACTGAGCTTGGTTTGAGTGACACGAAGATTGTAAATGGCGAGGAGCACTGGGATGACCTGTGTGTGTTCGAGAACATGTTTGGTGCATCATTACCTTGCGATTGGCTTGACTATGACTACTGGCTCGAAGACCGCAGTAGGCGTGCCGTGAGATTCCTCGTGGACCACAGCGAAGTTGTAGTGGGCCTGGACAACTGGGACAGGGAGACCGCCGGATGAAGCATTTCTGGATCGACGTCATCAAGATCGCACTCGGTGTAGCGCTAGGGGGGGTGATCGCCTTGTTCGGGTTTATAGCTCTGATTGAGTTTATCAATACCTTTGCTCCGTGGATTTTTGACCTCTATTGACCACTAAGCCAGGCGCCAAAACCGTCTCGATTCCGCGTTTATCCTGTCGATGCCGTCGCCTAACTGGGTGGCTATCCAGTACTTGAAGCCATTCGCGCTATCGTCATCAGCCAGCAGCCTCAGCGACTTGATTACCCGGGTGATTCGAAGGTGGTTGTGGTTGTAGGGCGCTTGCCATTTGTCGGTGCGCTGTAGGAATTCTTTGTAACGCTCGGATGACTTGGCGAGATTCAAAACCGCGGTCTCGGAGTCACGGATTATCCTGATATCCGTATCGTTTAAGATGGGTGTGTTGCCAACGGCGCGGCTCTTCTCGTTCAACGGGAAGAGCCACTGTATGAAGTCATGGGTTTGCTCCCAGTACCAGTCATCTTGACTCCAAATCTCGGTTATTAAACGCCCGCGCGAGTCCCTGGCTTCCCCTTCGAGATAGTTAAGTATTGTTGCTGCCATTGGTTATCTGGGTTCCTCTGCCGCGGGGTGATGCATAAGCACTTGGCTCAGTATGTTCTACGCCAGACTGAATCTCCATTAGGTTCCCATACTTGTCCATCGGTCCTCCAGGGTTGCCTCGTACTTAGTCTGTATCTTTGCACGGACGTTTTGAGAGGAGTGGAGCTATGTATGACAGATTGATGCAGTCAGCATTCGATTGGTGTGTCGATTTCTTGATCTTATGGGCCAACGCCTGGGGACTTACCTACGAGGAGCTGAATATTTGGCTGTTCGTCGTTCTCCACCCGACTGTGACGGTTGTCCTATCGGTCTGTTGCGTGGCGCTTTGGAAGAGGGGCCGGTTAGATGGATGACCGATACGCGAAATCGATATTGTTTGAGCTCAAGGTAATCCGGTGGTGCGCGTTTGCCAGCACGTCATTCCTGGCTCTGTGGACTTTTGTAGCGCTGGCCAACTAGTCAGTTAGAGTCCGGTCGTTGGACCGCCAGTGTAGTACCCACCAAAGAAGCACTCGCCTGCGGCTTTGTATTTCCCGCCGTCTACTGCTATGTCGAAGCTGTCATCAGACAACGAATGGCACTCCATCATCGTATACCTCTCTGGCTCGACAACCTGAGCCGGTGGTGGCCGGCCGTAAACCGATAGCAGTGCCATCGACAATGAAAACGCCGCGGCGCAGATGAATAGATCTCTCATGTTTACTCAGACCATGTATTCCAGAATAAGTTCTATGGGAGAACATCCACTGCTTGTCCACGGGCCCTCCAATATTCGCCGTGATCGAAACGGTAGCTTTGTACGTACAAAGACGACGAGGTGTTCATGAAATATATACGGCATGCATTTGAATGGGGCTATGGATACGCAGTGTTAGCGTTGTGTGGTGGCCTTGCCTATACACCGTTTATCCCTGAAGCGTCGGCCGGTAACTACATGAGCGCAACTATGCTGGTGAATATGGCCCAGTCAGGGGACGTCGCGAAGAGGGCGATGGCCGCCGGCTACGTCGCCGGGATACATGACGAATATTCGGGTCAAGACCCTAACGATCCGGCCTGCTTCACCGTACCTCAGTCCGTCGACATGCAGGAAATGGCCGAGAGGACAATCCACTTTGTAGATTGGTTTGCGCATGAACTCAACGGCTGGTCCAAGGACGAGGATATACGGTACCCCGCGAGAGAGCTGGTGCACCTGGGTTTAGTCCGGCACTTCCCCTGCGAGTCGATCTGACGCAGCTAGCCCGGGAGGCTGTCACCCGCGATGGCGTCGACCATTGTCTTCAGTTTAGCCTCGAGCTCGATATGCTCATCGTGCGAGTCTGCAGGCTGATAGTCGTGGGCTAATGTCGCCAGACCACCTAAGATCTCTGTGACTTGCTCCAGGGTCGTACCGGGGTCCGGATGTGCCAGGTTAGCGAGGCAGTGCTCTAGACGATTCATAGTCGTCTCCGATTAGTTTGACCTAATTCACGATTGCCTGAGTGAGTTTAAGTGATGTACAAGTTACCTGTGTAGTAACGAGAACGACACATGGATGATAAACAGCTCGGCAACGTGATCGACCTCTTTTGGCACGGGCTCACCAAAGTGAGACGCCACGACCTTGATATCGAGATTGTTCCACCTTACCTGTTCAAGGCTTCCCGCGGCGGAGAGGCGTTCATCAACGCCACCTACGATCTAGCGCGGCTCAATAACTACGTCATCAAGATGGGTGGCTCGCTCGCCTGGGACGACTCGGGTGATCCGTCTCTAGAGGAGGCGATGGACGAGGCCGGCATAACAAACGAGTTCGAGAGAGACTACATCGTTTACTCCCAGGACGAGTATCCGTTTGATATGGATGGCTTCGTAAAGACATCCAGCGCGGCGAGCGCCTTGGTCATCATCTACTTTTGGTTTATCAAGAACCTCAAAGACATCTGCCGCTGGGCCGAGCCTAGTCTCTATGATGAGAAGGTCAACTCAAAGGAGTTCCACCGGTACGAGCTTGGGGCAATCTTCGACGTACTAGATGCCAATACCCACGGCGCCGTGACCAGGGGCCTATATAAGGGCCGCATCAAGATAGTCATGGATGCCGTGCAGAGGCTCCGTAACGACTATGCCCACGGAAACTGGGGCGACCTCGTCAACCACATACAGCAGCTAAGATTGGTAAAAGTATTCGAGACTATCTCTAGTTTCCTGTCTGAACTTGAGGTCGTGGTCGACCAAAACTGGAACGATCCAAAAGGACCTACTAAGCTGGGTTGACTGATCGGTGAGATAGCCGGAAACGATTATTTCTTGGGAGTCCTGAGATATATGGAGCTGATTGACGAACTAATTGATGATCTCGCGTCGTCCCGTTGTCGAGAAGATTGGGATGAGTTGATTGAGGACATCGACGGCCTGCTAGGCGATGTCGACGACGTCGAAGCAAAGCAGAGATACCGTACCCGAATCAGGGAGTTAGAGCAGCGTATCGGGACGTTACCGAGCAGGCCGATGGTATTAACGGCAGATTCTATCAAGCGGAGGGTTGTTCAATTACAGGCCGTTGCCCCGGTTTGTAAGATACACACCAATGAGCAGATGGTCCTGAGATGTAAATCCGGCCAGGAGGAGACCCCCGAATCCTATTTTTGGGGGTGCAGGCGGTTTCCGGGGTGTTGGTCTCGTAAGAAGCTCACGACGGAGCTTCTCGAGTTTCTGGCGGGCGATGCGGAGCTTCCCGCTTATGGCGGCTCAGGTTCGCGAGAACAAAACGACAGCCAGCAAAATAATGCCGATGAGCTAAACCAGCCGAAAGCAGGATGTGCCACTGATAGTGAGGAATATGATGGCGATATTCCCGGTGGTTTGTCGAATCTAGAATGGTGCCGGAAACAAGATGAATTATCGAACGCGTCTCAGCTTCTGGCGATCGTGAAGTCTCAAATGACTTCCAACCCCAGCGTATTTGGGAACGATGACCAGCTCAAGGCCCAGATTCTGACTGCGCTGGACGATATTAACTTATTATTACGCGCCGCCCCTCCGTCGCCTGGCGCCCCGCCTAGGTTACGGACGTTTTTTGATCAGAAGTGGGATCCTCGTGCTTGGTCTCAATAGATCTCGGAGCTGAGTCGTGAATATTTTGGGGTCACTATCGGGTTTGGTACCTAAGTCAGTCCGGCAATATGTTAGCCGCAAGTTTGATGGTGCGTTGGATCGTTTTAGGTTGGTTGAACCACTCCAACGTATTCTGAGCTCGGATGTCCTCACTCATGTGATTGTCCCCCAAGACTTGCTCGACGCAGTCAAATCCCTGAATCTCCAAAACGCTAATGAAGAGTCGGTGTTTCGTTACATCGTAGCGGTTTCGGTGTTCAACGGTATCTTGGTTGGCCTCCCCGGGACACTCGGATGGGGTGTTCTACTCGCACAGGCAGTCGAGCTACTGATGGCTTATCAAATTGGACGTATGACCGGCCTATTTAGCTTCGAGCAGACCTTCTCACCTAGTGGTCTCGTGAGGATGCTGTCCGGTGTTGGAGTCTCTGCAGTGGCGGTGACGCAATTGTTTGGTCTGGCTCTTAATGCGGTATTCAATACGCTCTCCACGGTCTTGCCCGCAATTATGCCGGTGTCTTTCGCTGCCGTGATGATCACAACCCTGTTCTACGGTTTGTTTATCTATCTGGTTTTTTCTGAACTAGCAGAAAGCGAAAGAAACAAGCTCTCGCTATTTGATATTGGTCGCATGGCGAAGAAGAGTTATGGATATACAAAACGTTTAGGTCTAACCCTGTCGACCCTGCTGAAGGACGACGCGCCTCGGTTTTATGGGGAGCTTAAGCGCTCTGTTTCGGATTGTTGGTACGGACTGACCCAAGAAAGAGGATTAATTCGAGGAGAGTTATTTCTGTCGGCTTGCTTGGTTGGCGTCTTAACTCGAGACGAGGTATCACTATCTGGTCCATTTAGTCAGTATTACCTCGATGCTTGGAGGATGGCTAATCCATCGAAGCTTGGTCCCGAGGCAACTATTGAAGAGATTTCTGCATTAGCTGGTTCTTATGACTCAGCGCAGCTGGTGACGGTACATCAAGGGGTCACTGCGAAGTTCTATGAGATTCTGGAAGTCGAGGCAGAGAATTATGATCAGGATGGGTGGACTGCTGAGATTTCAGATGCTCAAAATAATCCAGGCTTCGACGCTGTGTTTACGCATGCTTCCAGGGACACAGTCATTGAGATCAACTTCAAACTGACAGATAACGTCAACTACATCGAGAGTCACTTAGCTAAATATCCAGATATTCCTGTTGTCGCTCCACCTGAAATAGCTGAGAAGATCGATAATCCGCTAGTTTGGGCGGGTGAGTACTCCTATGATCAGACTCATGAGATATCGGCGGACAACTTCGACACCCTTCTGAAGTTAGATGCAGGGCAATGGACAGCACAGGGCGGGCTTGCGATGGCCGGGCTCTTGGCGTTAACGGTCTCAATCGCGCCTTACTTGAGTGCTTATGCGCGCAAGAAAATTTCTGCCTCACAGCTACGGGAGGTATTTGTCAGTTTCCTACCTGAGATCGGTACCCGAACCGCAAATCGTTTGGTGATGCTATCGGTCCTTGGTCCCGTTTATGCGATGGCACTAACAGCTAAAATCGCACTGTCTATTATTCATGATCAAGCAGTTGATCAGGAAGTTGAGGAGACTACTGAGAGGGAACTGCCGACAAACGAAGAGAGCGGCGAACCGAAGAATTACTCTCGACGGGACGTTATAACGCTGTTCTGGCCAAGGGGTGGCGATTCTGCTCCTTCTACATAGCAATATGGCTGCTGAGAAATGTGGAACATTTAGTGGCTCATGGGCTACCATGAACTCTGGTGTTATACGCAGCTTCTAAGTTTGAGGCAGGTCTTGAAAACCGGCATAGGTTAATAGCCTATCCAGGGTTCGAATCCCTGCCTCTCCGCCATTTGATTCCCTATCT
>ENA-OUOG01003291-OUOG01003291.1-marine-metagenome-genome-assembly--contig:-NODE-3291-length-15348-cov-6.213935_pt1 | contig 15348 bp, 9 predicted proteins | sample MGYA00248635_ERZ508505 | MGnify/ENA primary metagenome ERZ508505 (study PRJEB26176, sample SAMN06267871) | marine metagenome | isolation source: Saanich Inlet, British Columbia, Canada | place: Pacific...
CCGCTCTTGACCGCAGCGAAACCGTCTCCCGAAAACTAAAAGCGTCCTCCCCTGAAAGAAAACGACGAAAGGTGCGCTCTGCGCGTCGCCGCGTTTCGTCTCGACCCGCCGAGTCCCCGGCTCGGGGACCACGTGCGCGTGACCCTGACCGGGACGCTCAGCGAGGACACGCGCGTGATAGACGCGGAGACACGCCCGACGGTCTCGGTGCGCGTCTACTACCGCGCGTTCAGTCGCTGGTTCGCCGTCTCGAAAATACGCGGTCCGCTGTGCGCGCGATTCGCGTGTCCCGTCGTTCGCGACGCTTCTTCGGGACTCGCGACGCTTCACGGCGGTTTCGACGTCCCGCCGGACGCGCCCGCGGGCTGGTACCGCGTCGTGTTCGACGCGACGCAGAACGAAACAGGCCGCATCTTCTGCGTGGACGCGAGGGTGAAGTTCCGAAACAACGCGAGAGGTGCGAGCGAGGTCCCCTTTGGGACGACGACGCGTCGCGCCCGTCGCGTAGGATGATGATGAATGACGAAAAGATTTCCATCCGACGCGGAACGCCGCGCGACCGACTAAATGCCCTAAAGTGTGTTATTCACGAAGCACCCGCGCGCTACACGCGCTTTCGTGCTCCTTTCCGCACGCGTGATGACTCTCTCGTGTCTTTCTTCACGTCACCAGCGTCCCGTTGGCCCTAGCCTCGTCCACGGCGCGACACAGGTCGGCGTTGATGGCGTCGACAATCTCCTCGGGGCTCATCTGTTTCGAAGGCGCCGGCGGCGCGGTCGCCGGAGTCGCCGCCGCCGCGCCCATGGGCGGGCCCGCCATGGGCGCCGCGGCGCCCGCCGCCGCGGCCGCCGCCTGCTTCGCCCTGCCCGCGGCGTACCCGTTCGAGCGGATGGGCGTCTTGGACGCCGAGACCCGCAGGTTGTGGCCCCCGCTCTCGGTGCCATCCTTCATGAGCGCCGCGTTGGCGCCCGCGGGGTCCGCGAACTCGATCCAGCAGTTCGAGCCGTTAATGCGCACGCCCACCACCTCGCCGTCGTTGCTGAAGAACGCCGCTAGGTCGTCCTCGGTGATCTCCTCGCCGGGGTTGATGCCCGGCGAGCCGCGCAGGCCGCGGATGCCCGCGACGTGCACGGTCCGCATCGTGCGCTCGAGATCGTCCGCGCTCGGGGTCGCGCGAGACCCGCCACCGCCGTACCCTCCCTGAGGGGGCGCGTAACCCGCGGGCGCGGCGTACCCGCCGGGAGCCGCGTACCCGCCGGGCGCGGCGTACCCGCCCGCAGGAGCCGCGTACCCGCCGGGCGCCGCGTAGCCTTGACCTTGCCCGTACATCGTGCGCTGCGCGTTGTGGAGCCAATGACGACGAGATCTCGGAAGAAACCCAGTTGCGCGAATATTTTTTTCGTCGTGCCCGCCGACGACGTCGACACGCCGCGCGCTTCACTCCTGGCGGCGCGTCTCCACGCCGGCGCCTCGGGTCGACGCGGTCGCGATGGAAGCGTCCGCGCCGCCGACGCGCTCGGAGGCGCAGATTCTGCGCAGCCTGGTGGAGAACGGCGTGGCGAAGCGTTTCGACCTGCGCGCGTGGTGCGAGAAAGGGTGCTCGCAGCCGACCGCGATGGAGCGGCTGGAGGTGCTCCTCGAGCAGGTGCGGCCGGACGTGGCGAAGCTGATCGTCCTGGAGGAGCTCGAGGGCACCGCGGAGGAAGACGCTGATGTCCTGGTGTACGGCGAGATCGCCGCGCGCGACTTCGCGGCGCTCCTGGAGAAGCACGGCGACGTCCACGCCGCCGACGCCGGCGCCACCGACGGTCGCGTCTTCTTCGACCTGGGCAGCGGCACCGGCAAGGGCGTCCTGGTCGCCGGTCTGTGCCGTCACTTCGCGCGCGCGTACGGCGTGGAGATCCTGCCGTGCACGGGCGCCATCGCGCAGGTTCTCGTCGAGGACTTCAAGCGGGACGTGCTCCCGAACGCGCGGCCGGCGTCGGCGCCGTTGTTTGACATCCGTTTAAACGTGGGTGACTTTTTCGCCGAAACCTTTGCGAAAACGTGGACGCTCGCCGACTTTGTCTTCTGCAACTGCGTGACGTGGGACGATGCCACCATGACTAAGCTGTCGAGGTTCGCGGAGCGCATGCGCCCCGGCGCCATCTTCGTCACCGTGCTGTGCCCGCTGGTGTCGCACAAGTTCGACGTGATCGAGGAAACGGAGGCGCAATTCTCGTGGGGCGCCGTGGAGTGCCTGGTGCACAGGCGCAAAACCGACCAAGAAGCGACGCGCGCGGCGACGCTCGAGAAAGCCTTCGCCGACGCCTTTTGATGAGCCTTCGGATCGAGGACGACGAATGAGGTAATATATATATCGTAGACGTAGCGTTGATATCTGTACCACGGTAGACGGAAGGAGAACCTCGCCGCTCTAGCCAGCTAGCTAGCGAGCCTGGTAGTATAGGCTTATATCCCGTCACGCGTCCGACGCTCCGCCGGACGCGCTTTTTTGATTCGCCTCCCGACTTTGTATTTCGTCTCCGAATCGCCCGCTCGCGCTGAGCCCCCTGAACGATCCGCGGAGCATCGCCTCGTGCTTCACGCCGTTGGTCAGACGCTCGCGCATGGTCAGCTTCGCCTTGTCCCCGCGGTAAAAACGCACAAACTCCTCGGTCTCCCACCGCTCGCGCGCCTCGTCGTGCGCGACCGCCTCAAAAGACAAAGCCTCTAAACGCGCGTCGCGCTCGTACGCCTCCACCGTCGACGCCAACGCCGCGCGCGACGCCGCCGCGCACTCCAGCGCGGCGTCCATCGCCGCGCGATCCGGCCCAATCGGAAACGTGCCTTCTTCCGCGAAGATTAGACGTGTGCGCTCCCACGTATCGCCCTCGCGCAAATCAACGTACCGCTCCACCGCCGCGAGAGTCGCCGCGTCCGCGCGGCAGCACGTGCGGCGCAGGTGTTCGAACCCGAGCAGGGAACAAACCGCGAACACGCGCGCGCGCGTCGAGTCGGAGGATGCGTCTGGAGGGTCGGAGGTCTCGTCGCCGGCGTGTCTCGAAACGCCCTTGCGCTGTGCCGCCGCGAGCGCGCGCGCCTCGGCGTCCGCGCGATTTTGTTGTACGCGCACGTAAGGCAAAGCGTTCATGCTTCCCGAGGCATCGAGAGACGCGAAATGTCCGGGCGCGCCCGGCTCGCCCGTCTCGAGCGTTTTCGCGTCGAATCGAGAGGTCGAATCGTCGGCGTTTTTTTCCTCGACGCGCCAGAGGTTGAGCACGAGCGTCACCGCCTGCGCTCCGGCGGGCGCGAGCGCGGCGCGCGGCGCTGTGGAGCGCCACTCGTGGAAGAACAGGTGCGTCTTCGGGTTTTCTAAGATGTCCGCGAGCGCGGAGAGGATCACGGGCCTGAGCGCGGCGTGGCACCGGCACGCCGCGTCCAGCAGCGCGCCCACGCCCCCCTCGGCGACAAACAGAGCGCGGTTCTTGGCGTCGGGCACGCAACACCGCCAGACGGCGCGCACCGTCGCCGCGCCGAACGCGATGGGCGTCGCCGCGTCCGTCGCGACTAAAGACTGCGTCGCGCGAAGCAACACCAGCACACCCCCCGCGCGCCGCAAAACGCGGAAGTTCCGAGCGTCGCCGTCGCACAGAGCCGCGAGAAGAGAGCAAGCCGCGAGGCTCGCGGGATCGTCGGCGACGGCGGAGCTTTTTTTGTTCCACTTCTCCGACGCCGCCGCGCCGGGAGCCAGCGTGACGCGCCCGCCGCGGAAGGTGTCTTCGTCCTCCGCGTCCTCCGCGTCTTCCGCGAAGAGGCGACCCGGATCCAACACGCACAGCGCCGCCTCGACGGCGACGGCGGAGCCGCCGATGCGCTCGGCGAGCGCCGCGGAGGACCGCGCGGCGCGCTCCAGAAACGCGAGCGCGGCGGCGCGGCGCCCGTCGTTTTTTCGCGCCTTAACAATCGGCGCGCGCGCGTCACCCGCGGCGGCAGCGATGGCCGTTTCCACCGCGCCCGCACACGCGAGCGCGTCCATGGTGACCGGCGCGAGACGCGCCAGGCTCCGAAGCGCGAGCGTCTGCAAATCGGCGCGCTGCGCGTCCGACCACCGGCGCGCAATCGCCTCCGCCGCGCCGCGCGCGCCGGCGTGGTCGGGAAAGCCCGCGAGCGGCGCGAGGTGCGCCAGCAGCGCGGCGACAAACACGCCGCCGTCCTCCCCCAGCGTCTCCTTCGCGCCCTCCTCGTCGGCGGCGAGCTCGGCGACCAGCATCCACGCCAGGCGCTTCATCTCGAAGTCGCGCGGCCGCGCCGGAGACGCGCACGCCGACGGGTGCACGCGCTTCGAGGCGTGCGTTTCGTGCCACTCCGGGATGGTCGCCGCCGCGACGGCGACGTCCACGACGACGCGCGTCTCCCGGAACCGCGCGCGCCACGCGCCGCCTCGTTCGGCGAGCAGACGCGCGGCGACGAACAGCTCGTTCCGCAAATCTTTGTCGGCGTCGCCGTGCGCGTCGCGCGTCGCGCGCGCAAGCGCGTCGGCCAAGGCGGCGAAGAACTTCTCGGAGGGAAGGGCGACGACGGTTTCGGTTTCGGTTTCGGTTTCTCCTTCGCGTTCACCGACGTCCGAGATGGCCTCGAGCACGTTCCACAGCAGCTCCGCGCCCACGAAGACGCGCCGGTCGCGGAAATCGCGCCCGAGCGTCGGCGTCAGCCGGTCGAACGCGCCGTGCGACGCCATCTGCGCCGCGCACGCCGGGTCCCGCGAGAGCTCCGTTAAAGCGCGCAGCAGCGAAACCGCCAACACCACGGCGTCGTCCTTGCCTTCGGGACCCTTCGAATTGGGACCGGGACCCTTCGCGCGCGCGTCCGCCGCGGAGAGGCTCCGCAGGCACGCGGGCGCGCACCCGGCGGCGAAGGCGAGCGAGCGGCGCTCGCGCGTTTCGCGCGCCGCCTCCGTCGACGCCCTCGCGGCGCGATCCACATCGCCGCGGGGGCTCGCGAAGGCGCGAATGGCGTCGGAGGCCGCGACGGCGGCGCTCACGGGCGCGCCCTGGAGCGCCAAACACTCGGCGACGAGCGCGAGCGCGCGCACGACCGCGTCGACGTGGCGTCCCGCGTCGGACGCCGACCGCTCCACGAACGGCTTGGCGTAAAGGCGCATGAGCGCGCACAGCGTCTGCTCGAACGCCTCGGCGTGGCCGTCCGCGACGGCGTCGTACACGAACCGCACGACGTCTTCCATGTCGTCCAGCTCGCGCAGGGGGATCCCGCCGCGGGCCTCGTGCGCGCGGCACACGCGGTTGACGGCCGCGGCGTGCCTGTCGCGCAGCGACGCGCTGTGCGGAGAGCGCAACAGCGCCATCAGCCGCGCGTAGTCCACATCCACCGCGGGAACGGCGTCGTCACCCGCGCCGTCGCGCGACGCCGTCATCGCGGTCATCGACCCGACGTAGGCGCGCGAGGCGAGCGCGCGGCGTCGTCGGCGCCTCCGCCCGCCCGCGCCGCGAGGTCACGCACGCGCGCGTGCCTCCCAAATGGTGGGGACCGCGCGGTCAATCAAGCCTCGTGCCGCAGCGTTCCCCTTGAGTTCGCCCAAAAATGGCTCGTTCTCTCGGAATCACGGGGGTTTGGCGAGCAAAGAGTCCGAAATTTCTGCGAGAGGTGATGCACGCACCCGGCAAATGGAAAGCCTTCTCGGAAAGCGCGGGATAGATATTCGGCAATTTGGCGATGTTACCTCGCGCTTCTCGCGCGACTCTCGAGCGCGCGGCCGCGCGCGGCTCACCCCGATCCGCCTCCGCGCGTGAGATCCGGGTCCCCCGGGCCGGTTTTGCGCCGGGCTCTCCCTCGCGCGTCGCCTCGCGCCCCCCGCGGTCGCCCCGTCCGCCCCTGGAGTCTCGGCCGATTCGCCCGCCTCGAAAAGCGCGGCCGAGATGACGCCTCACGCGCTGTCGCGCGCGGACTTGGCGCCGGCACCGGCGCGCGGCGTTTCCGCGCCGCTCGCGCGCCTCGCGCGGCGCCACGCGGCTCGCATCGTCGCGCGCGCCGGCGGCTCGTCCGCGCCGACGCTCGATGAGGCGTTCGCCGCCCTCGACGCGCGTCGCGCCGCGGGCGTCTCCGAGACGGCGCTCCCGCCGTTCCAGTCGGCGCTCGAGCGCGACGCCGGCGTCGCCGCCGGCGCGGGCGACGCCGCAGACGCGCGCCTCGGCGGTGACGCCTCTCTCGCGCCACCGCTGCTCCGCCCGCCCGCGTCGCGCTCGGTGGTCGCCGTCGTGGGCGTCGCGCCCGACGCGCCGCCCGCGCCGCCTTCCCTCGCCGCGTTCCCCCCGGCGGCGAGCGACCTCGTCTCCCCCTCGGCGGCGGCGGCGGCGGCGGCGCGCGCGGCGGCGCCGGCGGCGCGCGTCGCGGCGGCGGCCGTGTTTTGCGTGTTGGGCGGCGCGCTCTCCGCGTTCCTGCTGGCGTGCGTGCCGACGCTTCGCGCGATCGCCAACGCGGCGGACGAGATCGCGGACCTCGCCGCGAGCATCCGCGAGGAGGTGCCCGACACGCTCGCCGCCGTGCGCGTGTCCGGGATGGAGCTGACGGATTGCCTCGAGGAGGTGGGCGAGCTGACGCACGACGTGGGTTCGGGAATCAAGGGCACGGGCAAAGCTGTGGCGTACACGGTGGACACCGCGGAGTTTTTAGGAAAAGCCGCGGCGAGTCAGGTCAAGAAGGTGCTGCCGGAGGTGAAAAGAGTCGGCGAGCGCGCGACGCCCGCCGCGCGAAGAGCGCTGGAAACCGCGTCGGCGTCCATCGACGAGACGCTTCGGCGCTCGGACGAGACGCTCAAGAAAAACGCGGACACGGAGACGTACTCCGAGCCGGTCGTCGCGGCGGCGGCGCGCGCGACGAAGAACGGCGTGCGGTACGCGCGCGGCGCGATCCGAGCCGCGGGCGTCGCCAAGCAGGTGGGGCGCGTCGTGAAGACGGTCCGAGACGTCGCCGACGCGGGCGCCGCCGAGGCGCGGCGCGGCGACGGCGACGGCGGCGACGGCGATGAGAGCTCCGGCGACGCGACGTCGTCTTCGGGCGCCGCGAGGTGACACGAAGGGACACGAGTGACGTGCGTGTGTGTTTTTAATACCACACGACGTGACGTCGTTTCGAACGACGCGGCGGTGTTCGCACGACCGGACCGCGCGTGCGACGCTCGAGCTCTCTCTTCTCTGCGAGCGCGAAAAAAATGGTCGTACCTCACCAAAGACGCCGCCGGAGCTGTCACACGGTTTTCTTTTTTTCTTTCTCCGTCCGACCAGATCGTTTCAACCGATTGATATCTCAACGCGTCAACGCGTTCGGACACGGACGAAGCGGTTTCGGAAACCCCTCGTTTTCGAGTCCGCGAATCGCCGCGCGCGCAGCCGCACAAAATAATGACATTCGTCCATCAACTGGTCGTTACGGCGACGTGGCGGCAGGCTTCGCCGACGCGCACTTTTCGCGCGCCGGCGACGCTGGACAGCGACGCTGGATGCCAGGGGATATGGCGTCCGTCCTGACCATCGAGGAGGTGACCCCGAAGACGGGGACGATGGGCGCGCCGTCCGACGCGGGGGTCCACCTGCGTTGGCGCGACGTGACCTACACGGTGACCCGCAAGGCGACGAAAAAGCCGACCGACGCGTCTTCCGATGCCGACGCGCCGAACGTGGAGGTGAAGACCATCCTGTCGCACATCAGCGGCGAGACCGAGGGCGGCTCCCTGCTCGCGCTCATGGGCCCCAGCGGGAGCGGTAAGACCTCCTTGCTCAACGCGCTGGCGTTCCGCGTCCCGCGCGGCCCGGGTGCCGAGATCACGGGCACGGTGCTCGCGGACGGCCGGCTCGTCGAGACGCCTGGCCAGATGGCGCGCATGAGCGCGTACGTCGAGCAGGAGGACGCGCTCTTCGCTTTGTCCACCGTGCGCGAGACGCTCATGTTCGCCGCACAGCTCCGCCTGGGGCCGGACGTGCCTCTGGAGGAGAAGAAGCGCGCGGTGGAGCTGGTCATCGCCGACCTCGGCCTGGTGGCCGCCGCCGACACGTGCGTCGGCAACGAGGTCATTCGCGGCATCTCGGGCGGCGAGCGCAAGCGCGTCGCCATCGGCATGGACCTCCTGCACGACCCGAAGCTCATCTTCATGGACGAGCCCACGTCTGGCTTGGACGCGTTTCAAGCTTTGAACGTGATGACCACGTTGAAGCATCTCGCGCGGGACAAGGGGCGGACGGTGGTGGCGTCCGTGCACCAGCCGCGTTCTTCCATCTACGCGCTGGTGGATCAGCTGGTGTTGCTCTCCGGCGGACGCTTGATGTACGCCGGGGACGGGGGGTCGAAGTGCTCGGCGCACTTCGCGTCGCTGGGCGCGCCCGTGCCAACAGACTTCAACCCCGCGGACCACTTCCTGGACGCCATCTCCGTGGACTTCCGCTCGCCAACGCTCGAGCAAGAGACGCGCGCGCGCATCGAGACGCTGTACGAGGGGTTTCATCGGCGCGACGCGTCGCGCGCGTCGACGACGTCGGCGCTCAAAGAGACTTCCGAGACTAAACCCCTATCCGGGCTGGGACGTCCGGAGCGCGAGGACGGACCGGCATCGCGCGCGCGGTCGCAGTTTTGGGTTCCGTTCAAGCTTTTGCTTTTCCGGACGTGGCGGGAACAGACGCGCGACGTCGCGACGCTCACCGTCAAGTACGCGATGAACACGTTTTTCTGCCTCCTGTTCGGCGTGGTGTACCTGCGCATGAAGCGCGACCAGATCTCCATCCAGGACCGGACCGGCATTTTGTTCTTCCAGGCGATGAACCAGGCGTTCGGAAGCGCCATCGGGATCTCGAAAATCATCCCGCAGCAGCTTAAGGTTGTGTCGCGCGAGCGAGCCGCGCGCATGTACACGCCTTTACCGTATTTCCTGTCGACGTTCCTCGTGACGCTCCCGTTAGAGCTTTTCCCCGGGATCATCTACGGCACGGTTTTGTATTTCATGACCGCGCTTAGGGAAGGCGTGACGCACTACCTGGTGTACATCGGCGTGATGTTATTGGAAAACTTCGCGGGGATCGGCCTGGGGATGTGCCTCAGCGCCTCGTTCAACTCCGTGGAGATGGCGCCGCAGCTCGCGCCGGCGTTCGTCATCCTGTTCCTGATGTTCTCCGGGTTTTTCCTCAACGAGAGTAACGTGCCGGTGTTCCTCATTTGGCTTCGTGAGCTGTCGTTCATCCGGTACGCGTTCCAGGCGCTGTGCGTGAACGAGTTTAAAGGCGCGGAGTTCTCGTGCGACCCGAGCACGACGGCGACGTGCATCGACGGCGACGAGCACCTGGACCGGCTCAAGTTTGACGACGTCAAGATCTGGGAAAACTGTCTCATCCTGTTCGGGATGATCGTCGGGTTCAACGCGCTGGCGCTCGCCATCATCTACTACAGGCAGCCCAAGTACTTGGCGTTGGGTGAGAGGCGCAGCGCGTCCGACGAGGGCGACAGGGTCGAGGCGAAGAGCGCGAACGAGGTGAGCGCCGGTGACGGACGGTAGCGAAGCGGTGAACGGCGACGAAAGCGCGTCGACGGAAACGGCGGAGAGGGGTAAACGTAACGTCCGATTTTCGTATTTTTTGATGTCGACGTTTGCGCTCGTTTTGAAACGACGACTTCGCTCCTTCGCTGCTTCTCTCCTTCACTCCCTCCGCTCCACCGAGCGCACCGCCTTCATCTGCTCCAGCTGGTCGATCTGCGCGCTCGCGCCCGGCGTCGCCGCGCGTACCTTCGAGTTGAACATCGCCTGCAGCTGCGGCAAACCGAGATCGTTCGCGTGCGTCGGCTTGAACGGGTCCTCCAGCTCGCGCGCGGTTTCGTTTAGGCCTTGGTACGCCACGACGCTCACCACGTTCATCACGAGCGCCAGCCACAGCGCGTTGACGTTGCCCGCGATCATCACAGGCAGCGTGACGTTGAACACTAACAGCAGCACGGTGAGCATCTGCGCGTACGGCATGGGAAACGGCGTCTTCGCCAGCTTATCCGCCTGGTTGAACCCGAGCATGCCATCCGACAGAGTCTGGTACACGCGCGACAGCACCGGCGGCGGGACGCGCAGACCCTCCGTCTCCTCCGCGCGCGCGACGACGAGCGCGTGGATCCAGCTCATGACCAGGTACGCGCGGTCGCAATCCAGGCGCTGTAACGCCGCCAGCTCGGCGCCGTCCACGCCGCCGACCACCGCCAGAGGCGTCGCCGCGCAGCACGCGCGCCATTTGTCATCCGCCTCCGTGAGCGAAAACGCGCTGAGCAACTTTTCGCGGTGGCGGTGCGCGTCCGCCACCGCCGCGGTTTGGTGAAACGCGCCGCCCAGGTTGTACGTGGACCGCGACCGGTGCTTCGCGAACGCCTCGCCGGTCAACACCACACGAACCACTCGAGTTGCTTCGTCGTTTTCTGAGTGTCTCACGCCTCTTTCGATCGACGCGTCGGAGTTCTCACCGGTGGCCACCGCCACGACGTCCGCCGCGACGTCCGCGTTGGCGTCGGACAAGGATATCGCCGGCGCGAGGTCGACGCCGTTCCCTCTCCTCTGCCTCGCGACGACGAGGTTCCGCATGTCCTCGTCCCCCCGCAGCTGCTGCAGCGCGAGCGCGTGCAGCAAGCTGACCAGGTGCACGATCCTCGCGACGAACGCGTCCGACCCGTCGGACGGCGCGTGCGCGCCGAATCGTCGTCCGGAATCCCACGACTTGACCCCGCCGGCGACGCCGTCGAACGCCTGCAGCATGAGCACCGCGTCCGCCCACTTGGACTGCATCTGCTCCACCGCGGCGCGCGCCTCCATGAAGCGCGCGAGCGCGTGGTTCGTGCGGAGCACCACCAGGAAGCCGATGACGAACGCGTACACCTGGAACGGGTACGGGTGCCCGAACGCGTCCACGATCGTCGCCTTCCAGTCGTCCGCCAGCTGCAGGAGCGTCGTGATGGCGACGCTGAGCGCGGCGAACGGGATCGTGCGGGGGAAGGGGCTGCCGAACCACCGGAACGCCAGGGGCAGGCCCCAGTACCGTTTCGGGTAGTGGATCATCGCGACGCGCCGATACCCCCGGCGGCGGGGTCGTCGAGCGCGCCGAGAGGGTCTGTCGAGGCGCCCGAGGGCGCGCGTTCGCAACAACGACCCGGCGTTTTTGAAAAGGGGTGCCGATTTTTTTTTTCCGGGACCGGTTGCCTTTCCTGATGTTGGCGTGAGATGGCGTGAAGTAGACCACACTTTGTTAGTCTATGGCCAATAGACTACGTATTAATACTTAGACTACTTGTTGTCGCTCGCTACGTGCGAGCTAGCACTCCACACCCTTTAAGGAGAGGCTCATCTCTGAGGCGATGTCAAATTTGATTGCGCCGATGCCGTAGCCGGACGGGGACAAGCCTCTCGTGCAGAGGTGCGCAAAGCAATCCGCGACGGGCATGAATCTCCGGCGAGCGTAACGGTCCGTGACGTCGTACGCCATCGAGTCGGACGTGTCGATGTCGTTTGCGTTTCGGACGTGGCTGATGTATCCCGCGTCCACCACGCGCATGCGAACGTCCAGGCCGTCGAGTGTCACGGAGACGCGGATCATCTTGAAGTACACGTGCTCGACGATGACGAAGATCCACCGCTTCTCCTGCTTCGTCGGCGTGAACGACTCGTCCACGAACGCCTTACCGCTCATGAAGCAGTTCGCGTAATTGATGGCGCCGCCGCACAACGCCGCGTTCTTGGGGATGATGCGACGCGCGTCGAGGTCCTCGTTGTCGCCGTACGTGTGCACGACGCGACCGCCGGAGGTGTCCGGTAGGAAGCGGTCGTTCAAGTTGAGAAACTTATTGTCGGGCGGCGCGTCGCCGAACGAGAGCGTCACGTACTCGAGGCGCGTCGCGCCCAATCCGGCGAGGTCCGGTGAACCCTGCGCGATGGGTCCGAGAGGGTATTTCGCCGCAGAACACGCCGCGTTGCGGCAACGCCCGCTGATCGTGTGCGTCGCGTCGTCGAAGTCGTACTCGTACTCAGACGCGGCGGCGCTCGAGAACGCGTGCGCCTTGGCGTAGGTCTGCGTCGCGTAGCACGAGCCGTCCGAGCGCCGCTCAACCTTGATGCCCACCATCTTGATCTTCGTCAGGTCGTAGTCCACGGTGCCGCACGTCCAGCGCGCCTCGGCGTCGTCGTCATTGAACGTGGAGTCGCGGAGGCACTCGCTTCGGCCGGAGGGATCGATCACCGAGGTCTGCCCGAAGAGCACGGCGGATCCGAAAACGATGAGCCTCGCGTCGTCGCACGCGCCCAAGTCGAGCGGTTCGTTCGCGCTGATCGCGCCGGTCAACGGTTTGCGGCAGTACGCGCTGTCGCGGTAGTCCTCGGGGCACGCGTTGAGGCACGATCCAAACAAACTCGACTTGGTCGCGTCGTTGCTGGCGATGCGGTTGTAGTACGAACCGTACATCTGTGTGCAGGGTTCGGCGTACAGCGGCGCGGGGTTGGCGCCAATCTCGTACCACACCTCGCCTCGCTTGTTCTGCAAAGCGTAGCCGTACTCCCAGTCAACCTGGTCCGTCGTCGCTTCGTACCCGTACACGCCGTCCGAGAGCTCCTTGCGCGTCATCTTGACCGCGCCGTCCAGGCTGAAAAAGTCGCCGGTGCCGTAGTTGTGCTTAACGATGTACGCGTTCACGAGGGGGGAGAACCAGAAGTCGGGGTTGAGGTATTTCACCTCTTGAGTCTTGCACTGCGTGAACAGCGTGAACGTGGACGACGGGTTCGTGCCAGCCGCCACCGTCTTCGCCGGAGGGGTCTCAGGAATCGTGCTCATGCTCGGCGCGTACCCGGGCCAGACGTGAAAGTCGGGACCGGTCTGGCCGAGACCGAGAGAAGCAGTGGCGCGCGCGCGCTTCGCCTCGATGACGCGCGCCCGCGTCGCGCGGTGCGGCGCCGGCGGGTCGTCGGCGGAAGCGAGGGAGCCGAGGGTCGAGCTCGAGGCCGCCTCGCCGCTGACGGCCGCCGCGCCGTCCTTCGCCTCCACAGCGTCCGGGCACTGTTCCGCGACGTGATCGAGCACGCCGAACCCGTAGTCAGGCGTCTTGAGCGTCTCCACATCTAATCCGCCGCCGCAGGCGTCGGCGGCGACTTTCGCGTAGTACTCCCGCTGGGGGCAATCGTCCATGCACTCCTCCGCGAGACAAACGCTGTCCGCGAGCGCGGCGTTAATATCGGCGCACGTCGCGTCGTTGTTCTCGAACGCCGCGGTGATGAGCGCCTCGGGATTGTTCTTGATGCCGCACACGACGAAGCAGGGCGACACGTCAACGACGGAGCGGAGGTACCCCAACGCGTCGTCGGGGTAGACGACGTCGGTGAAGCCGGGGGCATCCAACTCGGAGTGCGCGGGCTCGGGATCGGGTGTTTCCAAGTCTGCGCCCTCGACGTCCGCGGTCGTGCTTTCGAACTCGACCAAGGCGTCGTCGGAACCGAGGCGAGCCATGCCGAGCGACGACGCGGGGACCATGCCCGAGGCGTACGCGGAGACGCCTGCGATCGCCACGCAGCCCACGGCGGTGGCTGTCGCTCTCCAAGACACCCAAGAAAAAGACGCGCGCCTTCCCGAAGCGGGTCGCAGCGGAGAAAGCTCAGTCGCCATGGGCGGAGGGGTCATGGCGCGAATCGACGGATGCGACGAGGTACGATAGCCACAGAAGGAGTCACAGAGGGAAACACGAGCGCGAGACGAACGCTGCGCGTGCGCGCGTCGAACTCTGCGAGGACCGCGCGCCGCATCACAGCTTCCGAGTAACGCACCTTTACAAGTTGTACTACGGACTTGGGCATGTAGGGGTGTTTCGGGTTTTGGTTCGGGAACTTCGGGTTGGCACTTCACGTTATTGATGATCAGACGCCAAAATCAGGGAAGAATCAGCCTCAAGCCGTCCATTCTCCTCGGCGGCGGTCACGCGATGGGCGCCCCGACGGAGGCGCGAGAGCCGGGCTCGGCGTCCGAGGATTCCGAGGCGTCCTGCTCCAGCACAGAAGGCCTGGTCGTGCCCGAGGGCATCCCTTCGCTTCGGGGCGTGCGGTACGTCCACGGCGCGTTCCCCGAGAGCTTCCTGCGGAAGCTGGAGCGCGTCCGCGAGGAGACCCCGGTGACGCTCGCGTCGGGGAACATGTACGCCGACCGGCGGTTCCTCCGCGATGACGCGCTCGCGAGAGAGGTCCTGAGCCACCTCCCGAAGCACCTCGGTTTCGCGCACGTGCTGAGCGACATGCGGTTCATCGAGTACCCCCCGGGAGGACACATCCTGCCGCACACCGACGGCGTGCGCCGCGACGACGTCACCGGAAAAGACAGCACGCACTCGATGCTGCTGTTCACGCGGGACGTCCCCGAAGGCGAGGGCGGCGAGACGGAGTTCCTGGATGGCGTGGGGCAGGCGGGCGGGGTCGGCGTCGGAGGGGTGGGGAGCGTCAGGGCGGGAGGCGCGCCGGATTCGCGACGAGACGACGGGGACGCCAGAGAGGACGACGACGCCCGAACCGAACTCGAAGAACCACGCGTGTTGTTCGCGGCGCGGCCCAAGCGCGGATCCGTGCTGTTGTTCCCGCACGACGTCGCGCATCGGGGGGCGTGCGTCGGGACGCACGCCAAGGTTCTGCTGAGAGGAGACCTGTACTGAGATGGGTGTAGATCGTGTACGAGAGATGCGTCTGATGTCGCTTTTGATGCGCCCGGACCGCCGAGCCGCGAACGATGGCGCGCGCTCGCGAAAACGCGAAACCGACGCCGCGGCGGGCGTTTTCCACAGCGCGCCCATCGCCGGGCGGCTCGAACGCGCACCCTGCCCGGGCGGACGAGACACCGCCCCGAATCCGCGCACGAGCGGATTTTTTTTTGACGTTGTCGTTGCCCTCGCCGCGGTCGGGACGCCGCCGCGCCGCGCGCTCGTCAGTCGCAGCCGCACGCCTCGCACGCCGCTCCGCCCCGCCGCCCCGCGTTACCATGAGCCTCGTCGCGCAGTCCCGCCGGCACCTCGCGCGGTGGGCGACCCGCGCCGCGGTGCGCCCCATGGCGATCATCCCCGAGTCGCACCAGGTCAAGGAGAAGAAGGACGCGCAGCGTGTGGACTTTTTCGGTGACCAGCAGGCGATCGACTCGAGGTGCGTACGGACGACGACGCGCTTTTTGTCGCGATCCAACCGGAAACGACTTAAAAGCGCGACATGTGCGCTTCTAGGACGTCTTCGGGGACAGGAGGCGCGAACCTCCCGGAACCTCCCGGCGCCGTCCCCCCAGTCGCGACAAAAAGACGCGAAATCGAACCCGCGAACGACCACGAACC
>ENA-OUOG01003292-OUOG01003292.1-marine-metagenome-genome-assembly--contig:-NODE-3292-length-15346-cov-5.222084_pt1 | contig 15346 bp, 12 predicted proteins | sample MGYA00248635_ERZ508505 | MGnify/ENA primary metagenome ERZ508505 (study PRJEB26176, sample SAMN06267871) | marine metagenome | isolation source: Saanich Inlet, British Columbia, Canada | place: Pacific...
GGATTTTTTTGTATATAACTTTTATATATTTTTACTAATACGGTTAATAATTTTATAATATGATTTATTCTCTTTAAATTCGTTTTTTGTGTTATAATGTTTTCTAAAATTAATCATTTTTAATTTTACTATCTTAATAGTTTTATTTAGTGATATTGCATGTTCGTTAATAAAGAATTAGTCATAGCTTGGAATTTTGTTAATAATACTAATAGGAATATTTTTTTAACTGGTAAAGCAGGTACAGGGAAAACTACTTTTTTACATAAGGTAAAAAGAGAATCTTTAAAACGTATTACTATTGTAGCTCCTACTGGAGTGGCAGCTATAAATGCTAAGGGAGTTACTATTCATTCTTTTTTTCAGATACCTTTTGGTCCTATCTTACCAAATCAAGATATCAATTCTGGTGCTTTCAATCGAAAATTTTCAAAAACTAAAATTAATATTATTAAGTCTTTAGACTTATTAATTATTGATGAAGTTAGCATGGTTCGTGCCGATTTACTAGATGGAATAGATAAAATACTAAGACGTTTTAGAAATAGAGAAAAAGTTTTTGGAGGTGTACAAGTATTGATGATTGGCGATTTACAACAGCTATCTCCTGTCGTCAATGAAAATGAATGGAATTTACTTAAAAACCATTATAAAAATGTATTCTTTTTTAGTAGTAATGCCTTTAGAAGCTGTAATGCACTAACAGTAGATTTAACACATATTTACAGACAAAACAACCCTAAGTTTATTAAAATTTTAAATGAGATTAGAAATAATTGCCTTAGCCAAACTTCTGCTCTTGAACTCAACAAAAGATTCAATCCTGATTTTAAATCTAACGAATTTGATGGTTATATTTCATTAACTACTCACAACTGGAAAGCTGACTTAAATAACCAAAAGGAAATAAACAAGCTAAAAAGTACACCTCATGTTTATAAAGCGATAATAGACGGTAAATTTCCAGAGTATTCTTTTCCAAATGATGATACATTAACCTTAAAAGTTGGAGCCCAGGTTATGTTTGTAAAAAATGATAGTTCTCAACAAAAACGCTACTTTAATGGTAAAATAGGAAAAGTTATCTCATTGGATGAATATGAAGTTGTCGTAAAATGTCCAGATGATGATTTTAATATTATTACTAAACCAGAAGTGTGGGAAAATATAAATTATACACTTGATAAAGAAACTAAGGCTATTACTGAAAATAAAATCGGTTCTTATACACAAATTCCATTGCGTTTAGCATGGGCCATTACAATTCATAAAAGTCAAGGTTTAACCTTTGAAAAAGCAATTATTGATGCTGAAGGTGCATTTGCTCATGGACAAACATATGTAGCACTAAGTCGTTGCAAGAGTTTAGAGGGTTTATTATTAAAAAGTAAAATTAATTCAAATCAAATAATTTGTGATGCTAATGTTCTTTCCTTTAACAAGTTCACCGAAGATAACCAACCAGACGAGATTGTTCTTAAACAATCAATGTCTGAATATCAACTTGAATTAATTTATGAAGTTTTCGACTTTTACAACCTTTTAAATCCTGTTAATAGAATTTTAGATATTTATTATAAAAATAAAGGAAGTATAGAATGTTCTCCAGAAATTTCATTAATAGCAATTAAAGACATCATAACAAATCTACTAAAAGTAGCAAGTGCATTTAAAACACAGTTAAGAGAGCTCTCTGAAGTTAAACTATTACCAGAAACAAGAACAGAAATTCAATCTCGTTTTATTAAAGCCATTGAATACTATAACAAACAATTAGTAACTAATATTCTAGGGCATTATAAAACATTTAATTTTACTACAGATAATAAGGCTATTGAAAAAGAGTTTAATAAAGCTTTAGATTTATTTGAAGAAATAGTAGCTACAAAGCAACTTTATTTTAAAGGCTTAAAAGACGGATTTAAAGTTCAAACGTTTTTAGATTTAAGAGCTAAGTCAGTTTTTTTAACAAAAGAAGCCCCAAAAAAAACGCGAAAGTCTATCATAGAAGGAACAAACAATATAGAGTTATTTGAATTACTTCGTGAATTAAGAAATACTATAGCTAATGATAAAGATTTAATCCATTATCAAATTTTTAGTCAGAAATCGTTGTACGAGATATGTGAAACCTTACCTACCAATAAAGCAGAGTTGCTAAAAATAAATGGTTTTGGAAAAACACGCGTTGAAAAATATGGTAACCAAATTTTAAATGTAATTAGAGCGTATTGTGATGAAAACGATATTGAAACTTCTAAAAACAGCCAGTTTTTATTCAAAGAAAAGCCTAAGCAAAAAAAAGGAGAAACAAAAGACATCTCTTTAAAGCTCTTTAAATCTGGTAAAACAATAGCACAAATTGCATTACAACGTGATTTAAATGAGAATACTATTACTGGTCATTTGGCAAGTTTTATTCCTTCAGGTGACGTGAAAATTCTAGATTTAATTTCAGAAAAACATTACGAAGAATTAATTGAAATTATTCCAAAGCATACCTTTGAAAACCTTTCAGATCTAAAACACCAAATAGATAATAAATATACTTTCGCAGAGTTACGTTTGGTTTTAGATTATTTATCTAGACAATAAAAAAAGGTTTCAGAAACTCTGAAACCTTTTGGGTTATGTAAAACTTGTTAAGGTTTATTTTATAATAAGCTTCTTAGTCACTTTAGAATCATCTGCAGTTATTGAAACAAAGTAAGCTCCTGAAGGTAATTTGCTTACATCTATAGTGTTTTCTTCAGATAAGTTTACTTTAATTTGTTTCCCTAAAATATCGAAGATTTCAACTTTAGTATTTTCTATACCAACTGGAAATTTTAATTGAACAATATCGCTAGCTGGGTTTGGGTACATAGAAAAATCTACTAATTCATTTTCTTCAACAGTTAATGTACTCATGGTCGCAAAATCGAATGCACTAGGATCTGTAACTGCACTAGCACTTGGGTTAACTCTGTTTGTATAAGTAGCCGTCCCGTCATCAACCATATCAGCTTGCCCATGAGTCCATGTACCATTATTTAAAAGGTATTTAATAAATACCCACGCAGCATCCCAATTAGATGGTCCTGAACTTATTCTCCAAGAATTATCCCAAGCAAGGTCGAATTCTACATGAACCCAGTTTGAAATGTCGTTTAAGTTTTCTAATGTGATGTTGTTTACTCTTATGTTATTTGCGCTTACGGAATAAGAAAAAAGTAAAGTGATAATTAAAATAAATTTTTTCATGGCTATAGTTTTAGATTAATAATTAGTAGCGACATAAAATTATGTAATCTATTTAGTATATCATTATACTTATGTATGGTTGGAGATAAATTATGTATAGCTGGATTATATTTTACTTTTTTGGTAAAAAAAAGCGTAACCTAATGGTTACGCTTTTGAACTATATTTTTAAATTAATGTTAACCTCTTATTACACCTCTAGAAATTACAATTTTTTGTATTTCAGAAGTGCCCTCGTAAATCTGAGTAATTTTTGCATCACGCATCATACGCTCTACATGATATTCCTTTACAAAACCATTTCCACCATGTATTTGTACAGCTTCTACCGTTTGCTCCATTGCTACTTTACTGGCATAAAGTTTAGCCATAGCACTAGACATATCGTAATTATTACCTTGATCTTTATCCCAAGCAGATTTCATCACTAATAGACGTGCAGCTTCAATTTCTGTGTACATATCAGCTAATTTAAAAGCAATTGCTTGATGATTACAGATTTCTGTTCCAAAAGCTTTGCGTTCTTTACTGTATTTTAAAGCCAATTCATAAGCACCTGCTGCAATACCTAAAGCTTGTGCGGCAATACCTATTCGTCCACCAGATAGTGTCTTCATAGCAAACTTAAACCCAAATCCATCTTCTCCAATTCTATTTTCTTTAGGGACTTTTACATCATTAAATTGTAATGTGTGCGTATCACTTCCTCTAATTCCTAATTTATCTTCTTTAGGACCAATATCAAAACCAGTAGTTCCTCTTTCTACTATAAAAGCGTTAATTCCTTTATGTCCTTTGTCTCGATCTGTTTGTGCTATAACTAAATAAACATCGCTACGTCCACCATTAGTAATCCAATTTTTTGTACCATTAATTACATAATGATCTCCTTTATCTATAGCTGTAGTTTTTTGGGAAGTTGCATCACTTCCAGCTTCTGGTTCACTTAAACAAAAGGCACCAATTTGTTCTCCGGTTGCCAATTTAGTTAAATATTTTTGCTTTTGTTCTTCGTTACCATAAGCCTCCAACCCATAACAGACTAAAGAGTTATTTACAGAGACCATTACAGATGCAGATGCATCTATTTTAGATAATTCTTCCATTATTAAAACATAAGAAATAGCATCCATTCCACTTCCACCATATTTTGGGTCTACCATGATTCCCATAAATCCTAATGCTCCCATTTTACGAACTAACTCGTCTGGGAAAGTTTGTGCATTGTCTCGTTCTATAACACCTGGTAATAATTCAGTTTGTGCAAAATCGCGAGCAGCATCTCGAATCATGATATGTTCTTCAGTAAGGCTAAAATCCATAATTTTTATTTGACTGTTGATTTAACAAAATTTTGATGCAAAGATAAGTCTTTATTAGTATTTTTTCAATCGTTATAGTTATTTTTACAGAATATGATAAAAGATGAATATAATGTTATAGGTGTAATGTCTGGCACATCTTTAGATGGAATTGATATTGCATTAATAAATTTTAAGCTAAACAATTCCTGGTCGTTTAAAATTATTGAAGCTGAAACTATAGGATACGATGAACAATGGCTACGAAAATTGATAGATTTAGTTACATATTCAGATGAAGTGCTAAGCAAGTTAGATATTGAATATACTTTATATTTAAGTGATGTTATTTCAGCTTTCATAAAAAAAAATAAAATTTCAAACATTGATGCAGTATGTTCTCATGGACATACTGCATTACACAGACCAGAAAACAAATTAACCTACCAAATTGGAAATCTTCCCATATTAGCACAAAAAATTAAACAAACAGTGATTTGTGATTTTAGAGTCCAAGATGTTGAGCTTGGAGGCCAAGGAGCTCCTTTGGTTCCCATTGGTGATGAATTGTTGTTCCAAGACTATGACTATTGTGTTAACCTAGGCGGTTTTGCAAATGTTTCAACAAAAATTAATGGAATTAGAATAGCTTTTGATATTTGTCCTGTAAATATTGTGTTAAATAAATATGTTTCCAAATTTGGTATAGCTTATGATGACAAAGGTGCTTTAGCAAAAGACGGAACATTAAATAATGATTTATTAAAGAAATTAAACAACCTTCAGTTTTATAAACAAAACTATCCTAAATCTCTGGGTTTAGAATGGGTAAATGCAACAATGCTCCCAATAATAGATGCTTGTAGCCTACCTGTAAAAGATGTATTAAGAACTGTTGTAGAGCACATAGCAATTCAAATAACTCAAATTACTAATAAAACAGAGTCCGATTCAGTTTTGGTTACTGGAGGAGGAGTTTATAATTTATTTTTAATGTCTAGAATAAAAGCGCTAAGTGAAAATTCAATCAAAATACCTTCTACTCAAATTATAGAGTTTAAAGAAGCTTTAATTTTTGGTTTTTTAGGTGTTTTAAAACTTCGTGACGAAAACAACTGTCTTGCTAGCGTTACAGGTGCTATTAAAGACCATACCTCTGGCAAACTATATTTGGGATAACAAAACTAACTAACTATTAAAGAAAAAAATAGTCTACAAACAGACATTTAACTTCTTATAATCATGACTTAAAAATAAAAATCTACAATTTTCTCACAATTAAATGGCTTTACTTTTTAAACCCATTTTTTGTTTTTTATATTTGTTGAAACAAACCAACTAAATGCTTTCCAATATGAATCAACTTTAGCTATATTTCAATTATATTTTCAGAATTAAAAAAAACACCAAATAAAAAAAATGGTGTTTAGACTCTAACAACAATTCAATAAATTATAAATGAAAGAATTACTAAAAATATACGAAAACAAAGAACCAGAAATAGTTTTTAATTGGAAAGACGCAGAAACCGAAGCAGAAGGATGGACAGTAATAAACTCTCTTAGAGGAGGTGCAGCAGGTGGAGGAACAAGAATGCGTATAGGCTTAGACATGAATGAAGTTTTATCCTTAGCTAAAACAATGGAGGTGAAATTTACAGTTTCTGGACCAGCAATAGGTGGTGCAAAATCTGGTATTAATTTCGACCCAAAAGATCCTAGAAAAAAAGGTGTTCTTGAGCGTTGGTATAAAGCTGTTTCACCATTGCTTAAAAGTTATTATGGTACAGGTGGTGATTTAAACGTAGATGAAATTCACGAAGTTATTCCAATTACAGAAGAATCTGGAGTTTGGCATCCACAGGAAGGTGTATTTAATGGTCACTTTAAACCAACAGAAGCCGATAAAATTAATAGAATTGGGCAGTTACGCCAAGGTGTTATTAAAGTTATAGAGAATCCGGGCTTTTCGCCAGATGTTGCTAGGAAATATACTGTAGCAGATATGATTACTGGTTATGGTGTTGCAGAAGCTGTAAAGCATTATTACGAAATTTATGGAGGAAGCGTTGTTGGTAAGAGAGCAGTTGTTCAAGGATTTGGAAACGTAGGTTCTGCTGCTGCATATTACCTAGCACAAATGGGAGTTAAAATTGTTGGTATTATTGATATTTCAGGAGGAGTTATAAACGAGGATGGTTTTTCATTCGATGAAATAACCAACTTTTTCTTAACTAAAAACGGAAACACATTAGCAGTAGATAACATGATTCCGTTTTCAGAAATGAACCAGCGTATTTGGTCGCTTCAAACAGAAATATTTGCTCCTTGTGCAGCATCTCGACTCATAACGCAAGACCAAATTAATCAAATGATTTCTACAGGATTAGAAGTTATTTCATGTGGAGCAAATGTGCCATTTGCAGATAAAGAAATTTTCTTTGGAAGTATTATGGAGAGTACAGATGAAAAAGTAAGCTTAATTCCAGACTTTATTTCAAACTGTGGTATGGCAAGAGTCTTTGCATACTTTATGGAACGTAAAGTTCAAATGACAGATGAAGCGATCTTTAACGACACTTCAAATATTATAAAAAAAGCAATTCAAAATACATACGATAAAAACCCAAGTAAAACAGAGATTAGTAAAACAGCATTCGAAATTGCGCTAACTCAACTTGTTTAATATTTAATAAAAACTATGGGAACAGTAATTATTCTAGTATTTGTATTTGGCTATTTAGCCATTACATTAGAACACAGTATTAAAATAGACAAATTAATTCCTGCTTTAGTCATGATGGCTATAAGTTGGGCATTAATTTCATTAGGTATAGATTCGTTTCCAAATTGGTTCGATTCTGCTAAACATGCTTTAGTAGATAATTTTCCCGCATTAGGTCATGAAGCTAAAATGCATTTAATGGAAGAAACCTTATTACATCATCTTGGTAAAACAGCCGAGATTTTAGTGTTCTTATTAGGCGCAATGACTATTGTAGAGATTATTGATTATTTCGATGGTTTTTCAACAATAAAAAACTTTATAAAAACCAAAAAGAAATCTAAAATTTTATGGATTTTTTGTGGATTAGCATTTGTTCTTTCAGCAATCATAGATAACCTTACAGCTACAATTGTTTTAATATCAATACTTCAAAAAATTGTAAAAGATAGAAATGTACGTATTTGGTATGCAGGATTAATTATCATCGCAGCAAATGCAGGAGGTGCTTTTTCTCCAATTGGTGATGTAACAACAACTATGTTATGGATTGGAAAAAAAGTTTCTACAGGTCATTTATTTGGTTATCTGTTATTGCCTTCATTAATATGTATGTTAGTACCAACATTTATAGCATCATTTTTACCAGCGTTTAAAGGTAATTTAGATGTTGAAGAAGATACCAATGATAAACCAAAAAGTCGTTTTAGTGCTACTATGTTATATTTAGGTTTAGGAGCTATAGTTTTTGTGCCTATTTTTAAAATGGTAACACATTTGCCACCTTATGTTGGTATGATGTTGTCTCTAGGTGTAGTTGCAATTTTTGCAGAGATTTATAGTTCTTCAAAATTTAGTTTAACCGAAATGGATGGTGGAGAAAGCCAAGCAAATGCTCACCATAGTCCTGTGCATCATTCTTTATCTAAAATAGAATTACCAAGTATTTTATTTTTCTTAGGAATATTAATGGCTGTTGCTGCATTAGAGTCTTTAGGAACATTGTTTCTTTTTGCAGATTCATTACAAACATCTGTTCCAATGTTAGGAACAGAGCTACATCATTCTGGTGTATCAGATTTAGTAGTAATATTATTAGGCATAGGATCTGCAGTTATAGATAATGTACCTTTGGTAGCAGCAAGTTTAGGAATGTTTTCAGAGCCTATGGATAATGAGTTATGGCACTTTATTGCTTACTCAGCAGGAACAGGTGGAAGTATGTTAATTATTGGTTCTGCAGCTGGAGTAGTTGCTATGGGAATGGAAAAAATAGACTTTTTCTGGTATTTAAAAAAAATATCATGGTTAGCATTAGTTGGATTTTTAGCAGGAACATTGGTTTTCTTTTGGACAAGAACTTTGTTTTAATATACGCAACTGTAAAAATTAACGTTATACATTTATATAAAAATACAATATGATTAGTACTTTAATACAAGACACAGCTCTAGATACAGAAGTTTTAGCAGATGGAGAAACAGTAGAAAAAACACTCTCAATAATAGAGTTAATAACAACAGGAGGAACAGCAGGAATAGTAATTATTGGCTTGTTATTTGTTTTGTTTGTTGTCGCATTATATATCTATTTTGAAAGACTCCTTGCTATTAAGGAAGCTTCAAAAGTAGATTCTAACTTCATGAATCAAATAAAAAATTATGTAAGTGAAGGTAAAATAGACTCTGCTCAAAACTTATGTTCACAAGCAAATTCACCTGTCTCAAGATTAATTAGTAAAGGTATTTCTAGAATTGGTAAACCTTTAGACGATATTAATACAGCAATAGAAAATGCTGGGCGTTTAGAGATTTATAGCTTAGAAAAAAATGTAAGTGTTTTAGCTACTATATCTGGAGCAGCTCCAATGATTGGTTTTCTAGGAACAGTAATTGGAATGATATTATCAATATTCGAAATTGCAAATTCAGGAGGTTCTATAGATATAAAAACTTTAGCAGATGGATTATATACAGCAATGACCACAACAGTTGGAGGTTTAATTGTAGGTATTATTGCTTACATAGCATATAACCATCTGGTGGTAAAGACAGATAAGATTGTTTATAAAATGGAAGCAAATTCGTTAGAATTTTTAGACCTTTTAAATGAACCAATTTAATAACTAGTTTATGAATTTACGCGGAAGAAATAAAGTAACACCAGAATTCAATATGTCTTCTATGACAGATATTGTGTTCCTTTTACTTATCTTTTTTATGATTGCTTCTACACTAGTTTCTGCAGAAGCCATAGATTTGTTATTACCAAAATCAACAAGTAAGACAACACAAACCAAAAGTGTATCTGTTAGTGTAGATAAAAATACCAATTACTATATAGACATGAAACAAGTGTCTAAAGATCTCTTAGAATCAGAGTTGTTAACAAAACTTGGTGGAGCAGAAGCTCCTACAATAACTATTCGCTCAGATCAAGATGTAGAAATGAAACATGTCGTTTACATCATGGATATTGCTAATAGAAATAAGATAAAATCAACCTTGGCAGTAAAATCACAATAGAACATAGTTATGTATCAACTACTTTAAACGTCTTTCAATATTAACTTAAATGAAATATTTAGAAACAAAACATGAAAAAAAATCAGTTAAAATTACAACAATTATTGTAGTTATTTTAGTGCTTCTATGTTTTGTTGTTGGTCAAGATTATCAAGATCCACCAGAGGAATATGGAGTAGCAATTAATTTTGGAGATGCAAGTGTAATTAGTGATAATGTAAAGCCTGATAATTCAGAAAATGCAAAGGAAATTGAATCTGAGCCAGAAGAAACCGAAGCGGAAATTGAAGAAGAAATTGTAAAAGATGAAGTTGCAGAAGAAGTTATTGAAGAAACCACAGATCAAGAAATAGATAAACAAGCAGAAGAAAAGTTAGCAGAAGAAAAAGCTGCTCAAGAAGCTTTAGAAGCAGCAGAAGAACAAGCAGCAGCAGAAGCTGAAAAGTTATTAGCACAACAAGAAGAGGAAGCGTTAAAAATTAAAAACGAAAAAGAGGCAAAGGAAGCACAAGAGGCTAAAGAAAAAGCAGCAGCGAAAAAGCTTGCAGAAGCCAAAGCTAAAGCTGATAAAGCTGCTAAAGACGCAGAGGCTAAAGCAGCAGCAGATGCAAAAGCCAAAGCACAAAAAGAAGCAGCAGCTAAGGCAGCGGCAGATAAAGCAGCTTCAGATAAAGCAGCACGAGATGCTAAGACAGCAGCAGCTACAAAAGCGAATAGTAAAGGTGGTGGCTCAGTTAAGTTTGATGTTATTGAAAACGCTCCTATTTACCCAGGATGTAAATCTGGAAATAATGAATCTAGAAAAAAATGCATGAATGCTAAAATCAAGCAATTTCTAAATCAGAATTTTAATAAAATATTAGCATCAGATCTAGGTTTAAATGGAAAACAAAAAATTTACATTCGTTTTACTATAAGTGAAACTGGAAGTATTGTGGGTATAAGAGCAAAAGCAGAACATGACAAATTAGAAGGTGAGGCAAAAAGAGTTGTTGGTTTGTTACCTAAAATGAAACCAGGAATGCAACAGGGTAGACCTGCAGCAGTTTCTTTTGATTTGCCTATTCTTATTAATATGAATGAGTAAATACCTAATGATAGAGTATTCTCTTCTAGTTCTAAAGTCAAAATAAGATGAAATACTTAGAAACAAAACACGAAAAAAATTCAGCTGTTATAACAACTTTAATAGTTGTTATATTAGTATTACTTTGTTTTGTAGTTGGTCAATCATATCAAGATCCTCCAGAAGAATATGGAGTTGCCATTAACTTCGGCAATTCATCAGTAGGAAATGGAGACATACAACCAGATAAACCAGTAAAGTCTGTAGATTTAAATAGTAATAAACAACCTCAAGAAGCACAAGTAGAGCCTAATAATACGCAAACAACGTCAACAGCAGCAAAGGAAGATGTTTTAACTCAAGATACAGAGGAAGCAATAGCAATTAAAAAAGCAGAAGCTGCAAAAAAAGCTAAAGCACTAGCCCAAGAGAAGGCTAAAAATGAAGCGGCGAAAAAGGCGAAAGCTAAAGCAGACGCTTTAGCAAAAAAGAAAGCTTATGAAGCTAAGAAAAAAGCTGAAATTGATGCCATGATGGGAGAAATGAACAATTCCGAAGGAGAATCAGGTGGAAGTGAAGGTAATGATAATGAACCTGGAGATAAAGGACAATTCGATGGTAATTCTTACGCACCAAGTTATTTTGGTGGAGGAAAAGGCAATGGAGTTGTAGGTTCTGGTCTTGGTGTTCGTGGTCAAGGTCGATTTACCGAAGTTAAGCAAGATTGTAACGAATCTGGATTAGTTGTCGTTCAAGTTGAAGTAGATAGAAATGGACGAGTAGTTAAAGCTATATCAGGCGTTAGAGGTACAGAAAATACAGCACCTTGTCTATTAGAGCCAGCAAAAAAAATAGCAGAGTCTGGCAAATGGCCTGCAGACTCTAAAGCACCTGCAATACAGATAGGTTTTGTGAGTATAGATTTCAAAATAGGACAATAATAATGACTTACCAAGATACCGTTAAATGGATGTTTTCTCAACTCCCAATGTATCAAAAGCAAGGTAAAAGTGCTTATAAAGTAGATTTAAGTAATACAATTCTACTAGCTCAACATCTTAATAATCCTGAAAATAAATTCAAATCAATACATGTTGCAGGAACTAATGGTAAAGGTTCTACAAGTCACATGTTAGCTTCAATCCTACAAGAATCAGGATATAAAGTTGGTCTATACACTTCTCCTCACTTAAAAGATTACAGAGAACGTATTAAAATAAATGGTAAGGAAATAAGTAAACAGTTTGTAATTCAATTTATAAAACGAAATAAACCTTTTTTTGAGACTAATAGCTTATCGTTTTTTGAGATGACTGTAGGTTTGGCTTTCGATTATTTTGCAAAACAGAAGGTTGATATAGCAGTTATTGAAGTAGGTCTTGGAGGTAGATTAGATTCTACAAATATAATTACTCCAGAAGTTTCTGTAATAACAAACATAGGGTTAGATCATGTTCAATTTCTAGGAAACACTTTAGAGTCTATAGCTAATGAAAAAGGTGGGATTATTAAATCTAATATTCCTGTAGTAATAGGAGAGACTCAAAACGAAACTAAAAATGTTTTTAAAAGAATAGCTCTAGTAAAAAAAGCAAAAATAATTTTTGCAGATAAAATTAAATCTAGTAAGTATGATTGTGATCTAAAAGGTGCTTATCAAGATAAAAATATTAAAACAGCAGTGCAATCAATAAGAGAACTGCAATTAAAGCAATATAAAATTTCTGAAGAAGACATAAAATACGGACTGCTTAATGTGGTAAAGAATACTGGTTTACTCGGAAGATGGCAAATTTTAAAGCAATCTCCAAAAGTTATTTGCGACACTGCTCACAATAGAGAAGGGTTAGAAATTGTATTAAAACAACTCCAAAGAGAAAAATATAAACAGTTACATATCGTTTTTGGAGTTGTAAATGATAAAAATTTAGAAACAATTGCAGACCTTTTACCAATTAATGCCAAATATTATTTGTGTAAACCTAATATACCAAGAGGTTTAGATTCTAATAAACTTAAATTGTATTTTAATGACCAAAATTTAATTTCTAATACTTATAATTCTGTAAATGAAGCATATAAAAAAGCTTTAGAAAATGCTAATAGTGAAGATGTTGTTTACGTTGGAGGAAGTACTTTTGTGGTTGCAGAAATAATTTAAAAATTTTTTCGAAAAAACTTTTGTGTATTCAAAATCTCGTGTATATTTGCACACCTAAATAATTAGGGCGACTAGCTCAGTTGGTTCAGAGCACTTGGTTTACACCCAAGGGGTCAGGGGTTCGAATCCCTTGTCGCCCACTTAAATTTAAAAACCCAATGAATTTTTCATTGGGTTTTTTATTTCCTTTTATTTCTACTTCTGTTACTGCCTAAATTATTTTTTAGATACTATACAGTAAATTTCTACAATAAGTCTAACAAACGCTCTAAAGCCATTCCACGAGATCCTTTAATTAATAGTGTAGCATTATCTATCGCTATAGTATTAAAATTCTCTTTTAGTGCTTCAAAAGTTTCATATAATTCTGTGTCTTTTGTATTTATTTTAGTTTTATAAAAGTTTTTACCAATTAAATAAACCTTGTCGAAATCAAGATTAGTTGCTAAATCTGCAATTGCCTGGTGCTCTCTGTTAGCATCTTTTCCTAGTTCGAACATATCTCCTAAAAAAGCGATTTTAGTGTCGTCTTTTAGGTTGCTAAAATGCTCTAAAGCAGCTACCATACTTGTGGGATTAGCATTGTATGCATCTAGAATGATTTTATTATTACCTTTCTCAATAATTTGAGAACGATTATTTGTTGGTGTGTAATTTTCTATTGCTTTTTTGATTGTACTTATTGGAACATTAAAATATTTACCAATTATTGAAGCTGCACATAGATTTGTAAAATTATATTTTCCTATGAGCTGAGAATGAATTACTGTATCTTCAATTTTAAATGAAACAAACGGATTTGCATCTATAAATTTAATTTTAAAGTAATTATTATCTGTTTCAGAAAACCCTAACTTTTTAATATAAGTATTTAGTTTTTCTTTTTGAATGGTATTATCTGCATTTAGAAATATATATTTGTTGTTTTCAATTAAATAACTATACATTTCACTTTTTCCTTTAATTACACCTTGTATACCACCAAAACCTTCTAGGTGTGCTTTTCCAAAATTAGTAATGTAACCATAGTCTGGCTTTGCTATAGTACATAAAAATTCAATTTCTTTTTGGTGATTGGCACCCATTTCTACAATTCCTATTTCTGTTTCTTTGGTCATAGATAGTAGAGTTAATGGTACTCCAATATGGTTGTTTAAATTTCCAACAGTAGCAACTGTTTTATACTTTTTAGAAAGCACACAGTTTATTAATTCTTTAGTAGTTGTTTTTCCATTACTACCTGTTAAAGCTATTATAGGAACATTTAAATACGTTCTATGAAACGAGGCTAAGGATTGTAGACTTTCTAAAACATTATCTACTAAAATAGTCTGGTCTGATGTTTTATATTCTGGCTCGTCTATTATAACATATTTAGCACCTTCCTTTAATGCTTGATTTGCAAACGTATTACCATTAAAATTATCTCCTTTAAGAGCAAAATACATGTTGTTTTTTGATATTTTTCTGGTATCTGTAGATATTCCTTTGCATTTTAAATAAAGGCTGTGTAGTTGTTCTGTTTTCATAAAAATAAAAGTATAAAAAAAGTCCTAACTAATCGTTAGGACTTTTAAAATTATTTAAAAACTAGAATTAGTTTTTTGTTTTGTTTTTTGATTTAGATTTTGAACCAACTCTAGATAGTGCACATCTAAACCCAATATAGTCTGTTGCCATGTTTTGAGGGAAGTAACGTCTTTGTGCTGGATCTAACCAGTACTCTCTGTCTTTCCACGACCCACCTTTGTATACACGAGCTTCATCATTAATTAAAGAGGTTCTTTTAGAGCTCTTATCCCACTCTCTTATCATTTGCCCAGTAGAATCAACTTCAGTAGTATGCTCTGGTGCGTTATACATTTTACTAGTAGTTGAAACTTCTTCTCTGTTTTCTTCATCAAAATCAGCATAGCCTCTAGAAGAGCGTCTATCTCCATCTCTAAAGTTACGGTTGTCGCTTCTATCGAAATTTGTTCTTAAATATGTTTCATCTTCATCTATAGGTTTCTGTGCAATTTCACCTGGTAGATCTCTAGCAATTACTTTTCCGTTTGGTAAAGTATCGTAAACAATTTCATCAGTAGTTACAACTTTAACTGTACCATCTTCATTAAGAACGTTTTTAGTGTAAACATTTCCTCTATAATAGTTAAAATCATTAAATTCATCATCTACAATAGGTCTGTAAACATCAGCAACCCATTCTGCAACGTTTCCAGCCATATCATATAAACCATAATCGTTAGGTGAATATGTTTTTACTTGTGCTGTGATATCTGCACCATCATCAGACCATCCAGCAATTCCGCCATAATCTCCTTTT
>ENA-OUOG01003294-OUOG01003294.1-marine-metagenome-genome-assembly--contig:-NODE-3294-length-15343-cov-6.464234_pt1 | contig 15343 bp, 15 predicted proteins | sample MGYA00248635_ERZ508505 | MGnify/ENA primary metagenome ERZ508505 (study PRJEB26176, sample SAMN06267871) | marine metagenome | isolation source: Saanich Inlet, British Columbia, Canada | place: Pacific...
AAGTCATTTTTATGGAGGATGATTACGAACAAAACTACGAAGGTTTTGATCCAAGTTCTCCAGAGTCTTTTATTGGACTAACTCTCTTACAAGAAGATTATTTGGATCAAAGTATTTTGCTAGCAAGAACCATTCAAAATAATTTTGCTCAAAAACTAAAACGTCGAGATAGAGGAGTCAAACAAGCAGGCTTTTGGGTGCTTCACAACACCTATATGCCAAGTGTTTTAGTGGAAACTGGGTTTATCACCAATAGAAATGAAGGTGATTATTTGAATTCTGAAAAGGGTAAGAAAGAAATTTCAAAAAGTATTGTTGATGCTGTTTTAGATTACAAAGCAAGTTTAAATCCAGAAATTTCTATTGATAATTTATCAAATAAAAATACTGAACAAATACCTGACGTTATATTTAAAGTTCAGATTGCAGCATCTTCCAATAAACTTGCCCCCAAATCTTATAATTTTAATGGCTTGAGCCCAATCTCTCGTACAAAAAAAGCATCATTATACCGCTATTTTTATGGTCAAACAAATGACTACAACAAAGCCGAAGAATTTAAAAATCAAGCTATCGCCTTAGGGTATACTTCTGCTTTCGTAGTTGCCTATAAAAACAACATCAGAATTTCATCAAAAGAGGTGCTTAAAACTAAATTGAATTAACCTTATAAATTACAAATTAATTACTAGATTTGTACAGCATCAAAATCTAAAATATTGAAAATTACACAAGAAATAAAAGCTGCAATATTAGTCCTTTCGGGAATTTTATTATTCATATTTATTTTTAATTATTTAAAAGGAGAAAACCTGCTCAGTAACTCTCGAAAAATTACTACCATCTATCATAATGTAGAAGGTCTTGTTCCTTCTGCTGCAGTCACTATAAATGGCCATAAGATTGGTAAAGTTCAAGACATTTCATTTACTGAAGATGGAAGTGGTAAACTTGAGGTTGTAATGCTTATCGATAGTGATTTTAAGTTTTCAACAAATAGTACTGCAAAGCTGTACGAATCCGGTTTAATTGGTGGTAAAGCCATTGCAATTGTGCCAGCCAATGATGGAGCAGCGAATGTCGCTTCCGGAGATGTACTACGTTCAGAAATAAAACCAGGCCTCACAGAACTGGTCAATCAACGACTAACCCCACTACAGCAAAAAATTGAAAAAGTTATAACAAGCACAGATGTCTTAATAAACAACGTCAATAGTATTTTTGACGACAAAACGAAAACTACCATAAAGGGAAGTATTTCTCAATTAGAAAAAACCATTACTTCATTTGAGTTAACCTCAAATACTCTTAATGCATTAGTGCAAAACAACAAAACATCCATAACAACAACATTAGGTAATTTTAGTGATATCTCTGAAAATCTTTCTGAAGTCAGTTCAAATTTAGCAGAAGCAGATTTAAAACAAACCATAAATGGACTTCAATCTACAATTTCAAATTTTGACGAACTTTTAAAAAATATTGAAAAAGGCGAAGGCTCAATTGGTAAGTTTATGAAAGACGAAGGATTGTATAATAATTTGGAAGGCACATTGGGTCAAATGGAAGCACTCTTGGAGGATATGAAATTGAATCCAAAACGCTATGTTCATTTTTCTTTGTTTGGAAAAAAACCTAAACCATATTCTCTTGAAGAATCAAATAACAAATCAAAATAACACAAAGAAATGGGGCTAGTTTCAAATTTTGTTTTTGGAGTTTTGTTGGTTGTTGGCATTGGTTTTTTTGTCAAAAACATCAATAAACTAAGGAGAAACATAAAGCTAGGAAAATCTGTTGAAATATCTGGCCCAACCCGTCAAAGATGGAGAAATATGACAATGGTTGCCCTTGGCCAAAGTAAAATGGTTACTAGGCCCATTGCTGGGTTTTTACATCTGATTGTCTATATAGGATTTGTTGTAATAAATATTGAAGTTATAGAAATTGTTATTGACGGCCTTTTTGGAACACACCGCATATTTTCTTCAATTGGACCTGCATATGGAGTGCTTATTGGAACGTTTGAAATATTTGCACTATTGGTTTTTGTTGCTGTTGTTGTTTTTTGGACTCGTAGAAATGTAATTCGCCTAAAGCGATTCATAAGTTCCGAAATGAAAGGCTGGCCAAAACAAGATGGTAATTTAATACTGTATTTTGAAATTATTTTGATGTCTTTATTCATCATTATGAATGCAACTGATATTCAATTTCAAAATATGAACTCAGGAAATGTTATTAGTCAGTTTGTAGCGCCATGGTTTGAAGGACTACCTCTTCATGCGATCGAAAGAACAGCGTGGTGGTTACATATTATTGGAATTTTAATTTTCTTAAATTATTTATATTATTCCAAACATTTACACATATTGCTAGCATTTCCAAACACCTATTTTGGGCGTCTGACTCCTAATGGACAAGTAGATAATTTAGAATCTGTAACAAATGAAGTAAAACTCATGATGGATCCAGATGCTGATCCCTATACTTCGCAAGATAACAGTGATGCAGAGCCAGAAAAATTTGGTGCAAGTGATGTTTTTGATTTAAATAGAATTCAATTGTTAAATGCTTATACTTGTACTGAATGTGGCAGGTGTACCAGCGAATGCCCTGCAAATCAGACAGGAAAGAAGTTATCTCCTCGTAAAATCATGATGGACACAAGAGATCGTCTACAGGAAGTTGGTCAGAATATTGACACCAACAAAGGAATATTCAAAACCGATGGAAAACAACTTTTGGGAGATTATATCACTAGCGAAGAACTATGGGCCTGTACAAGTTGTAATGCTTGCGTTGAATCCTGCCCTATAAGCATCAATCCACTATCAATTATATTGGATATGCGTCGCTACCTAGTTATGGAACAAAGTGCAGCACCAACAGAACTAAATACAATGATGACCAATATTGAAAATAATGGCGCACCATGGCCATATAATCAAATGGATCGACTAAACTGGAATAAAGAATAATATAAACCGAAAAATGAAAAGAGAAGAAGCAGATGCATTATTGCACCAAAAAGTTGAAGAAGGAGAATTGATCAGCCCTGTTTTGCCAGCGGGTGTAAAAAACTATCTAATCGATATCGATGGTACCATCACCGAGGATGTGCCTAACGAAGAACCCGAGCGGATGGCCACATGTTTACCTTTTGACGATGCCAAACAAACTTGCAATAAATGGTATCAAGAAGGCCACATGATATGTTTTTTTACTTCAAGAACTGAAAATCACAGAGAAGTCACTGAAAACTGGTTAGCTAAACATGGATTTAATTACCACACTTTATTGATGGGTAAGCCCAGAGGTGGAAATTATCATTGGATAGATAATCACTTGGTAAAAGCAACTCGTTACAAAGGTAAGTTTACAGATTTGGTTGAAAAAGAGGTTACCATTCAAGTTTTTGACGACGGTAAATAATTGGTAAATAATTGATAATTCCACACAATGAGCGAGCAACTAAAAGTACCAACAATGTCAGAACTTCATGCACAAGGAAAATCTCCAGAAGTTTTATTTTGGGTAGGGTGTGCAGGAAGCTTTGATGATAGAGCAAAGAAAATCACAAAAGCTTTAGTCAAAATTCTACACAAAGCAAATGTGGAGTTTGCTGTACTTGGTGCTGAAGAAAGTTGTACTGGAGATCCTGCAAAACGCGCTGGAAATGATTTTTTATTTCAAATGCAAGCGGTTACCAACATTGAACTTTTGAATGGGTATGAGATTAATAAAATCGTCACTGCATGCCCCCATTGCTTTAACACACTAAAAAACGAATACCCATCTTTAGGTGGTACTTATGAAGTTGTTCATCATACACAGTTTTTAAAGAGTTTGTTGGACGAGGGAAGACTTACCATTGAAGGAGGCCAATTCAAAGGCAAACGCATTACTTTTCATGATCCTTGCTATTTGGGACGCGCCAATAATGTTTATGAGGCTCCAAGAGACCTCATAAAAAAATTAGATGCAGAACTGACAGAAATGAAAAATTGTCGAAAAAGAGGACTATGCTGTGGTGCCGGTGGTGCTCAAATGTTTAAAGATGCAGAACCTGGTGACAAAGAAATAAACATAGAGCGTACAGAGCAAGCCATTGAAGTGAAGCCAGAAATTATAGCTGCAGCGTGCCCATTTTGTAACACCATGATGACAGATGGTGTAAAAAACAAAGCCGAAGGAAAAATTGAAGTTCTAGATATTGCAGAACTGATTGCAAACGCACAAGATTTATAATACGATGCTAATAAATTTTCAAGACCTACCAGAAACTTCAAGAGTGTGGATTTACCAATGCAATCGTTCATTTTCTGTATCTGAATTACAGGAAATTTCAAAAAAAATTTCTAGATTCCTTAATTCATGGACTGCTCATGGAACAGAACTAAATGCGGGTTTTGAAATTCAGTATAAACGCTTTATTGTCATCGGGTTAGATCAAAATTTACAAACTGCTACAGGATGTTCTATTGATGCATCAGTTCATTTTATTCAGGAATTAGAACAAGAATATTCAGTAAATTTGATCGACAAAATGAATGTTTCTTATAAACAAGGCAATTTTGTGGCTTACAAACCCTTGAAAGAATTTAAAACCATGGCAAAAAACAGAGCAGTATCCAAAAAAACCATAGTATTCAATAATTTAGTTCAAAACAAAGCTGAATATTTGCATCACTGGGAAGTTCCTGCTTCAGAGAGTTGGCACAATCGTTTTTTTTAATTTTATAACCACAACGGTAATTCATTAATATTTATCGTGTTTGATTTTTCTATCTCCAGTATTGTTTTTTTAGCTTGTAAACCTCCAGCATATCCAATTAAACATCCATCACTTCCTATAATTCGATGACAAGGTATTATCACAGAAATGGCATTTGCACCATTAGCATTAGCAACAGCTCTTACGCTTGTAGATTCCATATTTAGCTTTTTTGTGAGTTCTATATAGCTCATAGTTTGACCATATGGTATATTTTGGAGTGCTTTCCAAACACTTTTCTGAAAAGAAGTTCCAACAACTAACTTTGTAACTGAAAACTTCATTATTTTACCGTTGAGATAAGCATTCAATTCTTTGATTGTTTTCTCAATGACTTCATTATTCTTTTCAATAAAAAGTGCATTTACTCCTCTTGATAAACGCAAGTCTATTTGTTTTCTATGTCTTCTATACTTATAATCAAGGATACATAATTTTCCTTCAAATGACCCAATTATAAGCTCTCCAATTGAGGATTTATAATATTTAAATTCAATATTTCGCATGGAAGTTATCAGTTTATGATAAATCGTACGGAAATTTCACTCTCGACTTTTATTTTAGAAAATTCAATATCTATTGGAGTTTCAACAGTTTTTTCCATAACATAATCCGCTCTTGCCATCATTTGTGTATTGTTGTAATATGGTCTAGTAAAATATTTGTCATTAATATGAATTGCCTTTCCAAGTTGCTGATTTAGAGGAACTGTAAGTGCTTCTGCTTGAGCTTTTGCTTTTAAAATAGCTTTAGATTTCAAATTTAATTTTAAACTTTCAATTTTTGAATACTCTGTTTTGATTAAATTGACATTTGAAATTCCTTTGGCTTACAATTCAATAAGAACATTTCCAGCTGTCATGGCGTCATAAACTTCTAGTATATATGATTTAGATTTTAAAACATCTTTTCGTTTGAGAAAATACTTTTTAAAATTGCTCGCAAGATTATCTAATTTCAATTGTTTTTTCAAGTCAATTTTTAAATTTTCTAAAACAGCAGCCATTTTACGTTCTTGTTTTTCCAAAGATATTTTGTTTCGGTCTTCCCCTTCATGGATATAGATAGACAAGAATATTCGGTCGGGGGTGACAAGGGAGTCCACTTTTGCAGTAGTTTCCAAGTAGGGTTGATCAATAAAATTTTTTGTTTGTGCAAAATTTATTCCACAAAATGTAAAGGTTAGTAGTAAAACAATTTTTTTCATGATACTTATTTTTATTTAAATTACGTTGAAACAATATGTGTGCCAAATGATTTTAGATATCAAATAAAAAATTTATATTAATCAATTAAAACAGTTCTAATTATTGAAAATTCTTGCGAAAAACAGTAATTTGGCATAGTATTTATGTAATATTTTGCAAACTCCAATTATGCGACACTTATTTACGGTATGGATTTGGTTTTCTTCAACTTTGTTATTTGCTCAATCTCCTTTGATTTCTAGCGATAGTTTAACTCAAAAACAATGGGTTGATAGTATTTACAATACCATGAGTTTAAAACAAAAAGTAGGTCAACTCTTTATGGTTCAGGCGTTTTCAGAAGAAAAAAACCTTCAAAAATCAAAACTATTAAACCTTATAAAAAAACAGCATATTGGCGGAGTAATTTATTCTAATGGAGGTCCTGTGCGACAAGCCCAATTGAATAACGAATTACAGGCCGCTTCCAAAATCCCTCTGCTTATAGGTATGGATGCAGAGTGGGGACTTAACATGCGTCTAGATTCTACGTATGCTTTTCCGTGGAATATGACTTTAGGTGCGATTAAGGATTTAGATTTAATAAGAAAAACAGGGCAATATGTTGGAGAACATTGTAAGAGAATGGGAGTTCATTTCAATTTTGCTCCTGTAGTAGATATTAATACCAACCCCCAAAATCCCATCATAGGCAATCGTTCTTTTGGTGAAGAAAAAAATGATGTTACAGAAAAAGCACTAGCGTTTATGCAAGGCATGCAAAGTGTAGGTGTTTTGGCTAATGCAAAGCATTTTCCAGGACACGGCGACACAGATAAGGATTCACACAAAACCTTGCCAACAGTCAGTTTTGATAGAAAACGGATAGAAAACACGGAGCTATTTCCTTACAAAAAACTGATTTCTAATGGATTGTCTAGTATTATGGTTGCACATTTGAATGTCCCAAGTTTAGAGTCAAGATCAAATTTTCCATCTTCATTATCAAAACCTATTGTAACCGATCTTTTAAAATCACAACTTAAATTTGAAGGACTTATTTTTACAGACGCCCTAGATATGAAAGGGGTATCCAATTTTAGTACTCCTGGTGAAATAGATTATCAGGCTTTTATGGCTGGAAATGATGTATTGCTAATGTCTGAAGATGTTGAGGTAGGTATGGAAAAAATCATGTTATCGTACTATTCAGGACTTATTTCTGAAGAGCGTTTGGCGCATTCTGTTAAAAAGATTTTAAGTGCCAAGTATAAAGTTGGCCTCAATAATTACAAAACAATAGAAACCAAAGATTTATTTGCCGATTTAAATCGTGTTAAAGACGATATTTTGTATTCGAGGTTGATGCAAAATGCTATTACTGTTGTAAAAAATGATAAGGCGACGCTACCAATAAAAGACCTTGAGCTAAAAAATATAGCTTATGTTGCTATGGGGGACAGCCCTGGAGATGATTTTTTAAGAACTCTAAAAAAATATGCCAAAATTACAGAACTAAAATCTGATAATTTAGACCAACTTATTCAAAAATTAAAACAATTTAATTTGGTTATTGTTGGGTTTCATAAGTCAAATTCAAACCCATGGAGACCTTATAAATTTACAAATAAAGAGCTGGTTTGGTTACAAGAAATTGCACGAACAAATGAAATTATATTAAATATATTTTCAAAACCTTACACACTTGATTCAATAAAATCTTACACCAATTTTGAAAGTGTTGTGGTAAGTTATCAAAACAGTAAGATTTCACAAGAATTATCGGCACAAATACTATTTGGGGCATTGCCTGCAAAAGGGAAACTCCCAGTTAGTATTTCAAATTCAACGTATAAATTTGGGCATGGTTTGGAAATTTCTGAAATTAATAGACTTAGTTATGGTAATCCAGAAAGTATTGGAATGAGTAGTTTTAAACTTTCTAAGGTCGATTCTGTTGCAAATTTTGCTATTTCCGACAAAATGACGCCTGGAATCCAATTGCTTGTCGCCAGAAAAGGGAAAGTGATTTACGATAAAAGTTTTGGGTATCATACCTATTCCAAACAACAAAAAGTTGATGCAGAGGATGTGTATGATGTTGCCTCGCTTACCAAAATTTTAGTCACACTTCCACTACTAATGGAACTTGTTGAACATGGATCTGTAAATTTAGATGATCGTCTTGGAGACTTATTACCAAAATATAAAAAGACTAATAAATCAGATATCACTCTAAAAGAAATGCTATCACATTTTGCACGTCTAAAACCTTGGATACCTTTTTATAAATCCACTTTGGATTCTGTTACTAATCAACCAATTTCAAAGTTTTTTAGTTCGGAAAATTCAAAACAATATCCGATTCAAATTTCAAAAAATTTATTTTTAAGAAAAGATTTTACAGACACAATTCATCAAAATATAATTGAATCTGAACTTTTGGAAGAAAAAAAATACCGCTACAGCGATTTACCCTATTATTTTCTTAAAGATTTTATTGAATCGTATTATGACCTCTCACTCGATGCAATTATTCAACAACGATTTTATAAAACTATTGGGGCAAATTTTTCAACTTATAACCCCTCAAAAAAGTTTGATAAATCTCAAATCATTCCAACAGAAAAAGACACATATTTCAGATTCGATACTGTGCATGGCTATGTACACGATATGGGAGCTGCGATGCAAAATGGAGTAGGTGGTCATGCAGGATTATTTAGCAATACCAATGATATTGCTAAACTCATGCAAATGTATCTTCAACACGGATACTACGGAGGAAAACAATTTTTAAAGGCTAAAACAATCGATACCTTCAATACCTGTTATTTTTGTGAGCAGGAAAATAGGAGAGGGGTTGGGTTTGATAAGCCTCAACTTGAAGAAGAAGGCCCTACTTGTGGGTGTATCTCTATGACAAGTTTTGGACATTCTGGTTTTACTGGCACCTATGCTTGGACCGATCCAGAAGAAGAAATTATTTATGTATTTTTGTCAAACAGAACATTCCCCGATTCCAAAAACAACCGCTTATTAAAAGAAAATATTCGAACAGAAATACAGCGCCTGATTTACGAGGCCATAGTGGACTAAAATGAAAATAGGAATTGTATGTTATCCTACCTTTGGCGGTAGTGGTGTAGTCGCCACTGAGCTTGGATTGGAATTGTCTAAAAAAGGCTGTGAGGTCCATTTTATTACCTACAGTCAGCCTGTACGCTTAGAGTTATTAGGCGCTAATGTCCATTTTCATGAAGTTCATGTTCCAAATTATCCATTATTTCACTACCAACCCTACGAATTGGCCTTATCTAGTAAAATTGTAGATATGGTAAAAGCACATCAAATTGACGTATTGCATGTACACTATGCTATTCCTCATGCCTATGCAGGCTATATGGCCAAAAAAATGTTACATGAAGAAGGAATAGAGCTTCCAATTGTAACAACACTTCATGGGACAGATATTACCCTTGTTGGTAGCCATCCCTTTTATAAAACTGCTGTTACGTTTAGCATCAATAAATCAGACGCTGTAACGTCTGTTTCCCAAAGTTTAAAAGAAGACACACAGCGACTATTCAATACTAAAAAAGATATTACAGTAATTCCCAATTTTATTGATTTAGACAAACACAAGCCGACGACCAAAAACTGTCAACGAGATCTATTGGCCATGCCTGATGAACGAGTTATCGCTCATATTAGTAATTTTCGATCTGTAAAACGTATTCCTGATGTGATTCATATTTTTCATGCAATTCAAAAAGAAATTCCATCGAAATTAATGATGATCGGAGAAGGTCCTGAACGCGAAAAAGCAGAACAACTCTGTGTGGAGCTTAATATTGAAAATAAGGTTGTTTTTTTGGGTAATAGCAATGAGGTCAATAAAATTTTGTGTTTTAGCGATTTATTTCTTTTACCATCACAAACCGAAAGTTTTGGACTATCTGCTTTGGAAGCTATGGCTTCTGGGGTTCCCGTTGTTTCTAGTAATTCGGGTGGATTGCCAGAAGTAAACATCAATGGTGTTTCTGGATTTTTGAGTCCTGTTGGAGATATCAAAAGTATGTCTCAAAATGCCATTCATATTTTAAAAAATCCAAATGATTTAGAAACCTTTAAAAAAGGCGCAAAATACACAGCATCAAAGTTTGATATTCATCAAATCGTTCCTTCCTACGAAAAAGTATATGAAACTGCTCTAAAAAATTGTATCTCGATTTAGTGTCTACTAGAGTTTGTTTTATTAATTTTACCAACACTGAAAATTATAGGACATAAATGGCTGGAAATTCTTTTGGTAAAGTATTTAAATTAACAACTTTTGGAGAGTCACACGGAGTGGCTATTGGTGGTGTCATCGACGGATGTCCTGCAGGGATTTCTATTGATTTTGATGCAGTTCAGCAGGAAATGGATCGCAGAAAACCTGGACAATCAAAAATTGTAACTCAACGAAAAGAACCTGATACTGTTGAGTTTTTATCAGGTATTTTTGAAGGCATAACTACGGGAACTCCCATTGGCTTTATCATCAAAAACGCTAATCAAAAATCTAAGGACTACAGTCATATTAAAGATGTATTTCGTCCTAGTCACGCCGATTTTACTTATAATAAAAAATACGGTCAACGCGACTACAGAGGTGGAGGACGTAGCTCGGCACGAGAAACCGCATGTAGGGTTGTTGCTGGTGCAATAGCCAAACAATTTTTAAGTACGATCGAAATTAATGCCTATACATCTGCTGTTAGCGATATTTCTTTAGATAAAAATTATCAACAATTAGATTTTTCTAAAACTGAATCCAACCCAGTGCGTTGTCCAGATCCTATTTTAGCTGAACAAATGATTGAAAAAATCAAGGCTATTCGTAAAGAAGGCGATACCATAGGAGGAACTGTATCTTGTGTCATAAAAAATGTTCCTATAGGTTTAGGTGAGCCCGTATTTGACCGACTCCATGCACAATTAGGAAAAGCCATGCTTTCGATTAATGCTGTAAAAGGTTTTGAATATGGTTCAGGTTTTGAAGGCGTAAAAATGAAAGGTAGCGCACATAATGATGTGTTTAACAACGATGGCTCAACCAAAACCAATCGTTCTGGCGGTATTCAAGGTGGAATAAGCAACGGAATGGATATTTATTTTAACGTCGCGTTTAAGCCTGTGGCCACAGTTATGCAAGCCCAAGAAACTATAGACAAAGATGGTAATACCGTGGAAATGCATGGTAAAGGACGTCACGACCCCTGTGTTGTGCCTCGGGCAGTCCCAATTGTTGAAGCCATGACGGCTTTAGTCATTGCAGATTTTATGCTACTCAATCGCCTTTCAAAACTCTAAATTTTATGAAAACTCTAGCCCTACATTGGAAAATATTAATTGGAATGCTTCTCGGCATTGCTTTCGGTTTGGTGATGCTTCAAGTTGAAGGAGGTACTTCATTTACTGCAGCTTGGATCAAACCTCTGGGAACAATTTTTGTTAAACTCCTAAAACTCATTGCTGTACCTCTAATTTTGGCCTCTCTTATCAAAGGAATTTCGGACTTAAAAGACATTTCTAAATTTGCATCCATAGGCCTAAAAACCATAGTAATTTATGTGTTAACCACGGTAATTGCTATTAGCATTGGACTGACGTTAGTTAATATTTTTAACCCCGGTGATGGAGTTTCAGACGCAACCATTTCAAAGCTTACAGAAACTTATGCTAACAATAGTAGTGTTCAGGGTAAAATTGCTGAAGCGACTCGCCAACAACAGAGTGGGCCATTAGACTTTGTGGTGGATATGATTCCCGAAAATGCTTTTTCTGCCCTCAGCAATAACAAACTCATGCTTCAAGTCATCTTTTTGGCTATATTTTTAGGAATTTCACTGTTATTAATTGGTGAAAAAAGAGCTAAACCCCTAAAAGATGTTTTTGATTCTCTAAACGATGTTGTCCTTAAAATGGTCGATCTAATCATGCTTACTGCACCCTATGCGGTATTTGCATTGTTGGCCAATGTAGTGGTATCTTCTGGAGATCCTGACTTATTATACGCATTGTTGTACTATGCTTCAATTGTAGTGGGAGGCTTGCTCTTAATGGTTTGTTTTTATATGATAGTGGTGACTTTGGTCACCAAGAAAAATCCGTTTTGGTTTTTAAAACAAATTAGTCCGGCGCAATTATTAGCGTTTTCCACAAGCAGTAGTGCAGCAACGCTGCCTGTAACCATGGAACGTGTTGAAGAACATGTGGGCGTGGACAAAGAAGTGTCCAGTTTTGTATTGCCTGTAGGAGCAACGATTAATATGGACGGAACGAGTTTATATCAAGCGGTAGCGGCAGTTTTTATAGCGCAAGCGCTAAACTTTGATTTGTCGTTTACCGATCAACTGATGATTGTCCTAACGGCCTTATTGGCTTCCATTGGAAGTGCTGCAGTACCTGGTGCTGGAATGGTCATGTTGGTGATTGTTTTGGAATCTGTTGGATTTCCTGCCGATAAACTCGCCATAGGATTGGCGCTTATTTTTGCCGTAGATCGTCCATTAGACATGTGCCGAACAGTGATTAATGTTACCGGCGATGCCACAGTATCTACACTAATTGCAAAATTAGAAGGCAAACTCCATACCCCAAAACCAAAAGACTGGGACGACCATTGGGAAGAGGTGAAGTGATTTTGGTTAGCCAAAAGGCTGAATTTAGCCCAACGGTCTCGACTTTGAGTAGTTACGTGGCTTTGCACTTAACTTTGCAAGTAAACACCAAACTGAAAATTCGCGAGACACGAGCACGAAGTGCGAACTGTGCGTAAGCAAATTTTCAGAAGTGGACGAGAACAAGCAATTGAATATACACGTTGTTACCCAATGTTATTTAATTGTCGAAATATACTTCATTAATAATTTTTCCTTTTCGGTTTTTGTAAAAAAGATATTTACCTTTTGTTAATTTATATAAAGGAATTGCGTAACCTAAAGTCAAAAATCCTCTTCTTTGGTTTTCTTGAAGAGTTCCTAATTCAAGTCCGACTCCTAGTTGGAAATCTAAAAAACCAAATGTCAAAACAGGTGCAAAGACATTATTGTTTTTAGATCCTGCTGAAAATAAAAATCCTCCGTGTAAAGAAAATGAATTTGAAAAATCACTATTTTCAAGTTCTCCATTTTCATCTCTATAATCTGTCATTGTTCCCCAGCTCATACCAAAACCTGCTCCAATAGAATTAAATAGTTGAATATCTCCTAATTTTGTATCATCGTCTTTTTTAAAATTTAATCGAGCAATTGGTATTGAGAAATTAGTATTCCAAATTGTAGCTTTATAATTGATTTTAGAGTTTTTAAAAAGTTTTTTTGACTCAACATTTAAAAGATGTTCATTAAATTTAGACTTAACTTTTGAAGCTGTTAAAGATAGTTCATCACTATTTTCAGTAGAATTGATTCCGTTTTTAACTTATTCAAAACTATATTTTTATCATCAATTAGTTGAGCATTTTCTTTAATATTAGCTTTTATCAATTCATTCAAAAAGTTCAAAGTGAATTCTGATTCTTTTTCTTTATCCTCTATTATTGCATATTTCTCTTTAATTAAAGTTGATATTGAATCTTTTTTTGAATCTTGAGAATAAGCATTAAAAATACATAGTAAAAAAGCGATAATTAAAATTTGATTAGTTTTCATAATGGTTGGTTTTAATGTTGGGTAACGGTCTTGTGTATGAAACGTAGCGTGCAAAAAGACACTGACTTTTCGGTTTAACACAGAGCCGAATTTTTATATTTTGTTTTTAATTTATCATTTTTAAAAGCCAAATTAAAAATTTGGCGGACTTTATAAATTTACACTAACCTTTCGGTTTAGCATTTATTAGCTATGTTTTATACACCGTGTTGTAAGCCGTTTTTTATTCAGCTATTGTATTGGGTTTATGTCCGATTTTAAAATTGCAAGAATTAGCAATAAAGCACATTTTATTTGCTTCCTCGTGTAATTCGTTTGCCTTTTCAATCTTACTTTCGTCAGTTATTTTCACTTTTGGATTGAGAGTAACTTCAGTGAATTTTCCGCTTCCGTTTTGAGTTTCTTCCATAGTACCTGTGGCATTGTCCAAATATTCAGTCACTATAATTTTGTGTACCGAGCATAAATGTAAATACCAAAGCATATGACAAGCCGATAATGAAGATAAAAAGAGGTCTTCCGGATTATATCTTGTTTTATCTCCCAAAAACGAAGGGTCAGAAGAACCGTTAATTACATCATATTTTCCGTCAGCTATTATTGTATGGTTTCTGTTATAAGATTTGTAATTCAGGGTTCCGTTTCCTTCGTTTCCAGTCCATTCAACTTTTATTTCGTAATTGTGTTTTTTCATTCTGATTTCAAATTTTTATCGGGTTTCGCAAATGGCTTACAACTATATAAATATACGCATTGCGTATATCCAATTTTTATAAGGTTCGTATATCAATTTTAGGGATGTTTTGCTATATTCTTATAAATCAATACAATAGCTTGTTTTTATAGCGCATATCGATTTTCCAAAAGCGAAGTTTATACCCCCCCCCCCTCATGAGTTTAGACACATAAAAACCTATAAAGTCACTTTTTTTAAGGTCATTTTTTTCGTGTAAGCTTGGTAAAGAGGAATGGGAAGTAGTTTTTAATCCAAAAATCTAGATTTTAAATCCTTTGTAGGTATCATACAATAGTCTTGTTTTCCAAACCATCGGTAGCGGTTTTTGGCTACAAAACTGTAAAAACTATTTCTTAAAAATTTTGGGAGGAGATAGCCCACCAAAAAGAGCTTATGCCATCCCCCTAAAACTTTGCACAGTTCCAATACGGCATCACTCTTTTTGTAAAGTGTTGTTTTATTGTAAAAAAGGAGGCTCTCTAAATTTTTAAGATGTTCAGCGTTAAGTGTTTTTTTAGCATAAGTACCTTGAAGTGAAGCGAACTTTAAGACCTTTTTTTTATCGTATTTAAGGGGGTATCGTACGCTATGTTGACACAAATTACAAACACCATCAAAAAATACAACCATGGCTTTATTTCTTTGGTTTTACAAACTCTAAACGTTCCAGGCTCACCGTTGTTGTAAACAATCCATAATTGACAATCGCTTTGCTTTTTTCAATTTTGTCTATAGTTCCAATGGCTCTACCATCGTCCATACGGACACTTTCGCCAACTTTAAAAGTATGTTTAGGTTTTGGAGGTGCTTTTGCTGCTTTTTCTTTGGCGGCTTTCTTTTCCTTTCGGATTTTGGCCACCTTTTGTTCTACTTCTTTTTGGAGGCGATTTTCCTCCTTGAGCTTGGCTCTTTTTTGTTTGTTGGAAAGCTTTTCTTTTTTGGA
>ENA-OUOG01003295-OUOG01003295.1-marine-metagenome-genome-assembly--contig:-NODE-3295-length-15343-cov-4.261103_pt1 | contig 15343 bp, 16 predicted proteins | sample MGYA00248635_ERZ508505 | MGnify/ENA primary metagenome ERZ508505 (study PRJEB26176, sample SAMN06267871) | marine metagenome | isolation source: Saanich Inlet, British Columbia, Canada | place: Pacific...
CACTGGACTACTTTGCTGACTTTTGAGGGAATGCTTTCGTATTAAACATCAGAATGTCTGCAGTCATTGCGGACATTATCGTCTTCATTGGCGTGGGGCTGCCGGTGGACGGGCTTTGAGGCGTTGTTCCGGTAGCTCTGCTGATAGTCTTGAAGCTCAAACTCTGCCTCCATCCAGTCATGCTCATAGCTCGGCATGTATTCATTGAAGCAGGCAGCGGTACCACGCCTAGGACCTGAGGCAGACATCAAGTGTTGGACTACAGGTGGTGGCAGTACCCAGCGGTGATGCAGAGTGCCCAGGAGGACGTGACAGGTGTCTGCTTCGATGTCTGTTATGACGTGGGCGTTGTCAGCCGTAGCGTTGTTGTCTGCCTTCATGTGGAGGCGGTGGATTAGACTGTGAGGACAGTTCACCAAAAGCGTTTCCACCAGGTTAAAGTGGTCTGGCAGGTAGGCTCGACTTCGGCGACTTTGTTTGGCATAGGCTTCCTTGAAGCGCTTGGGGCACTCCCCATAGTACTCCACCCGGTCTTTGTGGCTGCGGTGGAAGGTTTAATGCGTCCGGAGGTGAACACCTGCAGGCTGTAGCCCTGATAGGTTTCCAAGGTCTCTTGGGTTAGGTTTTGGTCAAAGTGTTTCATGGATATTCTCAATACAAAAACACCCCAGGAGGAGAACCTAGGGTGGGATTAGGGGGAATAGCTGTAAGGGGTAATTCGTAAGACGTAATATGTAATGTGTAATATATAAAATATAAAACATAAGGGTTTGGGGGATCCCAACCACCTGTTCAGCTAGAACAAAATACAAAACAATATTGTTCTTTAATGTCGGCTATTAGGGCTGCCTTATTTGTTTAGCTTTAGGATATTTTTTAGAGTTTTAGCGGTGCAATTGTGGGGCTCTCTTTAAGCACTTCCTTTTTCTAGCCCCTCCTAAGGGATAGCCTGATTGGTGCTTCCTTGTGACACTCTGGAGCCCCCTAGGCCTACCCTTGCCACACCCGCTCCAAGTGCTCCCGCATGACCCCCAAAGCATTCTGTCAGCAATAGTTGGTGTGTACATGCGTCGTGATCGGCCCCAAGCCGACCTTGGTGCCAGTCGCCGCGAACGGCGGGTCAGAGCCCATAGTGACGATGTCATCAATCGTATCAAATGACCGCTTCTGACGACATGGCCTCTATTCATCTGGCGCAATCGGCTCTCAGCGATCAGAGAACCAGCTTCACATCCGCGGCATCAAAGACGTCATAGTCAAGTTGTCGCAACATATCAATTAGATCGACAAAGACCCAGTTCTCAACCAATAAATCGCCCTCGCGTCGCCACCAGTCAGCCACGCGCGCGGTAAACATCTGACCCTCGGCTTTGACGCCCAGCCAGTCCTTTGCAAGATGGCCTCCGTGGGATGGCCAACCTCCGGAAGCAACATAGTTGCCGTCACCAAATCGGGTGAAGTGGCCTTTGACGGCGAGATCCAGATCCGATCCGACGGGGCAGGTCATCATGGCTTCGCCTTTGCGGCGCGGATCAAAAACACTCTCATATGGCATCTGGAAACGAGCAAAACCTTCGAGACCGATGTAACTTCCATAGCCTGCTGGCCCGTACCACATCATGTTTTGGTGCCAGTAGGGCCGCCATGCTTCATCTTCTGTATAAAGCTGTTTGAGCATATCGAAGACCATGTTGACACTTTTTTCGCTCTCTGAAGCATCCTGCAGGTCCATGATAAGACCATCCCCAGTAATCGGACCCGGGATGAAAAATTCTTCGCCAACGCTGGCAACGGTGAGTGGCCAGCGGCCGATCTGACGTAGAAGATCTATCAAATCGACGAATATGTAGCTTTCGATAGCACGGCCATCTTCCATCCGGTGGAACTCGCCATAGCGGAGAAAGATAACCTGGCCTGTGGCTGGTATCCCCATCCAATCCTTTTGGAAGCTGCCAACATAGTGGCCGTGCCCAGTCACCCAGTCGCCGCCTTTGGCGTGGCCTGCGAAAAGAAGGTCCGTGCGGCGATAAAGATCGGGCATCGCGGTGAGGAGCGGTTGAAAGAACGTGTCGATCATCCCCGCAGAACCGCTGAGGAGATCAAAGGGTGCTGAAATGTTGATCTGTGCATCTGCGCTGAAAAACGTCTTAGAGGCATCTCCGGCGAGATTGGCTGCGTCCAGACGCAGTTTGTCGCAATAGGATTTATATTGGAGTTTATTCGCTTGATGAATGGAAGAAGCGCCACTTTGACGCCGGGCGTCCGCCGGTGCGTACACAGGTGCATTATCATGGAATATCATGACGTAGTCCTTTTGAGATGATTTGAATTGTTAGGCTGCGTGATCAATCGGGATGCACGGACCCGCACGCATTCTAGCAAAAGGTATTCTACCTGGTCGCTTTGAACGAGCGGCCATCAGATTCATCGATGCGTTAAAGCATTTCGCATGAACAGACTGAGCATTAGAATCATCCATACAGGAATGATAGACCAGCGATGCGCTTTGGCAAGTGAAAGTGCTCCTGCGGGATTTCCTAAAGCAGCTGTCTCGGCTTGGGAAGCTAATGACGGCTTCGTCCGCACACCGACGTTTGACCCGATAAAATGCTGCGCAATGGATGAAAGTCCACTTCGACGGGCCGCAGCGCAGCATGTTGACTAGGTGATGGAGGTCGGCTTTGGGCCGGGCACGTCGGTCGGAATGGCCTTTGGTGCGAAGATTATGCCGCAGCGCGGAAGGCCGCTGTGAGCCCATACTGTGAATTTGATTTTCTCGCTGCATGCGCGCGCAGCGTAATAAATGCTGCGTGATCGAAAAACCCGACGACGCCAAGCAGCGGAAAAACCGGCCATTCATACAATCCGCAGCTCCCTACAACTCCGTTTGGATATCAGACGGATCTTGATAGTCTGGCGGGCCCTTTAGTTCGATCAGATTGCCCCAGGGGTTTTAAAAATATAGAGCTAGGCCAAATCCACGGCCACCAACTTGACGCAGCCGTTTTAAGATTTTGACCCCGTAAAATTGCAGGTGGCGGCAAACGTCTTCTTCTGCTGCACCGTGCCATGCAAACGCGATATGGTGTACGTTTTCACCTTCTTGTTGTGTTGGGGCAGCATAAGCGGAACGTGAGTCGTTGACGTCCCATAAGCCAATGAGAACCGGGCCATACCACACGTGGGTCATCGCAAGATCAGGATAGTCATAGCCTGGCCGACACCCCAAAATCGTCTGATACCACGCCCGTGCTTTTTCAAGATCGCTAACCCAAATTACTAAATGGTCGAATCCAGAGGGTACAAAAGGTGGTGTTATGGAGTTTCCCCATCCTAGCTGACTACTGTCACTTACACTGGTGGTGAATATTCGGTGCCCACGATCCCGGCCATTTTGGCTAGCACGTCGTCGCCCTGTTGCATCATCCAATACAGAAGGTCGATGAATATCCAGTTTTCGGCCAGTTTGTCGCCTTCGCGTCGGTAAATATCGATCACACGGAATTCGGCATTTATATCGCTGGCCGGAACCCCCATGAAACCTTTGTGTTTCGCCGTAAAGTTGGGCCAGCCAAAGAACCCGCCAAAGTGACCCTCGGCCAGTTTCGCGCGATGTCCGGTAAAGGATCGATCATAAAACGCCGAGCGAAACGGGCCTGAATGTTGTTTGGCGTAGCGTTCGATCGTGTAGGTCGCGCCAATTCCCGCAGGGCCCCACCAGATCATATCATCGTGCCACGTCCGGGCGAGTTCTTCTTCCAAGGGCAGCCCCAACTGCCACGTCCCAAGATCGCCAATCATCGCGTTGATCGCGTTCAGGGTCGCAACACCCGCGTCAACGGGCTGGGGCTCACGCAACATCCCGTCATGGGTTTGCGGCCCCGGCTGCACCATATGCGCTGCAGTGGCGCGCCCAAACGGATTTTGCCCAGCTTGGATCATCAAGTGGGGGATATCTACATGCAGCATGGTTTCGACAATTCGTCCGTCCAGCACGCGGTTAAATTCGCAATAGCGCAGAAGCGCCATCTTGCCCGTCGCGACAATCCCAAGCCACGGCGCATCAAACAGCCCCATCAGATGCCCCATGGACACGACCCAGATCCCTTCGCCCACGGTGTTTTCGCCCGCAAAGAAGATATCCTCGCGCCGCTGCAACCGTGTAAGAGACGTCAGCAAAGGTCCCCAAAACACCCGCGCCACATCGCCAGCGCCGTGTTGTTCATAGAAGGGGTGCATCCCGCGCCAGTGCCAATCGGCGGTCGTATGGGCGGCCAGTACGGCCTCAATCGTCTCAGCGGTTGCACCTTTCATGTCCGCGTAAAATGCGCGCACAACTGCCTTTTGGTCCTGAAACATTTCTTATCCCTTAACAGCGCCTGCCGTCAGACCTGACACGATCTGGCGTTGGAAGAACAGGATCAACACGAACAACGGTGCCGTGGCCGACACAACCGACGCGACCGCAAACATGACGTTGCCTTTGGTTTGCGTGGTGCCAAGGAAAGACGCAATCTTCGGGATCATCGTCTGGTTCTGCTGATCCAGCAGCATCGCGGCGACAGGGAAGTCGTTATAGGCCAGCAAGAAGCTGAACAGCCCCGTCGTGACAACACCGGGCCACATGACCGGCAGGATCACATGGCGGAACGCCTGAAACCGGTTACACCCGTCCACCATCGCGCTTTCATCAAGGTCCTTTGGAATATTGCGGAAAAAGGAGGTCATCATCCACAGGCTGAAGGGTTGGTTGATGGCGACCAGCACAACGATTGTTGTCCCCAAACGCCCCCAAAGGTTCCATTCATAAAACGGCAAAAGATAACCGGACACCAATGTGATCTGCGGCATCGCGCGAAACATCAATGCGGCGATCAGAATCCAAAACGCATAATTGTATGTGGACCGCGACAGCGCGTAGCCCGCAAGCGTGCTCAACGTCAGTGAAATCGTCACAACACAAAAGCAGACAATCGATGTGTTCATCACCGCGCGCCCGAATTCTTCTGTGACCCAAGCGCCGTAGTATCCGTCGCCCGTAAAGGAGCCACCGGTTTCGACCCGCGTCGACTCACCGGTCAGGGCATAGACCCAGTTCGCTTTTGAGAAGAAATCGCCCTCAACCTTGAAGGATCCCCAAAGGGTCCACAGGAACGGAAAGGCTGCCATGATCACCCAGAGGACCAAAAACCCAGTCAGGATGATCCGGAGTGACGCCGGTTGTTTGCGGGGGTTGGCTGTGCTCATGGGTCAGGCTCTCTTGAAATCGCGCCACGTGCGCACAAGGACGGGGGACAGAAGAATTCCGACACATAACACTGTCAAAAGTGAGGTCGTCGCAGCCGAGTTCAGCAACCGCGTCTCTCCGCCAAGGTCCGAGAAAATATAGGTCGAAAGCGATTGGGCATGCGCCTCTGCGCTGAACGAAATCAACGGCTCGAAGACGCGGAAATTGTCCATCAGCTGGATCAACGCCACAAAGGTCACAAGTGGCATGATGTGCGGGATCGTGACATAACGCACGCGCTGCCAACGGTTCGCGCCATCAATCATCGCCGCTTCATCCGCGTCCTGACTGACCGATTGCAGACCGGCGTAAAACACAACAAAGGCAAAAGGCGCCGCATGCCAAATCCCGTAGAACATCAGCATGATCCACATCATTGGGGTTGAGGCTTTGACGCTCAAATCGGGGTTGCCTGCTATCGCCTGAATTGCATACCCCAAGATACCGCGTGCATCGACCATCCAGAACAAGACCAGCGACCCGACTAAGGGGGTGATGATGAATGGAAGCAACGACACAAAGATCAAAGGCCCCTTGATGGCGCGCGAGGCGGAGTTCACTGCAATCGCGATCGAAAATCCGAGGACGATCGTCAGCGGCGTCACAATGAAGGTAAAGGTCAGCGTAAATACAATGGCGCTGTAGAAGGGCAGGTTCATCACCTTGCTCCACCAGTCGCCCCATCCTATGGATGTGCGCCAAGCTTCGCCCATTTCGGAAAAAGCAAGGTGGCCGCGGTTCACATAGTTATCAAAGCCCACAAAGCGCCCCAAGGGTTTTTCTTCTTGCAAGGCGAGTGAGATTTCTTGGTTCACAGAGGTCGTTTGCGTGCACCCGAACGGACCACAGGTTTCAACCACTTCCATGACTTGTTCATGTTGGGCGTGAAACGACTGCAAGACCACCGAGATCACGGGGAACACGATCAGCAAAAGCATAGCCAATAGCGACGGAGCGACAAAGGTTAGGAAGGTCTTGTGATTCACGTCTGGCCCCCAAGTGTTGTGCTGCAATTTCGCGTTGCGATCTTAAGAATGAGATGGTTCGAGCGGCGCACAGATGCGCGCCGCTCTGATTTAGTCGGCTTACTCGGTTACAAAGCCAGCTTCGATTGCCGCAGCTTTGTAGGCTGCTTCAACGTCTGCCAAAGCCTGCTCTGCTGACTCGGTGCCCTGCATGAAGTCAGACAGTTCAGCACCAAGTGCGGAGTGCAAAAGACCCTGGAACGGAACCATCGGGTATGGCTTGGATCCCGCAGCAACCGCCGCCAAAACGCCTTCGTTCACGGGCTGTGGCTCAAAACCGTCGATCAGCCAAACGGCCTGACCCATGGTCTCATCGTTCAGCAATGCAGGGGAAACCGCATGTGCCAACGCTTGGAATGTTGCCGCCGCATCTTCGTCGCTGACGTTCGTCGCAACGGTCCAACCGTCCCACCAAAGTGTCGTCGCTGGAACACCGCTGTCACCGACCATCAATGGGCCAGCAACCATTGTGTTTTCATAGACTTCCGGTGCGGACCCTTCGTCGTCCATCAGGTTGCCCATACGCGAGCCCCACATGTTCATCAGGGCCACATTGCCTGCTTCCCACTCAGCCTGAGTGCCGTTGGAATCGTGTGTCAGGAAGTCAGGGCTCATGTACTCGGACAGCGCCTTCATCATCTCAAGCGTGGCAACGCCAGCTTCGTTGTTGATGGCGACATTGGCTGTGCCAGCTTCAAAGAACTCGCCGCCGTGGCCGATGTACATGTTGTTGAATTCCTGCGCGAGGTTCCAACCGGACGCATAAGCACCACCCAGAGGGTTTTCCATGATGCCAGCTTCGCGGATTGCCGCAGCAGCTGTCAGCATTTCTTCGTAGGATGTTGGCACTTCGAGACCGACCTGCTCAAGCACGTCAGAGCGGTAGGCAAGCGTCTGTGCGTTCGCCATGAACGCAATCGCCATAATCTGACCATCAACAGAAATCTTCATGTGACCCGGAATGTCCGCGCCATACTCAGCAACCAGATCGTCGAGCGGGCGGATCACGCCGTCGTTGATCAACGCAATGATGGAAGAGTTCGCAACAATCGCGGATGTGTATTCAGCGGGATTGCCGGACATACCAGCAAGGTTCAGCTTCTGGTGATCAGCCGTTAGGTTTGCTTCGCCCTCAATGCCTTCACATGCCTGCGCGAGCGCAGCGATGGACTGGATAGCTGGAAATTCGTTACCGATGATGCTCAACCGGCCTTCTGCTGTGCATCCATGGCCATCCGCGAATGCGGCTGTGCCCATCGTCAGGACGGCAGCGGTGGCGCCCATCAGTTTGGTGAATTTGGTCATTATAGTCTCCCTACTGGTTCAGATCGTAATTCGTTTTTGATGGGCGCGCCGATTCTCGCGAATCAAGAAACGCCGTGCATACGTTTGCAATCAAATGGCCATCTTGACCACAAAGCAAGGAAAAAATGGGGCGACTGGCAAAAACCGAAAATGCTGCAGTTGCGAAGTTACCTCAATGGAATAAGGGTGAAAAAAGAACTTGCGCAGATAATAGAATCGGATTTACATCTGTTGCATGCGTTTGCAAGAAAGGCGACCTCATGGCCGAAATTCAGCTCAAGAATATCCACAAACGCTGGGGCAGCTTTGTTGGAGTCGAGAACTTCGACCTGACCATTGCAGATCAGGAATTTCTCGTCCTTCTCGGCCCGTCGGGTTGCGGTAAGACGACGACAATGCGGATGATCGCAGGGCTGGAAGACCCCACCGAAGGCGATATTCTCGTAGATGGCAAACGTATCAACGACCTTGAACCCAAAGACCGTGATTGTGCCATGGTGTTCCAGTCCTACGCGCTCTACCCCAACCTAGACGTCTACGAGAACATCCGTTTTCCGCTGCGCATGCGCAAAATCCCCGCATCCGAGCATAAAGAACGTGTTATGCGGGCCTCAGCGATGGTTGAGCTTGACGATTTTCTGCATCGCAAGCCTGCCGAACTCTCCGGTGGTCAACGTCAACGCGTGGCCTTGGCCCGTGCCATCGTGCGTCAGCCCAACGTTTTCCTGATGGATGAACCGCTCTCCAATCTCGACGCCAAGTTGCGGGTTTCGACGCGCGCCCAGATCAAAAACCTTAGCCACGAGTTAAAGGTCACCACGATCTATGTGACCCACGATCAGATCGAAGCCATGACGTTGGCTGATCGCGTTGTCGTCATGTCCGCGGGCGTGGTGCAGCAGGTCGGTTCCCCGACAGACATTTACGACAATCCAGCCAATACCTTCGTAGCCAGCTTTATCGGTTCTCCTGCCATGAACCTGCTTGAGGGCGCGATTGAGGGTGGCACTTTCACTGGTAAGGACGTCACAATCACCGGCCTCGACAGCTCCCGCAGCGGCCCAATCACGCTGGGCTACCGCGCCGAAGACGCATCAATCGGCGGCGATGCTCCGTCTGTGAATGCGCCAGTCTATTCCATGGAGCTTTTGGGCGATGCCACGATGGTTACGTTCCGCATCGGAGGCGCCATCGCAACCGTGAAGGCCGACAAAGATTTTCGCGCAAAGATTGGCGAAACTGTCGCCGCGACAATTCCCGCTGCGACCTGCCATTTGTTTGACGCTACGAGTGGCGAGCGGTTGTAACCTGCTCGCCCCAATCAAGCTTTAACGACCACGCCCGAGGAGCACCGCTCATGACCATCCGCCATCTGAAAACCGCCCGCTCCGCCACCGCGCGGGCCGAGGACGACGCCAAAACCCGCGCAATCGTCGAAGCTGGCCTTAAAGAAATCGAAACAAAAGGCGATGCCGCCGTGCGCGAAATGTCGGTGAAATTCGACAAGTATGATCGCGACAGCTACCGCCTGTCAGAGGCCGAGATCGAGGCCCTAATCGCCAAGGTCACCCCGCGCGAAATGGCGGATATCAAGTTCGCTCAAGAACAGGTGCGGGTCTTTGCGCAACACCAGCGCGGAAGCATGTTGGATATCGAAGTCGAAACCATGCCCGGCGTGATCCTAGGGCACAAGAATATCCCTGTTCAATCCGTGGGCTGCTACGTGCCGGGTGGCAAATTCCCGATGGTCGCCTCTGCACATATGTCCGTCGCCACCGCCAGCGTTGCCAAAGTTCCACGTATCATTGCCGCAACGCCCCCGTTTAAAGGTGAACCCAATCCGGCCGTGATCGCCGCGATGCATCTTGGCGGAGCGCATGAAATCTACGTCATGGGCGGCATCCAAGCCATCGGTGCCATGGCGATCGGCACGCAAACAATTGACCCCGTCCACATGCTCGTCGGCCCCGGTAACGCCTTTGTCGCCGAAGCAAAGCGCCAGCTTTTCGGGCGCGTCGGCATCGACTTGTTTGCTGGACCGACCGAAACCATGGTCATCGCCGATGAGACCGCCGCCGATGGCGAACTCTGCGCCACGGACCTGCTGGGCCAAGCTGAACACGGCTACAATTCCCCTGCCGTTTTGCTTACCAACTCCGAAAAGCTCGCCAAGGATACGCTGGCCGAAATCGACCGCCTTCTGAAAATCATCCCGACCGCCGACACCGCCGGAAAGAGCTGGGAAGATTACGGAGAGGTCATCGTCTGTGACAACTATGATGAGATGCTCGCCGTCGCCGACGACATCGCATCCGAGCATGTGCAGGTGATGACAGACCGCGACGATTGGTTCCTCGAAAAGATGACCTGCTACGGCGCTTTGTTCCTTGGTCCGCGCACCAACGTGTCTAACGGTGACAAAGTCATCGGCACCAACCACACGCTGCCCACCAAAAAGGCTGGGCGCTACACAGGTGGACTTTGGGTCGGTAAGTTCCTGAAAACCCACAGCTATCAGAAAATTACCACCGACGAGGCGGCCACACTGGTCGGCGAATATGGCTCACGCCTTTGCATGCTCGAAGGCTTCGTTGGCCATGCTGAGCAATGCAACATTCGCGTGCGGCGCTACGGCGGCATTAACGTCCCCTACGGAACCGGCGCGCCCTACCGCGAGGCTGCTGAGTGACAACCCATGCCGCCCTCCAACCCTTTCAGAACGCTCTCAAAAGTGTGACAGCGGAGGCGCGGGAAACCATCGCGCAGGTCGTCGCATCCGATGCGCGTGTTCACCTGTGCTACCCCTTCGGCGACATCACTGGCGCGGACCTTTTCGACACCCTCTACGCCCCGCTGTTTACCGCAATGCCCGACCTCGAACGGCGCGACATGATCGTGCTTTCCGGCACAACCCCCGAAGGTCAGAACTGGGTTGGTTGCATGGGCAACTACATGGGCACGATGACAAAGGCGTGGACAATCAACGGCCACCACATCCCACCTACTGGCCACTTGACCCACATGCGCTACCACGAGTTCTTTCGTATCCAAGACGGTCACGTGCTCGAGGCGCACATCATCTGGGACATCCCTGAAGTGATGATGCAGGCGAACGCATGGCCAATGGCTCCGCAACTGGGCAAGTTCCTGTGCACCCCTGCGCCCATGAGCCAAGACGGGCTGACCGCGGATGGCGACGGCAAAGCCACAATGGATCACGTCATCGCCATGCTGACGGACCTGTGCAAACATCCCGCCCAAGGCGGCCCGGAGGTCATGAACCTCGAACAGTACTGGCACCCGCGGTTCAACTGGTATGGACCCGCAGGCATCGGCACGGCACGCGGCATCGCGGGCTTTCGCAACTGGCACCAAATCCCGTTTCTGCGCGGAATGCCCGACCGCAAACTCGACGCCATGGGCGATCTTATGTCCCACTGGTTCGCCCAAGGCGACTACGTCTGCGAAACTGGCTGGCCTAATATGCGCCTGACCATCACAGATGACGGCTGGATGGGCATTGCGCCTGCGGGCCGCGAAGTCCTGCTGCGTTCCCTCGATTTCTGGCGCATGGAAGACGGCAAGATCCGCGAAAATTGGGTTCTTGTGGACCTGCTTGACCTCTATGCGCAATGCGGCGTTGATGTCTTGGCCCGCATGTCTGAATTCAACAAAGCCCGAAACCTCGGCCCCGTCGAGCTATGCGATTGCGAATTCTTATGACCCTTCCGCGCACGCCTTCCTTCTCCCTTTCTGGCAAACACGCGTTGGTCACTGGCGCGACCTCCGGCATCGGTGAAGGCTGCGCCGTAGCCTTGGCCGAGGCTGGCGCCCACGTCACGCTGGTTGCCCGCACCGCCACGGCGGTTGAGAAACAGGTGGCCGCGTTCCATTCGCAGGGCTGGGAGGCCGCTGCCCTCCCGCTCGACATCTCCGACATTTCCGCGACCGAGGCCGCCATCGCCGCCAGCGGCCCCTTCGATATCCTCGTCAATTCCGCTGGCCTCGCCCGTCACGCCCCTGCGACGGACACCACACAGGCCGACTATGACGCCGTCACCGACCTCAACGTTAAAGCTGCGTATTTCCTCACCCGCGCCGTAGCCAACCGATTGATCGACGCTGGAAAATCCGGCTCCCTAATTAATATCTCAAGCCAGATGGGCCATGTTGGCGGCCTCGACCGTGCCGTCTATTGCGCCACCAAACACGCGCTGGAAGGCATGACGAAAAGCATGGCCATCGAATGGGCCCCGCACCAGATCCGCGTCAACACCATTTGCCCGACCTTCATCCGCACGCCACTTGGCGAGCAAACCCTCGCCATCCCGGAACGCCGCGCCTGGATCGAAGAAAAGATCAAACTTGGGCGCGTCGGCGAGGTGAGCGACATCATGGGCGCGACCACCTTCCTCGCCTCTGACGCCGCCGCGTTGATTACCGGCACGCATCTGATCATCGACGGAGGTTGGACAGCAGACTGATGGGCGCGAAAATTACCTCTCTGCAAGTTGCTAAAATGGCTGGCGTTAGCCAATCCGCTGTTAGCCGCGTTTTTTCGGGCGCGTCGGCCAGTCCCGCAACCACCAAGAAGGTAAAGAAAGCAGCCAAGCAGCTCGGCTATCGCCCCAACGTGCTGGCCCGCGCCATGATCACCGGCAAGTCGCGCATTATCGGGTTGATCGTCGCCTATCTTGATAACCAGTTCTACCCCGAAGCCCTTGAACGTCTCTCCAACGCACTACAGGCGCAGGGCTATCACATCCTGATCTTCACCGTCTCCAATTCCACCGACGGCATCGAAAACGTCGTGCAAGACCTGCTCGATTATCAGGTCGATGGCATCATCGCCGCTTCTGTCTCGATGTCCTCTGGCCTCACGGAGCTGTGTGTCAAAGCAGGCATTCCTGTGGTCCTGTTCAACCGTGGACAGCCCGGTAGCGGTCTTTCGGCGGTCACGTCCGCCAACATCAAAGGCGCGACGATGGCCACCCAAGCCCTCATCGACGCAGGCCACACACGCATCGCCCATATCGCTGGCTGGGAAGGCTCTCTCACGGGGCGCGACCGTCAGCAAGGGTTTGAGGATGCAATGGCGGGCGCTGACTTCACGCCCTTCGCGATCATCGACGGCATGTATAAACGAGACGTCGCCGCTGCCACGGCCCGCCAGCTGATGACAGGCGAGACCCGCCCTGACGCTATTTTCGTTGGCAACGATCACATGGCCTTCGCCGTTATGGATGAAATCCGAACAATGGGATTTTCGATACCCGATGACGTCGCGATCATCGGCTACGACGACGTGCCGCTCGCCTCTTGGCCCGCCTACGACCTCACCACGGTGCGCCAGCCCGTCAACCGCATGGTCGAGGCCACCATCGAAACACTCCTGTCCGCGATCAACGGTCAAGAAAACTACGCCCAAACGATTGAAATAGAAGGACCTCTTGTTCAAAGAGGCTCCTCCAAACCGCTCAAAGGATCACCGCTATGAAGGGTTTTTCGAACCACTGGAAAGACTTTCCCGACTATATCATCGGCATCACCAAAGAGATTTGGGAGGACCGTGGCGTCGGCACCTTGCATGACTATTACGCCAAAGACATCGTCGTGCGCTCGCCCATGGGCATCCAGCGCGGGAATGGGGCTGTCATGGCCGCGACGATGGCGACGATCAACGAATTTCCAGACCGCGAATTGCTCGGCGATGATGTGATCTTCTCCGACGATCCAAAATTTGGCCTGCTGTCGTCCCACCGCATTATCACCCGCGCCACTCACACCCAAGACGGTCAGTTCGGCGCGGCGACCGGCAAGCCATGGACCGTGCGCGTCATTGCCGATTGCGCCGCCAAGGATAATTGCATCTATGACGAATGGCTGGTGCGCGACTACGGTGGGATCGTGCGGCAACTGGGCATGGACCCGCGCGACTATGCGGCCCAACTCATCGAAGCTGAAGGCGGGCCCGACGCGGCGTCCAGGCCGTTCACACCGGACCAAGACATCGACGGCGGTTACAACTCCAGAGGCAACGACAATGCTTGGGGCCAACGCTACGCCGACACCCTCACGCGCATCATGGATCTCGACTTTGACACCATCGCCAAAGATTACGACCGCGCTGTGAACTGCGAATACGCGGGCGCGCAAACCGTTCTCTCCCATGACAGCGTCACGAAGTTCTGGCTTGGCCTGCGGTCATCTTTTCCGGATGCCAAATTCACGATCCACCACCAGATCGGCATGGACGGCGACATGCTCCCACCTCGCGCCGCGATCCGCTGGTCGCTGGATGGCACGCATTCCGGCTGGGGCACGTTCGGCAAACCGACGGGCGCGAAAGTTCACGTGATGGGCATGTGCCACGCAGAATACGGCCCGTTTTGCAACGCGAGCGGCCCGCAAGACGCCACCATTCGCCGCGAGTGCGCCCTTTACGACGAAATCGCGATCTGGAAACAAATTCTGATGCAAGGAACACAGCAATGACGCCAGCTGAAATGGACTCTCGCATCGTTCGCTACGGCGATCTGAAACCGTGCAAAACCGCCTTCATCGACGCCCACACACCGGGCAGTGACCAGAAAGAGAACTTCACCATTATCGGGGGTGGTGTCTCTGAATCGCCGGATCAGCACGTTCATATCGGCATCCCGCACGGATTCAACATCGGTGCCGCGGGCCAGCCTCCGCGCGTGACCAACTCCCTGCACGATCACCACACCGCTGAGGCCTTCTTCGTGCTGTCGGGCAAATGGCGCTTTTTCTGGGGCCGTTGGGGGGACGCGGGCGAGGTGACGCTGGAAGAGGGCGACATCATCAACATCCCCACAGGTATTTTCCGTGGCTTTGAGAATATTGGCACGGATTACGGAATGATTATGGCCATCCTTGGCGGCGACGATGCAGGTGGTGGCGTCATGTGGGCGCCACAGGTCGTCGAAAACGCCGCTGAGCACGGCTTGATCCTCGGCGAGAACGGCAAACTCTATGACACCAAACGCCAGCAGAAGTTGCCCGAAGGTGTCGCCCCGATGCCCTTGATGTCGGACGAAGAACTCGCCAAGCGCCCCGAACCAACGACCGCAGACGTGCTGCCCAACCACGTCGCCCGTTATTGGGACCTCATGGCGCTGGCCGACAAAAAGCCAGCCAAAGTCATCGGCGAAAACGGAATCTTGCGCGACAAGCCGGGCTTCGATGTTGATTTCATCACGCGCGGTAGCACGACGGAGGCCAAGCACAGCCACAAATACCCTTCGGTCCTGATGCCGATGCGCGGTCATTGGAAGGTAAAGTGGGATGGCGGGTCATCGACCATAGCGCCGGGCGACACCATGTCCGTCCCTGAAAACCTCGCCCACTCCGCCATCGTGGAGCAGCATGTCCATCAAGCCATTCGCCAGATCATTCACGTATGTGAAGTCTCTCGTCGAGGAGGTTTCCCCTAGCCGAACCACACCCGTTTCTCCCAACGCTTGCAAAATCACCGATGGAATGACCGCCCGCAGGGACTGCCTTGGTCCGAAGGCGTTAAATGGACGCGCCACAACGACGGGCAGTTCAAAAGTGCTGTGGTAGGACATAGCGAGTTGATCGCTCGCCACCTTTGTTGCTGCATACGGTGATTGGGCAGACAAAGGATGCTTTTCGTCCATCGGAACATACTGCGCGGAACCGTAGACTTCGCTTGTTGAAAGTTACACGATGCGACCGACTG
>ENA-OUOG01003297-OUOG01003297.1-marine-metagenome-genome-assembly--contig:-NODE-3297-length-15333-cov-17.226075_pt1 | contig 15333 bp, 14 predicted proteins | sample MGYA00248635_ERZ508505 | MGnify/ENA primary metagenome ERZ508505 (study PRJEB26176, sample SAMN06267871) | marine metagenome | isolation source: Saanich Inlet, British Columbia, Canada | place: Pacific...
CCGCTGACGAAAATACCCACCACAGTGGTGACAACCGAGTCGACCAAGAACATAACCGACAGGGACAACGCGAACACCCTGAACAGACGCTTGATGTAGACACCCAGATCGACCTGAAGCGCGAACTTGGTCTGCACGAAGGCGCCAAAAATGGCGCCGGCACCGAACACTCCCATGAGTAGCCCATATCCCGTGGACCCAGCCTCAAGGAGGCTGGCCGCAAGAAACGGCATCAGGGAGATAATCACGATACCCGAGAAGTTAAACAGACTCGCCGTGACGTACGCGTCCCTCAGGACATGATCATTCCAAGCGTAAACAACGCTGGCCAGGATCGACCGCCATATCTGTGTGGGTCTCACCCTACGGCCACGACGTCTAGGTAGCCTGCGTCCGACGCCGAGCAAGAACGAGGATAAGAGACCACTGAGAACAAGGGTCAGCGCAGGACCCAGGACACTTAGTGTGAGCCCGCCTAATGCTGGGCCTAGTGTACGTGCCAGGTTAAATCCAACACTGTTGAGCGACACTGCCTTCCGGAGGGCTGGCTTTGGAACGATGTGGGACACGTAGCTCTGCCAAGCCGGACTCACACTCGCTCGCGCACCACCAAGAACGAAAGCTAAAGCTAGAAGCCAGGGAACGTTAAGTGACTGATCTATGATTAGGTAAACAAGCAACAGCACAACCAGAACGATAAGCATCTGTGCTGGAACGACGACCGCCTTCCGTCCGAACAGATCGGACAACGCACCCGCGGGCATCGCGAAGAATATCACCGGTAGAGACAAGCAAGTCTGGACCAGTCCGACCATCTCTGGACGGCCGTCAATCTCGACCATCATCCACGTAATGGCGACCCACTGAATCATCCAACCCATCCCGGCCAGGAATGTGGAGAGCAAGTACCATAAAAATGTTCGATTCGTTCTTAATTCGAGACTTTGGTCCAATGTGATCCTTGAACATGCATCCGATCTACGATCGGATTAGCTTGATAAACACTAAAAACCTAGTTTAATTGATATTTTTGCGATTTTGTTAGAAATTAGCGCAACACAAGCAGTAAAATGAAGTCAGATGGTTACCGATAACCCTACAGTCAAAGCTCTTCAAAAAAGTAACGTGGCTCGCTACATACAGCTCGCCAGTATGTTTAGGCAAAAGATTTCATATGGAACGTGGGGTGTCGGAGAAAAGATCCCCACCGTCAAAGAACTAGCTGATGAATGTGGCGTCGCGACCATGACAATACGCCAAGCCCTGGACATAATTGAGAATGAGGGTTTAATTGAGCGCTACAGGGCCAAGGGGACATTTGTCAAAGACGCTCCTAAGCAAAATCTTTGGTGCGATGTCAACACTGATTTTTCTGGAATGCTCATAGCTCGTCAGGACGCGAACATTGAGATTCTAAGCGATGGTCTAGTGGACAGACTTCCGTCCCACGAAGAAGCATTAGGCAAACCTGCTCCGATCTATCGTCACCTAACGAGACGACACAGCCGCGATGGGATCGCATTTCTTTTTGCAAACGTCTATCTGGATGAAGATATTTGTCCACTCATACCTGAGGAAAGTTATACTTCGGTCACATCGATGCGTCTTATTTCAGATCTGCCCGGTCAGACCATTTCAAATGCAAAGCAAGTCGTAACAATAGGCGCAGCCGATCTAGTGACCTCGACCCAATTAAATATTCCAATCGGTCACCCCGTCGCCCACGTACAACGAACAGCTGTGAACCAAAATGGAACGATTATCCTATTAGCTAATGGAATCTACAGGGGTGACCTAATGAAAATCGAGTTCAATCTACAGTAGCGGGAATTCAACTCTTAAAAACGGGAGTCCGTTTCTCACGAAACGCCGCCATCCCCTCTGCGGTGTCATCCGAAGTTGAAAGTATCTTCGTTTGTGACTGTTCAAACTGATAAGCGTCCGAGAGAGACATTCCTTCAGTCACTTTGAATGATGTTTTCGCAGCTCTAACGGCTGAAGGAGACGCTCCCGCGATCTCTACCGCGATTTCCATCGCCTTCGGCATCAGTTGATCTGATTCCACACAAAACGAGGCGACATTCATTCGAAAAAGTTCATCAGCAGGTATTCGCCTACCAGAATAAATTAGCAACCTTGCATCAGACTCACCAAAATGCCGCCTGATATGAGAAACGCCGCCAGCTAAACCTACCTTGACTTCGGTCATTTGAAAAAATGCATTCTTTGAAACTAGAATCACATCACAGCACAAGGCTGTCACACAACCAGCGCCAATGGCTGCGCCGTTAACAGCTGCAATAATGGGTTTAGCACACTCGATAAGACAGTCAAAACTTTTACGAACTCTTCGATTGTGCCGTGTGTAATCTCCAGGATCCGTAGTGGGCCTCTCCGACAGGTCCGCACCGGCAGAAAAAACTGTACCGTCTCCCGTCAAAATAATGACCCTGACATCAGAACGATCACCAAGTTCGTCGATTACGTCAGCAATCTCATCTCTAAACCGATTATTCTGGGCATTAACTGGTGGCCTCGTAATTGTTACTGTTGCAACGTATTCACTAATGGTATAGCGAATGGTTTCGCAATTTTCCAAGCGGCACTCCTATTCGCTCAAAAGAGCTAACAAATCTTCAAATATGGACTTTGATTTATTTCATTCGGCCAACGGAGGTAAGACATTTGCGTCTTGTCTCAATTTTACAACCGCATCTTTAGCCCCTTCAGGCAATGGAATCCGATGCGCATTTAAAGTCATGGCCACCATTGAGTAGTACCCAACTAAAGCGGTAAGTTCTACTACACCCAACTCCCCCCATCGCACAGCAATCGATCGGTAAACCTCGTCAGATACCTGGCCGGTTAGGGTAACTTCTCTAGAAAATTCATAAACTCTAGCAGCGGCCTCGTCGTCTCCAAAATCTGGCGATCGACACTCACCTATATCGTTTATGATACTGTGGTTAAGACCGGCTTGAGCCGCATCGTTAACGTGAATAACCCACTCTAACTCGCTGCTCCATCGTCTGGCTGTCACAATGATCGCTAGTTCTTTTAGGTATGCTGGCAACGAAATCTCAAACCGCAATACCTGCCCAAGCTGTTGCCACTTATCAGCCAGTGATGGATTATGTAGGGCGGCGCGCAAAGGTCCAACGAGTCGCTTACGTGGGCCTGATACGATCTGTTCGTAAATTTTCTTCTGATCACTAGTCATTCCGCTCTCATCGGGGAGTGTCAGCCGACAGCCTTCAATATTTTTATCCATTAATGTGTCCATGTTTCAACTACTCCAGGCCAAGCTCAGACAGAACCTGAGCAGTATGTTCGCCGAGTAAAGGCGGTGGTTTATTATAAGTTAGTGGCGCTTCCCTGAAATTCAGGGGGCTTACGACCTGCGAAACTTTACCCGACAAAGGATGAGGAATATCGCGAACCATCTGTCGATGTCGGACCTGAGGCTCCTCAAACACCCTGTCAATGGTATTAATTGGACCGCTCGGCACACCTACCTGAGAAAAAAGCTCAACCCACTCGTCGATAGTCTTCTTCGAAAGCGACTCAATCATAATCTTTTCAAGTTCTCGCAGATGAGTCACTCTGGCCGCGTTTGTGGAGAACTTCAGATCAGTCGCAAGATCTGGGTGTCCTATCACCTCTGCGAACTTCACAAACTGGCCGTCGTTACCTACGGCGAGCACGATATAGCCATCCGATACCGGATACACGTTCTGAGGCTGAATATTTGGGTGGCTGTTTCCTCGCCGATGTGGAACGTTACCAGATACGATATAGTTCATGGCTTGGTTTGCGAGCATCGCGACAGACACGTCCAACATCGACAGGTCGATATGGTCGCCTTGGCCAGTCTGGTCGAGATTGGCAAGCGCAGCCAACGAGCCTATAGCCGCGTACATACCGGTCATAATATCAACGATGGGAATACCTACCTTCTGAGGCCCCCCACCGGCTTGGCTATCAGGCGCTCCGGTAACGCTCATAAGCCCCCCCATACCCTGTATCATGAAATCGTAAGCGGCATCCGCTGCCCGTGGTCCAGTCAATCCAAACCCCGTGATAGAGCAGTAGATAAGCCTCGGATTGATAAGTTTGAGCGCGTCGTATCCAAGCCCCATTCGGTCTAAGGTACCGGTCTTAAAGTTTTCTAACAGAATATCGCAACGCCGAGAAAGAGCGATAATAACGGCGACACCTTCGGATGTCTTAAGGTCGATCTCAACAGACTTCTTCCCTCTATTTACCGATAGATAGTATCCCGACTCATTGGTCTGCCTCCCATCACTGTCAGATAGAAACGGGGGACCCCACTGCCTCGTATCATCACCAGCTTCGAGCCGTTCAATTTTTATTACTTCCGCCCCCAAATCTGCAAGTATTTGACCACACCATGGGCCAGCCATGATCCGGCTAAGATCGAGCACCCTGATGTGTGAAAGTGGACCGGACATTGGTTTTTCTCCTTGATTCAGCTCGCTGACCTGACTAAAAAATCAAATAGACGCGAATTAAATTCGGCAGGTTTTTCGAAATTTGGTACATGACCTGCGGCCTCTATATCAAAAAAACTCCCATTTCTAATCTCTGAAAACTGCGCCCGCATAGCCGACGGCATAGCACCATCATCTGAGCCAGCAATGCCAAGAAAAGGACAACTAATTTTCGAAATAGCTGACGAGTAATCATAAGATTGCAGAGCGTATGTAGCGGCCGAAAAACCGCTAACACTGGTGCTTCGCATAATATGTAAGAGGTCCGAGTATCGGTCATTTTGTTGCGGTGTCGATGACAACCAACGAGAAACTGATTCTGCAATGATTCGATCTAGCTCTCCACTCTCTGCTCGTTTACGGCTATCCGTCCAAAAAGCTTTGCGGCCCGGCGCACTTTTCGCTAGCCCATCAACCGCCACAAAACTCATAAATCGGTCAGAGGATATTTTTAATGCTGCCAGTCCTGTGGGCACACCCATCGATAACCCAATGAAATGAAAACGATCTACCTCGAAAGCGTCCAATACGCTCATTAGGTCTCTCCCATAATCATCGAAAGAAGGTTTCTCACGACAATTCGAAGACTGACCATGCCCCCTTTGATCATAAGAACAGACGCGATACTCGGATTTAAAAATGTCAATCTGAGAGTCCCAAATTCTTGCGTCTGTCAACACCGAGTTACAGAAAGCGATACAAGGCGCTTTCTCTGGTCCCTCCAACTTCGCATACAGGTGACCTCCATCATTCGTGGCCACTCGTCGAGAACTAATCACACCTTGAATCCTCTTTCCGATTTATCAACCAACGAGCTAGTTCTGCTCTTAATCCCCAGCAACACAAACCCTATTAAGATCGCGAAACCAGCGAAGTCGGCAATGATATTGGGACTCAGAAGGCACAATCCTCCGACAGCCAACATAAACGTTTCACCATTACGAGCAGGGCGGTTAACGATATACAGGTATCTCTCTGACGCGCAGGACAACATAACAATCGAAAGCATTGCGGTTGAGACCGAGATAATTATGTTGTCAGCCTCACCTTGCAGTATCAGGCTTGGGTTTAGTACAAAGAAGAATGGTAAAACAAATAAAATTGAGCCCAACCGCATGGCCGTGATTCCCGTTTTCATAGCTGAGGCTTGAGATATCGAGGAAGCTGCAACAGCAGCCATCGCGACCGGAGGGGTGATATAGGACAACATTGCCCAATACAAAATAAACAGATGGCTCGACATCTCACTGAATCCACTCTGAACCAGGGCAGGTGCTAGTACCACTGCAAGAAAGATGTAGCAGGCTGAAACCGTCATCCCCATACCCAAAATAAAACTAGTCAACGCACCGAAAATAAGTAACAAAAATGAGTTGCCGCCGGCATATTGCAATAGTTCTCTACTAAACGCATTGCCAACCCCAGTCAGCGCCAAAGCCCCTACGATCATGCCGACACCGGAAAGGATGCCCACAAGTAAAGCAATCGTCGTACCCGTCTCTGTGATCAGCCGAAAGATTGGTTTCCACAAGTCCGAGCCTCGGCTTCGATACATAGTGACAGCCAGTATTATTGCGGTCACATAGAATGGCGCTTTCGCTTCGGCACTTGTGTTCAATAAAAGTACTACCAGGGTCCCAAGACTAAGTACAAAAACCCAACCAGACCTGAGCACAACCCAAAACTTAGGCAGTTGGTCTTTGGGGAGTCCCGCCAGACCGTGACGCGCGGCATAGCAATCTGTTTGAACCAGTAAAATAAGATAAAAAAGTAAAGCCGGCACCGCAGCAGCGACCATGATGTCGGCGTATGGTACGTTCATAAAAGAGGCCATAACAAAGGCTACTGACCCCATAACAGGAGGCATCAAAGCACCTCCAGTCGATGCGCAAGATTCAACAGCCCCAGCATATGCAGCCGGATATCCGCATCGTTTCATGGTAGGGATCGTCATAGAACCGGTAGAGATAACGTTCGAAATGACACTGCCCGACAGTGATCCAAAAAATCCAGACGATAAAATAGCGACCTTCGCTGGACCACCGCGGCTATTACCCATCAGCGCGCTCGCGAGGTCCATAAAAAACACGCCACCACCCGAAACTGTGAGCACAACACCAAATAAAATGAATCCGATCAGTAAATCGGAAATCACTCGTATGGGAATGCCTATGATGCTTTCTACGCCTAAAGCATGTCCTAACACTGTTTCACTGAGAGAAAGTTGAGCCCCCCAGAGAAAACCCGGCATGCTTCCCGCAAACAAGGGGAACATAGAAAAAAAAGAACAGATTAGAAATAGAGGCGTTCCAGCACACCGCCTTACCGCCTCAAGTGCTATTAGAACCAACACTCCTGCGAAGGCGGTTACATTAATTAAACGAATTTCTATCCAACTAGACATCAGCCGCAAACGTCAAAATCCCCTTAGTTAAGGCACCGCTATCCTCTTGCTTATCATTTTGAATCTCGGTCGCTCGCACTGATTTACGCTGAATCCAATGGCTATTGGCTTCGGCTAACGCAGGAAAATGCTTACGCCACTCACAATCCGGCCATCTAAAATCTAATTGTCCCAGCGCACAAACGACAGAAACTTGTCCTATAGCAAAATCCTCAGATCTCAACTCTTTTGCCTCAAGATCAAATAACTGCATAGTTCTTCTAACTTTCATCAACCATCCATCGGTTAATCCAGCCCAAGGCCCCTCTTCTCTCGACAACTCAATCCGCCATAGTAGTAAAATATCCGTCAAGCCATCTGCCAAAGCCTGCCAACGTAACTGTTTAACTCTGTCGATTGGTCGGCTCGGGAAAAGCTCACGATTACTGTAGTCATTCAGGTATTCAGAAATAACTCTGCTGTCAAGCAAAGCGAGGCCGTCATTTGTTATTAAAACCGGAATTTTCCCTATAGGGCTATCTTTTAAGACGTCCTCATTAGGCGGTAGTTGAGAGGCTACTATGGAGCGCTTAAGTTCAACTTCGTGGGTTAAGTTGCATTCATGAATGACAATCATAACTTTTCGCACAAACGGAGATTTTGGAGACCAGTGCAATTTCATCAGTAATAAACCTTCTTATGTTTTAACACTCACACCGACTAGCTATTCAGCGCATTACTATTTGGACTTTCTTAGCCAGTTAGATATTGCCTCGCAAACTTCGGCCGGCTTTTCGTCAGGAAGGGCGTGGCTGGCGTTATCAATTGTCTCGACGTGTACTCGATCACCAAATTCACGTTTGTAAAAATCCAACTGTGCCGTTGGTCGGAACGGATCGCAAAGCCCTATGATGTCAAGGATCTGAGCACTTCCACTTCGCCACCAACTGTTTTTACTAGTGCGCGCTCTAGCGGCTCGTTGAACTGAAACAAGATCAGGAAACCAACCTTTAAGCCAATGAATAGCTTTCGAACGTTCTGCAAAAAAAGCCAGACAAAGCGCCTCCAATCGGGCCTCTTCATCTGCGCTGTAGTCCATTGCTACCTCAATAGCAGTCGACAATTCGGGGGGCCATGAATCGCCTCCAGCAGCGAGCAAAATTAGACCCGATATCAAATCAGGTCTATCTTGAGCAACGGTTCTTGCGATCCAACAACCGTAGGCATGACCCGCAATATATGCTAGCGACTCACCTTTCTCTGCCTCTAAAGCAACGGCGGCATCATTTGCCAGATCATGAAAATCGATATTCTCTGTGATCCCAGTACTATCACCGATACCCCTCGGCCAAGGAAGAACCACTCGTATGCCAATAGCGACTAGATTTTCCGCTAACGGCAAAAAATCATTTGGTCCTCGTCCTGTAGAAGCTACGAAGCAAATCACCGGAGCACCCATAGAGACATTTCTGCTAACCATGTAACTTATTTTCGCTTGGCTAGAAATAACGGCTTTAGTCTCCCAATCAACCTTCATTCAAACAATATCTCTTGTGCATATTTTGTACTTTAAGAATCGGACGCTAGTCGGCAATCGGCTAGCGCCCTCAAGTACTATTATTTCTTGATTCCTTTTTCAGCAGCTAATCTCTTCCACTTAGTGAGCTCAACATCCACCTGTTTGGCAAAGCCTCCGGGAGTACTCTGCTCTAATGTCCAGTCAAGCGGCGTCAGTTTTGCGATCAATTTCTCATCCCGCAACACCGTATTAATATCAGCGTTTAATTTCTTGATGATCGCTGGATCAGTTCCTGCTGGAGCAAAAACGCCTACCCACTGTTTAATCTCAGTACTTGGATAACCTAGTTCTCTGGTTGAAGGGACTTCAGGTAACGCCTTAATACGTTCATCACCGAGCACCGCAAGTGGTCTGATTTTTCCAGCTTTGAGATTCTTTCCAGCTGAGCTGACGCTTGAGCCATAAATGTCTGCTTCACCATTCATGATTGAGACCACTGCTGGACCACCACCCTTATAGTGAACTACGTCAACTTTTGCTCCGCTAGCGGCGGCAAATTGCTCTATTGCGAAGTGTGTAGTCGTTCCTAAACCAGCGGTTGCCGCAAACTTAGGACTATCTTTACTCGCAGCGACAAACTCTTGGAGATTTTTGAAACCCGAATTTGCATTAGTTACTAAGATATATGATACGTACCCGACATTAGCTACCGGGATCAGATCCTTTCGCGAATCAAATGGTAAGTCGAGCTGAACAGCCGGAGCAGTAACAAATGCTGATGTTGTCACCAAAAACGTTTTTCCGTCAGGCTTCGCATTAGCAACGTAAGCTGTGCCTACCATCGATCCGCCGCCTGGCTTGTTATCAATAACAACGGTTTGACCCCAAATCTTCTCCAAATATGGGGCAACATGGCGAACAAATACATCAGTATTTCCAGACGGAGAATAGGGTACGACAATCGTAACTGGACCGTCTGGATAGGCCGACTGTACTAGCCCTGAAGTCATCATCCCGATCGAGAGTGCGAACGCCGTAATTATATTTTTCATTGCTTACCTCCAGGTAAATGCTGTTAGTTATCTAGGTCGAGTCATTCGACGATTCATTTTGGGCGGTTTTATTTTTGTACGTTTGCCCGGACCAAATTCCCCAGACAAGGATCAGACCAGTCAATGCCATAATTGCCCCACTGATTGGTCGATCGAAAAACGTCATGAAATCTCCACGCGACAGAAGCATCGCTCGTCGGAAATGCTCTTCCATTAATGGCCCAAGAACAAACCCCAACAGAAGTGGAGCACCGGGGAAATCTAGAACCCGCATCAAAAATCCGAGGACTCCAAAAAAGAAAACCATCCAGACATAAAGTTCCGAAAATCCACTCGTATATGCGCCAATACAGATAAAGACTAAGACCGCCGGATAAAGAATATGGTAAGGAATGGTAAGGAGCCTTACCCATAAACCGATTAACGGGATGTTCAAAACCAAAAGGAAAATGTTGCCGATCCAAAAACTCATGATCAGACCCCAGAACAATTCTGGCTGATCAGTAATCATGCTGGGACCTGGAGCTATACCATGAATCATCAAAACTCCCAGCATCAGCGCCATAGTTGCGCTGCCTGGAACACCCAAGGAGAGCGTCGGAATAAAAGCAGTCTGATCTGCGGCATTATTGGCAGCTTCAGGAGCCATTATCCCCTCGATGGCGCCATTCCCGAACCTTTTTGGAGACCTGGAAATTCGCTTTTCAATTGCATATGAAAGAAAGGCAGCAATTGATGGGCCGGTGCCCGGGAGGGTCCCAAAAAAAGACCCAATCGAAGATCCTCGAACCATTGGAAACCAAGACCGGTTCACATCATCTCTCGTTGGCCAAATTGCTCTGAGTTTTAACGTTTCTGGATCAATATCTGCAGCTCTGACCCTCCGCACAGACATGATAATCTCAGCGACGCCAAACACCCCCATGGCTAGGGCGATCAAGCTGACACCTTCTAGCAAACCCAAAACACCAAACGTATATCTTAGCGTCGACGTTTGAGAATCCATGCCAACCAAACCGATCAAAATTCCAAGAATAACCATAGCGAAGCCACGGATAGCTGATCCTGAAGAAATTGTCGAAGCCGCCACTAGGCCCATTAACATTAAAGAAAAATATTCTGCAGATCTGAAATTCAATGCATATTCAGCGATTACTGGTGTGAAAAGAGTTAAAAGAATAATACCTACGGTCGCCCCAAAGAATGAGGCAATTGTGGTCATAAACAGCGCAACCGCTCCGCGTCCCTGCTTTGCCATGGCAAAACCATCCAAACATGTGATTGCGTTTGCGGGAGTACCGGGTAAATTCAATAAGATCGACGCGGTAGACCCGCCATAAGTCGTCCCGTACCAAATGCCCGCTAACATAATCAAAGCGGTGGTCGGCTCCAATCCGAACGTCATAGGAAAAAGCATGGAGATTGCCGCTAGTACACCCAGGCCCGGGATTACACCGACGACTGTACCAATCAGAACCCCCAAAAAGCAGTAGAATAAGTTATTCAGGCTAAGTGCTACGTTCAAACCCAACATTAAGTTTTGAAAAAAATCCATCAGAACGGCCAACTAAATAAATCAATTGGAAGGCCTAAGCAAAAGCTAAAAATAAATGGCGCAAGCAGGCTTAAACCAACTATCAGCAAGGTGATATCGAAAATTCGAAAGCGAAGTTCTGCCATAGATGAAACGACAATCACGCCAGCGATTGCCGGTACCAAACCAAAAGGTACGATCATCAGCGCGAATGCAGCGATTCCGCCGAGGATAAAAAGCGGCGAATACACCCTTATCTTGAAAGAAGATACAGGCCTACCCAAAGTCAAAAGAAATTGCAAAGCGCCAAGAAAAACGAGAAGAATACCGAGTCCAGCAGGAAACATTCCGGGGCCCATTCTTTGGGGGGTACCAAGCGGATACCAAGTGATTGCAACATACGTTGCTAGAACGCCAAGAGCGATTAGTGATAGACCACCGACGCGATCACGGTCTAGAGAGATTTCCATTTAAACGTTTAACCCTCTCCCATCTTACTTCCGAGTAACTTAACGTACTAGCACGAAAAAGATACATCAAGATACATGAAAAGAGCATAAAACTAGTTTATTGTTGAATGCAATTGATTTAAGTAAAAATCGCGTGATCATTCTGAGTTACAGTGATCGTATACTAATCAAAATACCTAGCAGCAAGCATTTCAGAGATTTTGTTTAATCGATATGAAACTGAAATGGGCAAGACTAGGTTGTTCGCCTGGTATTTTTTACGTATTCGGATCCTGCAAATGACCTCAGAAGACAATGAAATTAGGTGAGTCAATGATCGAATCGAGGACTGAAAAATGTTAGGACCTCCGTCTGTAAAATACCGAAAAGAAGGTGAGTTTGCTGTCTTGTCCATTTCCAACCCACCCGTAAATGTCTCTTCCTTCGAGATTCGGAAAGGTCTCATAGATCATTTAGATCATGTTCGAAAAAATGGCCTAAAGGGTGTAATCATTATTGGAGAAGGAAAATGTTTTATTGCAGGCTCTGACATCAAAGAGTTTGATAAAGCAATACCACCTCCCGAATTACCTGATGTTATAAATGCACTAGAAGATTTAACGTGTCCGGTAGTGGCTGCGATTCATGGAGTGGCTCTAGGCGGCGGCCTAGAACTAGCACTAGGCTGCGATTATCGAATTGCATCTACTGACACTAGGTTAGGATTACCCGAAGTTTCGCTCGGAATGATTCCAGGGGCTGGGGGCACTCAGCGATTGACTACTTTGACTGGTCAAGCAATCGCCATAAGATTAATCACCACCGGAACACCGATAGATGCAACCGAAGCGTTAGAAGTTGGTTTAATTGATGACATTTCTCGAAATGACTTACTAGAAGATGCCTTGGCACTTCTCAGTAATACGAGGCTGGATAAAAGAATTACGTTAAATCTCCCCATCAACCAAAGCGATCCTGAGGAAATAGAAAAAGCTGAACGGGTTGCCCTCCTAAAGAACGGTAGTCGAGAAAATGTTCGAGAAGCTATCCGTCTCATAAAAAAAGCGGGAACGCGGGCTGCCGAGGAATTGCTGGATGAAGAGCGATCGGTTTTCCAAAGGCTCAGAAGCTCAAGTGACGCAAAAGCACTTCGTTATCTGTTTTTTTCTGAGCGACAGGCGGCCACTATTGAAAATTCGTTGCATATAAATTCAAAAGAAGTCTCTTCTGTCGCAATAATTGGCGCTGGAACGATGGGTCAAGGAATCGCCAGGGCTTTTATTTCTCATGGATTCGAGTGCACCATTGTTGAGCGAAATCCACATTTGCTCGCTAAATCTATGACGGAGATAAAGGGTTCAGTTAAACGGCGAGTTGAGCGTAAACGTCTTACCGACCAAGAGGCTCATACGATACTTCAAAGATTAAATGGGGCTACTGACTATCAATCAATCTCGCACTGTGATCTCGTGATAGAAGCAGTCTTCGAAGAGCTTAGTCTCAAAATCGAAGTCCTAGAAAATATTGAAAAACACGTTGATCATCAGGCAATAATCGCGAGCAACACTTCCTATCTCGATATCAATGAAATGGGGAAACATCTTAAATTTCCACAGCGATTAGTTGGATTACACTTTTTTAATCCAGCCGATGTTATGAAGCTCTTAGAGATAATCCAGACCAAACAAACATCGCCCCAAACCGTCAAGACGAGCTTAACGTTAGCGAAGAAGCTAAAAAAACAACCAGCAATCGCACAAGTATCAGATGGTTTTATTGGAAATCGTATCTTCGCCGCCTACAGACATCGCGCTGAGTTACTGGTCTTAGATGGTGCATCACCTTGGCAAATTGACTCAATCGTAAAGACTTTAGGGTTTCCGATGGGACCGTTTGAAGTAGCCGACGCCTCAGGGCTCGATATCGCTTGGGCAATGCGACGAAATGATCCATCAATCTGCAGGGACTCAATAAAGTACGCCCCAATAGCAGACGCTCTCTGTGAAAAAAACCGACTAGGGAGAAAAAAGAACGCCGGCTGGTATGATTATGCGGATGGTTCACTCCCTGGATCAAAATCTAAAACTGTGGATCTGATTATCGATCAAATTAGGCAATCAGAGGGCTCGATAGACTACACAATCACTGCCGAGACGATTGCGAATCAGTTGATGATAACTATGCTAAACGCGTCTCTTTGGGTTTTAGAAGATCAAGTAGCATCGAGACCATCAGATATTGACGTAGTAATGGCGAATGGTTATGGGTTCCCGAGATGGCTAGGTGGGCCGATCTACTGGGCCCTGCAACAAGATGCGATGTTTATTCAAAAAGAATTAGACGAACTTCGTCGGGTGACCGGACCTAAATATCGCATCGGAAATAGCTGTCTAATATTCGGTGAAGGAAGGGAAAATTAGAGGTCTCAGAGATGGAAGATGTATTTATTTGTGATTACATTAGAACCCCAATAGGTCGACTTGGGGGATCATTATCCTTAATAAGAGCGGATGATTTGGCTTCCATTACAATCAAGGGATTGGTTGATCGTAATAAAGAGATCGATTGGGCATCAGTTAGCGAAGTGGTGCTAGGCTGCGCAAATCAATCTGGAGAGGATAACCGCAACGTTGCGAGGATGGCTCTTTTGCTTGCAGGGCTTCCGCTAGAGGTCCCAGGAACAACCATAAATCGCCTCTGCGGATCAGGGATGGATGCCGTAATTACAGCATACAGAATCTTAAGTACGGGAGCAGGCGATCTGGCGATAGCTGGCGGCGTTGAGAGTATGAGTCGAGCTCCGTTCGTCATACCCAAAGCAACTAGAGCGTTTTCTCGAAATTCCCAAATCGAAGACACAACGATGGGTTGGCGGTTTATTAATCCAAAAATGGACTCGTTATACGGTACAGATTCAATGCCACAAACTGCAGAAAATGTCGCTGAGGCTTACGGAATCTCGAGAATTGATCAAGATAAATTTGCATTTGAGTCCCAACAAAAAGCTGCAGCGGCGAAATACAATAATTTTTTCTCCGGTGAAATTATTCCTGTTGAAGTAAAAAATCATAAGGGTATATCAAGTTTTGTTAGTGAAGATGAACATCCAAGAGAGACATCTTTAGAAAAACTAAGCTCTCTTCCTACGCCGTTTAAAAACGGAGGAACAGTGACCCCAGGGAATGCTTCTGGGTTAAATGATGGTAGTGCTGCTCTCCTTCTGGCGACGTATCAAGGAATGATAAGACACGGCTTAACGCCACTGGCAAGAATACTTGGCGGATCTACTGCGGGAGTAGAACCAAGACTAATGGGCATGGGTCCGGTACCCGCTACTAGAAAGCTTATCAATAGACTCAAGCTAAATATTAACCGCTTTGATGTTGTGGAAATAAATGAAGCTTTCGCTAGTCAATCCCTTGCAGTGATCCGGGAGTTGGGCTTGCCTGATAACGCAGAATCAATTAACAAGTGCGGAGGAGCCATATCTCTAGGCCATCCACTAGGGATGTCTGGAGCACGGATCACTGGGACTGCGTGCCGCCTTTTGAGTAAAGAAGGGAATTTAGCGCTAGCAACAATGTGCATAGGAGTGGGCCAAGGAATATCAATTGCACTCGAAAGACCTTAACAGTCAAATCGAAGAATAAGCAAAGTGCTAGATAAATGACGATATCAAGGTAATGGTAACCCACTGGATCATCCATCCCATTCCCGCTAGGAATGTTGAGAGCCAATACCAACAGAAGTTACGGTTTTGGAGTAGTGACCTAGTGGTGCTCAAGTAACTGTCAAACCACCGTCAACCACGAAAGACTGACCGGTTATAAAATCCGCATCTCTAGAACACAAAAAACCCACCAGACCTGTCAGGTCAGAAACCTC
>ENA-OUOG01003298-OUOG01003298.1-marine-metagenome-genome-assembly--contig:-NODE-3298-length-15330-cov-3.195961_pt1 | contig 15330 bp, 16 predicted proteins | sample MGYA00248635_ERZ508505 | MGnify/ENA primary metagenome ERZ508505 (study PRJEB26176, sample SAMN06267871) | marine metagenome | isolation source: Saanich Inlet, British Columbia, Canada | place: Pacific...
ATTTTTCTATTGATGGACCGGTGACAAGCTGTTCTGCAAAAGTTTCCGGAATACGTCTTTTCAACTCATCCCAAAATGCTTCATCGGACCAATTCCCGGGATCGTCACTCATCTCGCACTGGATGTAGTAACGGCTTAATGTCTCATTACGCATGGAACAAAGCGCAAAACCACGATCAGAGGTCGCGTAAATGAGTTCATCATTCACTGGCGGCGTTTCGCTCAGAATGCCAAGCCATCCAAATGGGTAAACTTTTTCATATTCCTTACGGACGCTCTCAGGCATCGTTTTCCGACTCACGCCATGAAACCCGTCACAGCCCGCAATAAAGTCACAATCCAGCTTGCCTTGCACGCCATCATGAACGAATGAAACGCAAGGCGCATCATTTTCGAGGTCATGGATTGCGACGTCTTCTACGTTATACAGTATTTTGCCATCGGCTTTTTCACGCGCATCATACAGATCGCGCGTCAGTTCGGTTTGACCGTAAACAACAACGGAAGTTCCCGTATTTTCGGCAAAGTCCAACCGAAAGCTGGTATCGCCATAAGAGATCAGAGTGCCGTCATGCAAAAAACCTTCCGCGTGCAATCTATCGGCACAGCCAGCTTCTTCCAGCAGGCTGACAAGCCCCTGTTCAAGCACCCCAGCGCGTATCCTTCCAAGAACATAATCCCTGGTCTTGCGTTCAAGAACAACGCTATCGATTCCGCTTTTGTGCAAGAGTTGTGAAAGCAGTAAACCGGAAGGCCCACCACCAATGATCGCAACGTTGGTTCTCATACATATCCCCAGGTAAGACGAACGTATTTGGCCCATAAATGACAAGCCTGTAAAGGTGCCAGTGTTCATACGAGTTGGGTTTGCGGTTGCACAACTAATGCGGCACAGCGGAATTACGGAGCAATCAATCCCAGCTTAATCGCAATTCTTGTGGCTTGGGAGAAATTGGATGCATTGAGCTTTTTACGGGCATTGTCCAAAATTATCCGGGCCGTATTCTCAGAGTAAGATAAACGTTCGGCGATATACCTGAAGTCATATCCATCAGAATGAAGATACAAGCAGACAAGTTCCATATCTGACAGGACCTTTCTCGAGCTCGTATCGCTTTCAAAGGACACGGGATCAGGATGCGGCGCACCATACCCGTAAGATATATCCGTTAAAGCCTTTGATGTACTTCCCACTGTTTTTATCCCACGACCACTACCACAACATTTTTATGAACATGGAAAATGCAACCTTCAAGAAGAAAAAATATGGATCATCCGGGAGCGCTGTATTTTGGTTCAAATTGAATCCAAAAGTCTCAAATTCAGAAAGTGATTGGTGTCAGGTTTTTTGAACGGAATTTGAAAGACAAGCAAATCAGCAAATTGATTCGTTCATAGGCCTCATTCCAGTTAGGCAGCCGAAAAAATAAAAAGCCATGCTCATCATGAGCATGGCCAAAAACAGTTTGTTCTCGAGTACAAACAATGTTGACCGACTCCTGCAGGGACGCAGTAAAGAAGCCAGTCGAGCTTTGCGATCATTTTAGAAAATGTTGGGGTGCAACAATATCAGTTTATTAATCGCACATTCCAGTTTGGCTGAGTTTAAGCGTCATGCATTGAACAAAATTAAGTCCAAACTCCCCTTTGTTCTATGTGAGAATCATTAACAAGACCAAAAGCCAAATGGTTAATATGGAAGATTCTTCCTTGCACTTCGGTTTAAGGCAAAACAGCACTTTTTGAAAAGCAGATGCAAGGCAATGTTAGGGGGGTTTGTCAATGCTGGTGTTTGACAATAGGAACACTGCCTTGCGGAGTAACTCTCGCAAAATTTTCTTGCGCGAAACTGGTTGTATTTGAGTATTTTACAAACAATAGTTGTTTAATAAAGAGCTTACTCGGCTGTAATGCCGTACTTTGAAATATTCACAATTTCCTGATAATTGAAGCTGGAAATCGGGAACAATTAATTTGGAGATCAAACAATTGTTCCCGACCAGTCCCACCATGTGAAAAATCTGAACCAATGTCGGACTCTGCCCACAGATTCTTCCAAAATAAAACGAGATGTCCATCCCAAGTCATTGTTGAAGACATCGGCACCAAAGTGGAATCGACAACCTAAATGATTGCAAGGACATTTCTTGGCTCCTCAGGCATGACAGTATACCTTTGCAACACTATAGAAACGCCTAGAGTACAGTGTCAGGCGAAACTGGTGTGGCGCTTACGAAGATGACCAGAATAACATGGCACAATCAAAATTTGATGGTGTCGACAAAAAAGCTACACTACTCCATGCTCGGCGCTAAACTTATTCAGCGATACACATTATCCGATTTCGCCCGGCACCTTTGGCAGCATAGAGTTGCTCATCCGCTCTCTGCAAAACTGTTGTAAAGGTGTCATCTTCCTGGCTTCGCGCTATACCAAATGAGGATGTGATCCTGCCAATTGGCTTTTTTGAAACTGATAATATCAGTTCCGACTTCTCCAATTCCGCCCTAATCTTCTCAGCAAGGGCTCTTGCGACTGACAAGTCCGGCCCAGGCACAATTATTACAAATTCCTCACCACCATATCGCGCAACTAGTTCCTTGTTATCGAGGTACTTTTGAAGCAGCGATCCAAAGAAGCGCAAAACCTGATCGCCCGTAGCGTGGCCAAAATTGTCATTCACTCTTTTGAAATAATCAATGTCAGCAAAAATCAGGCAGAACTGTTCTTTTGTATTTCGGGCAATTTCAAGTTGCTCTTCCACCTTCGCACTCAACCAATAACGATTACCAACACCAGTGACCGGGTCCACCAATGCGCTGCGCTTAGCCTTTTCCAGTTCTATACTGATCGTCTGCATTTGCTTTTGAGAATTCTCAAGGCGGTCGGTCAACAAGGTCGTTTCCGCTTGCATTCTTTCATTGTCGGCCAGAAGTCCGGTTATAATTGTCTTGACCTGTTCAGGTGATGTATCCGCAGATAGATCGTTTAGCGAATGGCCCAGGGCACTTCCAAACTCCCTGCTAGTGCCTATGTGCATTCGAATAAGCTCTATAATAGAATCCAACTCATTCTTAACCGCATCATTGGCCTTTTTGGTTCCGCTCTTATCCTTGCTTATTGGACAGAAATATTGATCGTATATTTGTCTGATCGCGTATGTATCGAGGCTTCCACTGCTCTCAAGGATCAAATCGATCTGATCCACAACGCTTTTGTTTTTTCCGTTTGCATAAGAATACAATACTTCATAGGCCTTGGGGAAAGGCGGAGTGAGATGCGCATCGGCCAAATCAAGTACCCTACTCGCCAGCTCGCGGCTCTCATGATATCTATGATCGACAGATGAATTCGTTTCATCAGAAAAATTGCTTGTCGTCTTTGGATTCAGCACTTGGATTAGTCCATTTACAGTTTTTGAAGGTCAAGGAATGATGCGCGCTGTCGATCCCCCAGCTCATCCTAAATCAATGATTCAGCACGGAAATATCTGACAGATGAACAAGTTTGACAGCTTATAGTGGATTGGTTTTGCTCAGTTAAATGAGCTGAAGACGGCATCATGCCCAAGATTATCGCTTGCTTCACTACCTAAAGTAGAAAAATCCCTTTAACAAATAGTGAATCGCATTAAAAACCACGCACTATGCAAAGCAATTTTTCTGCAACTTATGAAGGTCGTCAGAGGCCGATCTTATATCAAAGTTAGCCGTGATTAGCGTATCCTCAATATCCCTCGCAACCACATCCAGATAGTCGCCACTTTTAATGGACGCGAGAAACAAATCGACAGATGTTGTACCGCTGATCTCGACCTTGAAAAGATCGCGTGTGGGCTCAAAAGTCATGGTCCATGGCGCTCCAGCATTCACTTGATAGGCGACATTTACAGGACGAGCACTTTCGCTCATTGGATACCCCGGAAAATGCAACTCAACAAACATCTGATTCTGAATGCATGACACCAAAATCTCTGCAGCTTTCTGATGCCCGAATTCCGAAAGTCGTTTGTTTGTAGATCGAAGAAGAACCGGCTTTGTCGTGCTGAGTGTATCAGTTTTTGGAAAGTCAGGTTTTACTCGGTAACGCCGCAGATTGCCGCGAGAAGTTTTCCGCGGCGCAAATTGAAGTGCTGTATGCTCGACGCGCTTGCCGATAAACTCTTCCTTCCATTTGAACAGATCATTTAAACGTACCGGCTCTTTGTTACATTTCGCAGTAGCGAATATGCTACCATTTGATTGCCCACAATTTGCTTTGGCTGGACCAACGCACATTGTGACGAAAATCAAACTGAAAACAAAAAACTGGAATCTAAGAATGCGAGCCATAGCAAAATGATAGCGTATAGACCTTGTGCAAGACTTTTTGCATGACAGGGCTATCGCCTCGTCAAACCTCGCGGTTATACCCTACCCGCCGCGAAGTTTCTTGGTTCTGATTTCTTCATAACTGATGAAATCAATGCGCTCTATAAGCATGTCTTGCACAAACCCGGACCCGTACTTTTTGTTTAGTTCTTCCGTGACCTTGGCCTTGAACTTTTCATACTCAAAACTCTCCAGATACTGAAGATTAATGTCCTTGTATGTAAAGATGGACTTATTCACGGTATCTTTTAATGCGATGTCCACTGGCACTGAAGCCGTGGATATTTTGTCCATGTTCAACAAAAATACCGCGTCTATTAAAACATATCCTTGAAGGGTATTGTCTCGAACGATGGTAACACTCATTGAGTCAAGTTTGACCTGCTCGATTTGAACCTCTTCCACTTCTTCGGTGGCTACTTCGCTTCCTGTTCCCTGCCCGAAAAAAAAGACAGAGCCAGAAAGTAATGCTGTCACCCATATTCCGGCAATCAATGCCTTGATCATGACAAGGAAAGACCCCTTATGCTGCCTGCTTCATAAGTGCCATCACTTTCAGCACTTGCAACGGCACTTTCGATAGTATCAGTGATCTCGCCAATAGCCTTCATGCGAAACTCTAGTTTTTTTGCGTTCTCTTTCAACAGCTGATCAACTTTGCGCAGTTCCAACTGATAGATACGCGCCAAATGCGCAGTATTTCCGCGCTTCATCAGTGAGTTCATCTGCACGAAACACTGCATCTTCTTTTTTGCAAATACAGCCGGCATATCGGCCTTCCCAGACGCCAGATGATCTTTCTCTTGCTCCAGAACTTCAAGCAGTCCCTGAAGAATCGTCTGCATGTGACTGATGGGGACCGGCTTGGGATCAGAAGCGCTTGTCGGCTCCGACTTGTGTATTGCCTGCGCCGGTTCAACGTGTTCATAAGATCTTAGCAATGCCTAATCCGCCCTTTTTAATCAGTTGTTCTGCGATCGCATCCGTAAAGAGTGATTTGTAAAAATCTCCCTGCATTCCTTCCCCAAAAGCACCTTCTGTCTGCTCTTGGAATATTTCACCCAGCATCTGCGAGATTACCATTTTCTCAAACTGCGCATTTACATCTGCAAGGGGCTCAGAATCTACAAGCGCATTCTCCGAATTTTCGATATCCAGCACATTCGAAAAGCTCGTAGCTTCAATATCGGATGTTTGCGTTGTTGCTCGCAAGCGCCCAAGTGCAGCCGATCTATCGACCTCCAAAACGCCTAAGACAGAGTCAATCGTATCCATACGGCCCTCGTAAGCACCCTCTTTCCTCAAAAGTGACCTATTTCACTTGTCCGAAGCTTGTCGGGTCCAATACGATCTAGAACAGCCTGCCGATGAAGTTTTGCATTTCGACATGGAATATCAACATCATGTCATCACCGACCCACGTCAGGATCATAACACCCCCACAAATAAGAAATGGCGTGGATACAAAATATACCGGTATCTGCGGGGTCAGTTTGTTGACCATTCCAGCGATCACATTCATCACGATACTGAAAATGAGCAGTGGCGCCATTAGCCGAAGAACAATTCTGAAAAACTCGGATACATCTTCTGACAAGGTTTCAACGAAGGCATCTACACCAACTACAGCGCCTGGCGGGAATGTAACAAACGATTGTGCCAAACCACCGACAAAGCCCATGAACAAACCACTTGAAAAGAACAAAACAATGGCAGTCATGTTGAACAGCGAGGAGAGAACCGTTGTTGCTTGCGTATCGCCAATTGGCGTTCCCGGTATCGGGTTTAGACCAATCATCTGCATGATGACTTCGCCCAGGAACGAAAGCGATAGATGTAAAATTCTGATCGGGATGGCTATCATGAAAGCCAACAGCACTTCCGAAAAGATGATATGTGCAAGCTGCGGAACAGAAAGGTTATTCTGCAGATTGATTGAATCATAGACAAGAAAGTAGATGCAAATGCTAAGGGCGATGGCTGTGTAAAGCCTGATCTGCATCGCTATCTGGCTCATGGAAAAGCCGGGCAGAACCATAACGCAGGCAGCTGTCCTGACCAAAACCACAAAATACTCCGTAAATGCGACGCTAAGCCCACTCATTCGGATACTGAACCAATCACCTTCACATCCATACCGCGTGCAATTTCCAGATTTGATATGACAGGAAGTGTTGGGAAAAGACGCTCAATTATCATTCGCACGTAACTGCGGTTTTCAGGCGAGGTAGCCACAACAAACACCTGCCTTTCATCGAGAAAATGTTGGATCTTTTCCTTCGCCAGTGAACCAAATTTCTCCAACTGGTCAGATGCCATCTGGAAATCAATAATCTCACCGCGTTGATCCCTTTTGATGGATTCTGAAAACACTTTTTCCCAATGATCCCCAAGGCGAAGCAGTTTCAATTGCCCGGCTTGCGTAAGGTCTCCGCAAATTTGCTGCGAAATACGGGTCCGCACATGCGCGACGATCTGCTCCCCTCTTTTCGAATAAGGTGCAACTTCCGCAATTGCCTCAAGCAGTTGTGGAACGTTTCGAACAGACACGCGCTCCGCCAACAAGAGTTTAAACACCGCTTGCAGCCCTGAGAATGAGAGGTGTGTCGGACAAATTTCCTCAACAAGCTTCATGTATTCCTTGTCGAGGCTTTCAATGAGACGTCGCATATCCTTGTAAGAAAACAACTGCGAGAGATTGTTGCGCACCACTTCGCTAAGGCAAGTAAGTATCTGTGACATTGCATCAATGGTTTGATACCCGAGGCTTTTAAGTTCAGCGGCATACATATCTGGAATTTGCCAGGCCTTGGTATTGAAGGCCGGTTCAACAATGTCATCGTAAGGAAACGGAGGAGGATTATCGCTATCAGCGATAACAATCACATCTGTAAGAGAGACCTCATGACTGGTTACCGTTGTGCCGAAAAGCTTAATCTGGAACTCTCGGGCTCCGATCGTTAGATCTTCTGAAAGCTTCACTTCCGGAATAACAAAACCATATGCGGTGGCAAACTTCTTACGCATCCGACTTATGCGAAAACCAAGCTCACTATCCTCTAATAACAAGCGCCCTCTCAATTGCTTGCCAATAACAAGTTCGATGGATGGCACTTCAAGTGAGTTTTGCACTGAGTCATTTTGTTCAGCTGCGATGCTTTCTGTTTCTGCCTGGCTGGCAAGCTCGGCCTGCTCTGCCTCCTCAAGCCGTGATTTGGTGATCAAGTAACCGGAAGCGGCACACAAAGCGCTCAGGAAAGCGAACGGCAAAAACGGAAGATTTGGAACAACAGCAAACACAAAGAGTAGCCCCGACGCCATGTACAGAGCTTTTGGATAATTTGTCAGTTGCCCTAAAACCGCTCTGTCAGCAGAACCTCTTGTTCCTCCTTTTGAAACCAGAAGACCTGCAGCAAGAGAAACAATCAATGCAGGTATTTGGGATACAAGACCATCACCAACCGAGAGCTTCGTAAAGACGTCAGCCGCTTGTGCGAACTCCATATCATATCTGAATACGCCAATGATGATGCCGCCAATCACGTTTATGGCCGTGATGATCAAGCCTGCAATCGCATCACCTCTAACAAACTTGGAGGCACCATCCATGGAACCAAAAAAAGAACTTTCTTCTTCAAGCTCACGTCTGCGGGCTTGCGCTTCCTTTTCATCAAGCAGGCCTGCGGAGAGATCGGCGTCGATTGCCATTTGCTTGCCGGGAATAGCATCAAGAGTGAAGCGTGCGCCGACCTCAGCGATACGAGTCGCACCTTTGGTGATAACAATGAAGTTGACCGTCACGAGAATAATAAAGACGATAACGCCAATTACAAAATCGCCTCCAATTACAAAATTTGCAAAGCCATTGATGATGTCACCAGCAGCGTCCGGGCCCTGATTGCCATTGGAAAGAATAAGGCGCGTAGTCGAAATGTTGAGCGATAATCTCAACATCGTCGCTATCAGCAAAATCGTAGGAAAAGAAGAGAAATCCAGCGGCTTCTGAATCCACAATGCCACCATCAGAATCAACACGGAAAGTGCAATTGAAATCGCCAAACCAAGGTCGATGAACATTGGCGGCAGCGGCAGAAAAAGAACAGCCAGAATGACCAAAATGCCAATCGCGAAAATGATGTCGCGACTATTGTTTGGTTCAGCTTGGACTAAATTTGATTGTGAACTAGCACTCATTGCTGTGTATCAACGGATGTTAAAAGCCGGTGGAAATTTTCGAGAAAACAAGTAACGCCAGGAGGTTTAGTTGAGACGCCATAAACGGTGCGGCAAGCGAACCTACAAACAGTACAGCGACAATCTTTGGAATAAATGTAAGGGTGACTTCCTGAATCTGGGTAAGAGCCTGGAAAAGGGCAATTAGCGTACCAACTAACATGGCCACAACCACAATTGGTGCTGAAACCTTGAGGAGTATCTGAAAGGAAAACTGGACCAGTTCGAGGGCTTCTGTCTCATTCATTGGCATTTTTCCATTTCATGACCATTTGATTCAGGTAGTCTCCGGATCAGGGGTACTTTGCGTTTCAGGATCCGGGTCAGTAATTACAGTACCTGGCAATATCGCGACCCGCGTTCCATCTTCCAACTCAGCCACCACACCGTCTGATGCAATTATTATGGACGAAACCTTACCCGTAACTGTTCCATCAGGCGAAGTGACTGTTTTGCCAATAATACTGCTTGCGTCACCCAGAACATTTGAACTGATAAGTGCATCCAGTTTTTCGTTGATTTGAACCTGTTGTTCCACGCTGGAGAAAGACGCAAGTTGTGCCATCAATTCGGCATTGTCAGTCGGCTCTGTAGGGTCCTGGTTTTTAAGCTGTGCCACGAGAAGGGATAGAAAAGCATCATAATCCACAGTTGAGCTATTGGTGTTTGAAACCTGAACCGTATTGGATGAAACTCCAGTGTTTGAAACCGCTGCTACAGGATCCATAATTAACTTGCCTTCTTTTGAAGTTCATCGACCTTTGTCGTGCCATTGCGGGCAACAAACTCAACAGGCTTTTCTTCGGCTTCAGGATTAAGAATTTTCTCCTCAATCGCGATCAGATCGCGAACAACCTTCAAGGCATTGAACGGCTTGCCTGAAGACACTTCAACATCCACCTGCTTTACGCCACTCAGCAACTTTGGGGTTTGTACGGTGTCTAGCAGGTTGGCGATCATGGTTTTGAAAATCGCCTCTGCCTGTTCGGTATTTTCCGGATGCATGAGCATCATTTGCACAACAAAGTACAATTGTTTCAAAGGGGATGTTGCATCCTCTTTCTGCATGACATGCGCTTCAAGAAGAAAGGTCACATCGTTTAGCAATTCGAACGAAACTTTACGATCTACCTTAAGCACCGCGCCATTTATAAAAATCTTCTCGTTTGGTTTCAGGTACAGACGAATATTTCCCACTATTTAAGTCCTTCTCGTATGGATTCGGTAATTTCAAGAATTGGGATAAAGCTCAAAGAACGGTCGGTCCGCATTTCTTCCAGATGCTTCACAACAAAGAGACTGATGGAAATCAGCGATGCCTTCAATTGATTGGAAATGGCATTTTCCGGCGACGCCAGATCGTTCACAAAGTACTTCCACACCTGCAAAGTCAGGTGGATCGCCTTCATTCGAAGCACAGCATTGGATGGATTATCCATACTATGCTCCATCAACTGGATGGTATTCTCAAGCGCGATCCTCTCATTCTCTCGAGCAGACGCTTGATCATCATCAATAATATCCTGATAGGCCTGATTGAACATTTTACGCGTATTCCGTTACTTGGATCATATAAAATTAAGCAAGGACAGGGATTGGATCCTTGCAGTTACTGAGTAAGAAGCTTCAAGGCTCGATGAGAGTTGATTGAGACGCAATGCAGCTTCATAGGCATCAACGTCCGTAATTTCTGACAGTTGGCTTTGCAGCACACCACTTTGAAAATCGAGGCGTTCATTTGCCTTCTCTATCCGTTCTTCAAGCACACCAATTTTTGCTTGTTCATTACCAAGCTGGCTCGTACTTTCTGCCATCTTCGAAATTGCAGAATTGGCAAGCTGGTCCTTGGTTGCACTACTGAAGGCTGCTTCAGAAAACTCCACAATGAGAATTGCAGCGGCAGTGACTTCACGAAAACTTTGACTATGTGCGGTAGTAGGTGTCTCGACCAACTCACTGGTTGATATCTTGGCTTTAACCCCACGCTCCGAACTACCTGACCAAAGACTTTCCCAATTCGCATCATCGAACAGGGATTGGTATGCACCTTGAATAAAGTTTTCCAATGCAGCAGGAGTTATCGTTTCTGCAAGAGGATCATTTATAGCGAACCCGAATTCTGTCTGAAATGCCAGTTGAACGGCGGCCTTTGCAGAAGCTCCATCCGGTCCGTTATAGTCAACAAGCGCAACTGCATCTGTGTTTACGCCGGAAAAGACCCGCTCTCCCTTGATGCTCACATTTAACGCTGAACTGAGGGATGAAAGCGTAGCTTCACCAATTGACTTCAAGACCGATTGATCCAAATCTGAGGTCAACTCTGTTGTGATCTGACCAACAAAGTTGTTTGAGCTTTCAACAATTGATCCAATGCTAATCTGCATTGTCTGCAATCGGTTTTCAGCGAAAGAATTGGTAACCTTGGTTTGGTCAATCAGCGAAATCTTCGATTGAAGAGAAACAACAGAGGACGTGAAAGTACCAAGTTGTCTGCCAAGGTCGTACTTTTTCCCGCTCGCGACTTCATATTGTGCATTATTCAATTCAACCTGTTTTTGCAGGGTCGATTCTCTTAATCGGGAATTGAAAGATAAAGTGCTGATTGAGTTAATGTTCATGATCAGCGCGCCACATCCAACAGGGTGATTAACATATCATCAACAGCGTTCAAAATTCTTGCATTGGCCTGATATGTTCTTTCCACTTCCAGCATTCTGGAAAGTTCATAGTCAAGATTAACGCCCGTTTCCGATTGTAGGGTTTGAAGAAACTGATTTGCCACTTCGTTACGGAAATCCCGGCTGTCTAGTGCAGAGGCTCTTTTTGAATTCAGTTGATCCAAAGACGATGCTGCGAAACCTGTAAGACTTTGATTGGCAGGGAGCCCGGCAGACGGGTCAAATGACGCAACTTCCTCAAATTTAGCCGCAAGGGCAAAAAGGCGATCTGAATACCCCACACCACCATCAATATTGTATAGATAATCCGGATCAGAATTGAGCGCCCCGTCCCTAATAAATTCTGGATTGCCTCCTACTTCCGGGTTCACAACCGGATTGATCCGGATCGAAGATGCGATTCCAACTTCAAGCGTACCGGCTGCAGGAACATTTGGTCCACCAGACCAGGTAAACAAGCCAACCAGTTTGGGCTTGCCACCACCTGTCTGATCTTCCTCTGCAAACAAGTCAACCAACCCACGTGCAACTTCATCCAACTGGTTTTTTTGCTGAACCAGAAAATCATCACGTAAACTGAGGTTTCCCGCAATCTTTCCGGACTTCAACTCCAGAACAGCATCAGGTCCACTTACAACCACACCGTCGATCCGCAATTGATTTCCGCTTGTTGTTGGTCCAAACGAAGAAGTCGGCTCAAAAACCACATCTCTTGGCTTGCCTTCAAACAGCAAGGCACCGCTATCTGTGGTGATAATAATATCGTTGTTGGCTGCCGGAATGAGATTAATGCCAATCTCTTCAGATAATTGATTGATCAGCTGATCCCGCACATCCATGCTATCGAACAGATCCTTGCCTTGTTGGGCACCGCCAACAATTTCGTTGTTCACCTCTTCGATTTGGGTAAGCAGCGCATTGATGCTGGCAACGCTGTTCGAAATTTCCTTATCAGCCTGCGTACGCATAGAAAGAACTTCATCATAAGATGAATTCAATGCAGATGACACGGTGCGCGCCTGCTCAACCAGCGACGAAAGTGTGGCTTGGTCAGAAGGTGCCGCAGCCGCGAATTCTACCGATTGCTGCAAGCTTGCAAGAAGCGAAGATGGAGAGAAAGCAAAGCTTTCCAACTGCTGAAGTGAGGCAACGCGGTCAATACCGAGTGCCAATGCGTTCGCGCCAGCTGCCTCCGCATTGGCGACAAGGCTTGACCCATGCACGGACTGATTGACCAGTCGTTGTGTCTCTACACGGGTTGACCCAAAGAATGACGTGTATACATCAGAGTTTCTGCGAACATAGGTTGGATCGCCAACACCAGAAATGTTTCTGGAGATCGTTGAAATTTGCTGTGAGTGACTACTTAGAGCACTGGTTGCAGATCTTAATGCAGTCGTTAGCGTCATGCTTGGAACCCGGTTACTTTATGCAATTTCTATAGGTTGATGAGAACATCCATTAAGTCAGAGCCCGTCTGGAAAACCCTCGAGTTTGCGGTGTAGCTGCGTTGCGATTCAATCATGATGGTCAGTTCGGTGGCCAAATCGACATTGGACTCTTCCAATGCACCGGACAGAATACTGCCATATCCATCACTTTCAGCAGTCCCGATTAACACATCACCAGACCCAATCGTCACGGCATAAGCGTTACCCGAAAGAGGACTGAGATTGTCAGGGCTTGGAACCTTAGCCAAGGCCAGTTGAAAGAGCGGAACTGCGTTCCGGTTTTGGTAAATCCCAAAAACGGTACCATCATCAGATACTTCAATCCGCTCGACCGACGCAGGCGCGCTACCATTGGTTTGTGCAGCAGCAACAGCGTAGTCTACGCCGAGCTGGCTAATACCAGTCATGTCGATATCAACCGCCAGTCCACCTGGAACTGTAATATTGATATTTGTACTTCCCCCGCCCGTGACATAACCAGTCAAAGGGTCAAAGTTAAGCGTAGAGGTTGCCAACGGCCCAGCTGAATACGGAAAGCCCCCATTCGTAGATTGCTCCGCATCATAAACTGTCGCTTCCCAGGTATTGGTCGCTGTCTTCGCATAATAAACATCAATGGTTCGCTCATTGCCGAGCGAGTCATACATGGTAAGCGATGTCTTGCCCGAGAACTCTGCATTCGCAACATTGTCTGATGGCAACGATCCCTCAGCAACAACATTCGCCTCAGACGGAAGATTGGGAACAAGTTGAGCTTCAGTCGTTGGATTTGCTGCCAGTTCCTGCAATCCAATATTGATGGCGGTAAGTCCACCGAACCCGTTAGCAATTGGCGCAGCCGCGCCGCCACTCAAATCATAACCAAGCAATTTATCACCTGAGGAATTTACAAGATTGCCCTCGCTATCCACCAAAAATGACCCGGCACGTGTCAGGAATGTGTCACCACCCCCACTTTCGACAATGAAAAATCCATTACCACTGATCGCCAAATCCGTTTCGGACGTTGAAGATCGAATAGCCCCCTGCCGACTGATCTCCAGGCGCGTGACAGAACTCACACTACCTGAATTATAAGTACTGTTGTTCACATCCAGAACCTGGGTTTGGAATTCAACAGCACTCCTTTTGTATCCGATAGTCCCGGTGTTTGCGACGTTGTCCGCAACCGTTGCCAAGCGACTTGCTTGCGCTGCCAGCCCGGACACGCTTGTCCGCATCATTCCAAAAAGACTCATTGCTTCACCACTGGTTCGGTTTATGTCTTAACTGAGATTTTCATATCGAACTTGCGCGAAACTGACCTATTTTTATTATTTTATTTCAATATTTTATAAGGTTTTTCTCACAAAAAAACCGAGAGGGCTTTTAACCCTCTCGGCACTTGCACGCCCCTTCTGGCAACCAACCCGAAATATTGCTGTCTACAGTATCAGGCTACCAAATCGCGAGCAGCCATCCGTTCCACTCTTGCGACACTTGGATCCAGCCTATAGCCAAGATACCGCTTTGAATCGATCGGATCGTGCCCGAGAATTCCACGAAGTTTCTTCCGTAATTTGCTGATATGGCTCTCTACCACATTGTCTTCAATTTGCTCATCAAACACGCCATAAATCGCACCAAAGATTTGGGCCTTTGTAACTCTTCTGCCATTCAGGCTCGCAAGATATTCCAAAATTCTTCTCTCTCGGCGAGGAAGCTCAACTTGTTCGCCGTTAATTTCCGGATCACGTCCATCGAAATAAACCACCACCTGCTCCTTGGGCGTGGAAGACGATGTGGATTTTGAGAACATCCGTTTTTTGATGGCAGCAACACGAATCAGGAGTTCTTCAAAATGAACCGGCTTTGACACCACATCGTCCGCGCCCAACCGATAAAAGTTGATTGTCTCTTTCAAAGATCTGTTATCAAGAAGCGCTAGAATGGGCACATCAATCTTGGATTTGACCATTGAGAAGACACCGTCACAATCCGTTGTTTCACCAATAAAGACAGCTTCTACAGATGTCAGCTCTTTGTCAGAGCTTGTATTAAGCCAGTCAATTGCATCAGCGCATGAAAGTCGAACCAGAGTCTCCCCCCGCTCTTTAAAGCGAGCTTTGTACCCATCCACAACCAATGGTCTATTCTCTATAAATACTATCATGATCCCCCGCGAATCAGTTCGTTAATGCCTGATCCAATGGTTAATCACGTGCCAGTGAGGCACCAATAGACGAGAAATAATAGATAAGAATTTACCTATTTATGATGCAAAAACGGAGATTTTAGGAATATTTTCGGAAAACTCAGTTCAATCCTGTGGATTTCTAATCAAATTTCTTGAATTAGCCGTTTTCCTGATTCGAACTTTTAGCAGCAATTGATTAACAAAAAAACAGCTTTCTGAATGATTTGCACAACCTAGAAATCATGCATTATCTATTCGCAACTTGAAATTTGGACAGGATTTTTAAAGGTACAGCCCAGTGCGAACTCGGTCATCGCCCTGCTGTTCGCCACCCCCTTTTGGAGACTCGGCTTGTTCATCTTCTGAAAACGGGCCTTCGCGAGTGCTGCGGCCTTCAGATGAATGTGATAAATGCTCACCAG
>ENA-OUOG01003301-OUOG01003301.1-marine-metagenome-genome-assembly--contig:-NODE-3301-length-15324-cov-5.747295_pt1 | contig 15324 bp, 7 predicted proteins | sample MGYA00248635_ERZ508505 | MGnify/ENA primary metagenome ERZ508505 (study PRJEB26176, sample SAMN06267871) | marine metagenome | isolation source: Saanich Inlet, British Columbia, Canada | place: Pacific...
TTTGATCGATTACGCGCTCCATCACGTTTTCCAGGACAACGTCGTGGAGGTCACGGGGGTTTTTGGGGAGGAAAATCTCGGGGAGATGCGCTTCGAGGCTGCCGTGGAGCTCGCGGCGGCGCTCTTTCAGCTCGCCGTGGAGATGGAAGTCGCGATCGGTTCCAGGAACGCGGTGGAAGGGACGCTCGAACACATCCTCACAGAAGCGGCGAGACGGGGCGATGAGGCCTCGGGGGGGGGACACAACATTTGTCGGAAGTTCATCGAATGTGCGTCTGATTCCGCCGGCGATATCCCGACGAGGATTGCCGAGTTGGACGTGGGACGCATGGACGCGACACGCCGGAGGAGAGTCTTGGCGTGTCTCGCGCCCGCGGCGATGAACCTCATCGCGAGCGGCGACTCCAATACTGTACACTGCTCTTTTTTGCGGGACGCTCAGAGAACCGTCATCATGAGACTCGAGGCGTATTCTCTTGATGACGGTTCTCCCGACTTCGAGGCGTATTTTTTCGAGATGCTCAGCCTAGATGCGACTCGCGAGATGCTTCTCGGCAAGCCCGGAACGGCACGCGTGGCCAAAGCTGGTGAACATATCTCGTTCGCGTTCGAAGGTGAAGATATCACGTATCTGGCGGAATTTCTGTCGCGCGGCGTCGCGTCCGACGAGCGCGCGTTCCGCCGCGCGGCGCTCGCCGCCATCCGACACGGGCTCGGCGTGTCGGAAGAGACGGGCGCCTGGAGGTTCGACGAATCGCCCTGGTGCGAGTTCGCCGCTCTCGTGGACGCGCTCGAGGATTTCGCCGCGCACCTCGTGGACGCCGCCTGGAAACACATCGACGCGCTGCACCCGCGCGGCGCGGCGGATCTTTCCTCGCGGGCGCGCGGTATTCCGTATCATTTCGTCATCTCCGCGTGGACGCGAGGGCTGAGACACGCGAACCCCACGGTCCGCTCGAAGACCCTCGAGACCTTTCACGGCAGGGAGTGGGGCGCGTCGCGTCCGGACGCGAACCTGATGCGCAGCCTGGACCTTCCCGATGGCGAGCGATTCGCGACCGACACGCTCATCCGCGCGGCGATGGAGACGCCGAACGGCGACGAGAAGGTCAAAGACTTTCTCCGCGCGTACGTCGGCGGTTGCGATTCGCGGGACACGCGTGAGGCGATGCGGAGAGTCACGGCGGTGGTGGCGACGGTGAGCCGGTGCGCCGCGACGGCGAACACGCGGGGGCTGGACGTCGGGACGTCCATCGTCGAACACGCGGCGCGGGCGTACGAAAGCGCGTGCGGCGACGCGTGGTACTACACGCACGAAACGCAAATCAGCTCCGTGCTCAACACGCTCGGGGACTGCGCCGTCCAGCTCCTCTCCGTCGCGCGGAGCGTCGACCCGGAGACGCTCGCGAATCGCGCGAGAGTCGTGTTCGACGCCGCGCGGATCCTCGCACCGTTCGCTTGCACGGAAGCGTTCTCGGAGGAACCGGCGGAGCACCTCATGTGCTTCTTTTCTGTCCTGCGACTTTTACGGGTCGCGCCGAGCGAGGCCGTCGACGGAGACGGGCCCGCGTCGATGCGCGCGCGCGCGGCAGCCGCCGCGTGGCTGAATCCGGGTTCGGATCCGAACGCCGGGTCTTTTGTCATATTTTGCGGCTCGGCTATCGTCGCATACGTCGCGGGCGATCTTTCGGAACCATATGCATACAACGAAGACGACCCCCTATCGGTGGCTATGCATACGTTGGCGAAGGGTATCATGCATTTCGCGCGGGACGACGAGAGAAAAACCGAAAGCCAAAGCGAAACCGAGGCGCTTCTCGCGGATGCCGACGCGCTCGTGCGCGTGTGGTCTTTTTGTCTTGGCGACGGGTCGCAGACCATCGCACAATGCATCTTGACTTTTCTGGCGGCGCCTTTCGATCGGTCACGATCCATGAGGAACGACGGACTGCGCCGTCCTTCGAAACGACGCGCGCTCCTGTTACTTCGCGCGGCGTTTCGCCTCGCCGGCGCTTTGGAACGCGCCTCTACGAAGGATGGCGGCGACGAGCTGGGATGCTCGTGCTTTCTCGTCATGGCGCGCATGTCGTGCTACTTTTTCGCCATTGACAACCCAGTAATGGAATATGTCGTGCTCGCGGCTGCTGATCTCGTGCTCGGGAACGGAATGGAACGCACCGACTTCACCGACGAACGGTACGACAGGTTCGCCGTCGCCGCTGTCGGATGGTCGGAGGCGGTGTTTCGATGGGCTCCTTCGATTGGGAAGACGTTAATAGAAGACTCCACGGAAGACCTCCATGCGAAGCTGATGTCCCTCGGCACCCAAGTCATGCGTTCGCTTTCGAATCACGCGATAAAAGCGGCTTCGGGGATCTCCGCGCGCCGCCGCGGAGATCTCGCCCTCGCTTTGGCGTCCGCGGCGCGAGGTGTCGCCTCGCTGTCGAGCATGCTCGGCGAGGAGCTCGAGCCCGAGAATCGCAACGTAATCGCCGCCGTGCAGGCGGCGATTTGCTTGGTCAGGATCGAACAATCGCTCGTCGCGCTCGGAAAGGATACGAACGCGTCTCCCGAAGACTCGGCGTTCGCCACCTCCGCGGCGTGGACGGCGACGACCGCGGTGCTCGCGCTGGAGTCGCCTGCCAACCTCATCAAGGCCCTCGAGAAGACGAAGAAGAAGGCGCCGTACGACATCGGATACGACGCCCCGAGCGCGCTATTACGCCGCGCGGTGGAGTTTCTGCCCGCCGCCGCGCGTCTCGGCGCCGACGCGACGGCGACGACGTTTCGAGCCGTCGCGTCGCTGGTGACGCTCGTCGCCGCGAACAATCGCGAGCCGACGCAACTCGCCACCGCGTCGAGTTCCATCTTCGAGGCGTCCTACGACTTCCTCTTCAGGTCGACGAAGTTCCGCAAAAACGCCCCCGTGTGGGCCGCCGCCGCGTCGGCGGCGCTGCACCCCGCGTTTTTCGACGCGTCTCCGGCGGACCAGGACGAGATTCACGCCTCGGTCTTGGTCTCGACCGAGAGCTTTTGCGTCGGGTTCGTGGGCGGCGCGGTGGCCCTCTCACGCAAGTCGGGCGGCGCCAGAGTCGCGCGCGTCGTCGCGCAGGCGCTGGCGGAGCGTCTTGTACGAAACCCGGAGCGCGCGGAGGCGTACGCGCGCGATATTTTCGAGCTCGGCCTCGCGGGCGAGGGAGAGCAGACGCGAGGCATCTCGCGCGACGCCCTCGACGCGCACCGGGAACAAGGCATGGAGACGCGCAACCTCGCCGCGTCGACGGATGTCCCCGCGCGCGTCGCCGCGCTTGTCCTGGCGCACTACCTCGCGGTGAGTAAAGTGCCGCCGGAGCGCTTAGTGGCGGACGAGGCGGTCGCGTACCTCTCCGCGTCCCGAAGAGGCGCTCTCGCGATCCTGCGCGTCGCGCTGGACGCCGTCTCGGGCGCGGACGAGGAGTTGGCGCGCGAGACGTACCGGCGCGGGTCCCCCACGCACAGACGCAAGGTGCGCGCGTGGCAGATGCTGTGCGCGTGCGCGCCCGCGCTGTCCACCGGAGTTTTGGTTTTGGGACTGAAACGTGTTGATTTCGCCGAAGAAGAGCGTTTGGCTTTGATTTCGAAGCTCATCGCCTCGGCGCCGGCTTGTTTGTCCCGCCGCGAGCTCCCCGGCGTGCGGTACTACGCCGAGACGTTCCACTGCCTGGCGGCGACGCACGCGCCCGCGCTGGTCGAGAAATGCGCGCTGCCCGCGCTGGCGGAACCCGACACGAAACCGTTCGTCGCGGCGTCGTGGATCGTCGTCGCCGCGAGTTTCGTGTTGCGCCGACATTCCGCGAAGGTGGGCGCGACGCGAAATGCCGACGACGCCAGGCTGCTCACCGACGCCAGACGCGTCTTCGCGTCCGTGTTCCCCTGGTCCATGGCGCACAACCACACCCTGCGCGTCTTCGCGCAAGCCGCGACGCGAGATCTGCTCGAGGCGTTCTCGCCGAGCGCGTTTGCCAAAAGTTTCGGCGAGGTTTCGGGCGCGAGTCGCGAAGAAAAAGCTCGCGACGAAACCGAAACCGAAACCGAAACCGAAACCGAAACCGAAACGGGAACCGAAACCGAAACCGCGAACGGCTTCGGCGGCGTCGGCGAGGACGTGCTCGAGACGACGCTCCGCGTGCTGACCACCAACGAGGAGATGCGGAAGACGCGCGACGCGTGCGGAGACCTGTTCACGCAGAACCTCGACGCGTCGCCGCGCGCGCTGCTTCGGGGCGCGCTCGACATAGAGCCTCGCGACCGGGCGTCCGAGACCGAAACCGAAACCGAAACCGAAACCGACGGCGTCGCCTTCGAGGGCGCGCCCGTGTCCGCGATCGACCGCGTGGACGCCTTCCTGCAGCGCGCGCGGTCGGAGATCCGCTCGGAGCGCGAGCGCGCGGAGGCGACGCTGTGGCGGGACGCCATGCGCGGCGGCCACGACGCGCGCGAAAAGGTCACCGGCGTCGTCGGCGACGACGCCGCCGCGTCCGACGACGCCGCCGAATCGCAAAAAAACACGAAAGGCTCCGCGTCGGATTTTTTGCAGAAGAAGGTTGTCGGCGGCGAGACTCGGTCTTCGTCTCCGTCTCCGTCCAACGCGCCCTCTGGTTTTTTCCCGGTTCCCAGCGCGCTGGGTCACCACGCGCGCGACGGCGACGATACCGTCTCTGTTCCAAACGACGAAAGAGAAACATTCGGCGGCGAGACGGAAAACCCGGACGAAAAGGCGGGGCTCGACTCGACTCGAGACGAATCGCCCGGCTTGGTGGTGGTGGCGTCGCTGGTGGAGAAGATCCCCAACCTGGCCGGTTTGGCGCGGACGTGCGAGGTTCTCGGCGCGGAGCGGCTCGTGCTCGCGGACCTGGGCGTCACGAAGCACAAGGACTTCACGTCCGTGAGCGTCACCGCGGAGAAGTGGCTTCGTTTAGATGAGTGTCCGATTTTCGGGCTCAAAGAGTATCTCTCGCGGCTCAAAAGAGAAGGGTACGCGCTCGTCGGGCTGGAACAGACGCGAGGCGCGGAGGACGTCGAGGCGCACGCGTGGCACAGAAAAACAGCCTTGGTGCTCGGCCGCGAGCGCGAGGGCGTCGACGCGGACATACTCGGAATGCTCGACGCGTGCGTCGTCATACGACAGAGGGGGATGATCCGGTCGCTCAACGTGCACGTCTCGGCGTCGATGGCGGTGTCGCGATACGCCGCGGCGGCTTCGAGGAACGGATGGTAGAATTGAAGCTTTCGGCGAGACGGCGACATTTTTTTTATCCACGAAAAACAGCGAACGTGCTGACGATGATCGTGGTGTGCTTCGTACGCCAGTCCACGCCGCGCGGGCGATGCCGCAGCCCCCGGTCGCGCTTCGTTCGGCGGCGCACGACGCGCACGTCTTTCGCGCCCGTATCGGCTCCGCGCGCCCCCGCCGCGCGCTCGGCGGCTCGGCCCCTTCGCGACCATCGCGTTGTTGGCGGGGATCGGTTCGCGCGATGGCGCCTGACCAGATCGAGGTGGAGCGCAAGTACTCCGCGGGCGACGGCGTCGAGGCCATCGCGAGGCGCGTCGCGGACCTGGGCGGGTCCGAGATCGGCTCAGTGGCGTTCACGGACACCTACTACGACACCCCGGAGTGCGCGCTCACCTCGAACGACGTGTGGTTGCGAAGGCGCGACGAGAAGTGGGAGATCAAGGTTCCCATCGCCGGCGACGCGCGACGCAGCGGCGGCGAGCGCACCGTGTTCCGCGAAGTCGAAGGCGCGGCCGGGTGCCTGGACGAGCTCGAGAAGGTGCTGGGGACGGGTGAGGCGGAGGTGTCATCAGGGACGAAAACAGACGAACGCGAACGCGAACGCGAACGCGAGAGCGCGAATGACGAATTACGATTAGAACGCTTCGCGGCGTCGAAGGCGGTGGCGCCGTTCGCGTCGTTCGCCACGACCCGCGCCAAGTTTTCCCTGGACGGCGCGTCCATCGACGTGGACTGCGCGTCTTTCGGGCACACCGTGGTGGAGGTGGAGGTGCTCTGCGGCGACGCGAACGAGGTCCCCGCCGCGGAGGAGAAAGTAAACAAAGTCGCCGCGAAGCTTTTACTCACTGAAATCGGCGCCACCGGAGGGAAGCTCGAGACGTTTTTGCGGAAGAACTGCCCGAAACACCTCGAGGCGCTCGTCGCGAACGGGATCCTGAAACCGTAGTCTAGCTAGTGTTTTTCTCATCACATGAAGTACCACAGCGTGTTTCCCTCCTCGAGCCCGAGCGTTTCGACGTTGCGCTCGAGGTCACCCGCCTCGCCGGCGCCCTTGCGCCGCTTAGCGACGCACACCACCACGGGTGTAGCGCGGAACGCGTCTTTTTCCGTCGCGCGCCGCGCGCGCTCCGCCGCGGCGTGGTCCTCGAAGTGCGTGACCGGAATCTCGAACCTCTCGTTCGTGTCTTCTTCCCGCCACCGGTGGTTCGCGTACGCCCGCCCGCACTTGTTCCGGTCGACGTCGAGCATGGCGACGACGCGCCGCCGCGCCGACGCGTCCAGCGCGTTGGCAAACGCCTTAGCGTCGCGGCCCGCGCCCCAGACCGCGAAGAAACGCCACGCGGGCTTCGAGAGCACTCTGCGCGTGAAGGCGTTTACGCGGATCTCCAGCAGGCGCTGGCGGCTCACGCGGGACGTCCCGGAGTCCGGTGACCAGCGGTACAGAAGCAGAGGCGCGGCGCCGGCGGCGCCGGCGCGGCGCAGAGGCAAAGGGCGCGTCGCCGGAAATCCGCCGCCTTCGTCTCCCGCTGGAAGAACCGGTTCTTTCTTTCCCGCCTCGATCGCGAGCGGCGCGTCCCCGTGCGCGTCGCAGAAGGCGTCGATGTGCTTGTGGAAGAACACCAGGTCCTCGCCCTCGCCTCGGTCGGGGGGGACCTCGTCGAACCCGCCCACTGTGTCGTACACCGACCGAAGCATGCACCACGTGGGCATCTGCACGGTGGTCTCCCGGAACTGCTCCAGCCACAACCCCGCGGGGTCGGACAGAGTGTTCGCCCAGCGCTCGTAGTGCTCCGTGGACCCCGCCGGGTACCGCGCCCAAGAGCCGCCCACGATGGCGTGTTTGTTCTCTAATAAAACACACACCTGCGTCTCCACGCGCCGCGGGGTCATGATATCGTCCGCGTCCAGGAACACGAGAACCTCGCCGCGGCTCTGTCGCACGGCGACGTTTTTGCCGTGCCCGATGCCGCCCGGTTTCACGTTCGCGCTCGCGTTTTTATTCGCGGCGCTCCATCGGCTTCCCGACACCGCGACGCCCACGCCGAGCTCGGAGAACACCACCGCCCACGCCCGCATGATGGTCTCCGTGTCGTCGCTCGAGGCGTCGTCGTACGCGCTCACCTCCAGTCTGGAAAAAGGGTACGTCTGCGCGACGACGGAGGCGAAACACTCGTCAAGCCACCGCGCCGCGTCGTGCGCCGGGACGACGACGGAAACCAAAGGCGCGTCCTTCGCGTGTATCGAAGAGTCGGCGTTCGCTTCTTCGTCCATCGCGACGCGTCTTGCCGCGGCGGCTTTCCCCGCCGCCGCGCGCGCCGACAATAGGGCGTCCTCGAACGACACGGAGAAACGCCACGTAGTTCTTTCCGTGTCGGATAAAGAGACGTCTTTTTCTTTTTCTTTCTCTGTCACGTCGTCATCGTCAACGGCTCCGTTCGTCTTCGCGTCGGCGTTTTGTTTGCGTTTTTTGTCGAGCGCGGCGAACGGCGCTTTCGTCTCCGTCTCGGCGAACGCGTTCCATCTCGGGAGGTCGCGGAGCACGGCCACGCCCCCGTCGCGCTCGAACGCCTCGCGCTTGACTTTGACCATCCCGTTGGCCATCAGGCGCGGGTTTTTGGACAGATTCGTCGTGCCGCTGTGCACGAGCCACGGGTGCAGCAACGCCACCGACCCGGCGGCGCCGACGATCTGGTCGACGACGCCGAGACGCGCTTTTTTGTTTGCGTCGATTGTTGAATGTATCGAACGCGTCGCCTCGGTCTCGTCGACGCGGTACCTGAGCGGGAGACGCCCGGTTTTCGCCGCCTCGGTGACCGTGTCGATGGCCCACGCGTTGAGCTCCTGGTGACGCACGCCCTGGGGCGCCCTCGACTGCAGAAACGAGCCCACCCACTGGTGGCTCCCCGCGACGTACGCCGTCCCGCCGCCGGCCTCGCGCCAGTCCGACAGGAGCACGAGCGCCACGCATCCCTGGCACGGGTCGCCGCGCACGTGCCGCGCCGCGTCGGTATCGAACCCGGGACCGATGTCGACGTGCCACCCCTTGCCACGCACGCGCCGGCGGTTCACGGGAACCCAGTGTGACGCGGTTTTTTCTTTTTCCGTGTCGTCTTCGTCTTCGTCCGTTTTCTCTCTTCTCGTCTCGGAGACGTCCCCGCGCGCCGAAACAGCGAGCTCGGCGGCGCGCTCGCGCACCTGCCGCTTGGTGCAGGCGCGCGAGGGCTGCATCTGGTTGGTGATCTGCTGCCACGCCCCATCCTTGTGCTTCGCGCAGAGCTCGAGGAGCGCCGCGTCGTCTTCCGCCGTCCACGGCGGCTGGTGTCGCTCGCGGCACTGCTTGGGCGTGCGCGCGTGCCCGCACTTCGCGGCGACGGCGGCGGCGACGCGCTCCCACGGCCAATCCTTCGCGCGCGAGGCGTACAGGACTTCGTCCTCCTCCGGCGACCACGGCGGCGCGCCCTTACCGACGTCCCCGCGGCGCCAGTTTCCTGAGGCGAGCGACGCGGCGGACGACGGAGGATTGCCGCGTTCGGACATCTCCGGAAACACCACCGGGCAGTACCAGTGCCGGATCGCGCACGGGCCCCCGTGCGGCTGGTTGTTGGGCAGCTCCCAGGCGTCCGCGCCGAGCAACGCGTCCAGCGCGTGTGTGAGCTTGGGGGACTCCGCGAGCGCGCCCCAGTGCTCGCCCACGCCGGGGGGGACCACCTCTATGACCCGCCGCTGCGACCCGCGCGGCCACGTCTCGGGGGAGGACAAACGCACCCCCTCGGGCGTGCCGCTCTCGGGAGGGATGCACGGCTTGGTGAGCTCGCGGCTCACCTGCTCGCGGAAGCTCTCCAGCGCCGAGCCCGACAAGACCCCGTCGAGGACCACGATTCCGTCGCGACGGAACGTCTCGCGGAGCGCGGACGCGTCCATCGCGACCGCGCCTGCGTCCTCCTCCTCGGTCCCCTGAAATCTCCACCGCCGACACGCTCCTGCGCGCCGGCGCTCTGACAACGCCGAAAATCGCTTTCGGGAGTTGACGAAACTTCACCGCGGAAACTCGAGAACGGCGGTTTATTTTTTTCGGCTTCTCCACGAAATTCAAATTTTTCGCCTCGGCTGCGGACTTCTTCCACGCGTTCGTCGAGCCGCGTCGCATTGACGGACGCGCGCGATGACGCACCAGCCAACGTCTTCCCACGTCATCGAGGGCGACCCCTCGTCGTGGAAGACGTCGTACGTCGAGAACGCCACGAACCTCTTCAACAAGGATGTGCCGGTGTGCGTCAAGGGCGGCCCCGACGGCGCGTCCGAGAAAATCGAAGAGCTCACCGTTCGAATCCTGTTGGGGCTCAACAAGACGAAGCAGCACAAGGTCCGTCCGCCTCCCGCGCGTCGGCTCGCGTAATGCGTCGCGCCGCTACTCGCGAAAGCGGGCGGCATGGCATGAATCGAGTGTGCGCTGACTCTTTACCCCTACCCGCGTCTTCACGCCCGCGTCCCGCCTCTCACCCCGCAGGTGCTTCGCGTCCAGGTGACGAGCGATTCGGATCCTTTCTTTTTCCATAGCATGGAGGTTTCCGAGGAGGAGTTCCAGTCCCTGAAGGTGGAGCAGTCCATCCTGGTGGACTTCCACCAGTTCCCCGACAAGTTCATCGAGCTGCTCGAGGAGTGCGTCGCCAGCCGCGGCGAGGCCAACCCGCGGTTCCTCGCGGTCCTGCGGCTGGGCGCCGAGGAGGGCGACGACAGCGCGCTCGGCGTGGTGGAGACGAACAAGTTCAAGCACCTGTCGCACATCTCGCTCGCGTTCCGGCCCGGGGACGACGCGTCCATCAAGAAGTACCTCGCCGCTCGGCTCATGGACGTCAAGGGCGAGCGCGACGTCTGGCGCAGGAGCCACGGCGACGCCTCGGACGAGCTCAGGGACGCGCGCGCGGCGGTGGAGGCGGCGGCGGCGGAGGCGACGGCGCAGCGCGAGGCGGCGCGCGACGCGCAAGCCGCCGCGCAGGCGCGCCTGGACGAGCTCGCCGCGAAGCTTAAGCGCAGTGCTCTGGAGGAGCTCGAAAACACGAAAACGCGCATGGAGGGCGAGCGGAGCGCTTCGGAGGCTGGGTTCAAGAGCACCATCGACTCTTTGACGAGCCGTAACAACGAGCTGGACGCGCGCGCGCGCGAGCTGATGGAGCAAAAGTACGCGCTCGATTCGAAATTTTCCGACGCGTCGAGTCGCGCGACGAGCGCGGAGGCGGCGCTCGAGACGGCGCGCGCCGAGCTCAAGACGCTTCGCGAGGCGAACAAGGACCTGGACAAAGGTTTGAACGAGCGCGAGAAGAGCAGCCAGAGCAGCGGCATGCGCGTCGAGTGGCTCGAGACGCAGCTGAAAGATAAGGAGGAGCTGATGAAGTCGCTTCGAAGCCGCGTGGAGGCGGCGGAGTCGTACAAGCAGTCGCAGGAGAGCGCGCTGGAGGATGCGCGCGCGGCGGCTGTTCGCGCGGAGGACCGCGTCAGCGCGAGCGCGGGAGAGATCCGCAAGGGTAACCAGATCATCGAGCGTCTGCAGGCGGAGCTGCGGAGCGCCAAGGCGAAGGCGAAGCTCAAAGCCGCCGTCATTGCGCAGCAGGAGACGCTCCTGTCCGAGCGCCAGGGCGCGCTCGACGCGGCGATTCGCGAACGCGCCGAGGCGACGCGCGAGACGGATTCGTGCCGCGCGGAGATCCGTGCGCTCACAGCGCGCGTCGAGGACCAGCGGCGGAAGCTGGAGGAGTCGCAGGCGCTGCTGGCGTCCAACCAGCAGATGATCACGTGGCTCAACGGGCAGGTGAACGAGGCGCAGCTCGGGCGGCTCGGGACGTCGTCGCGGTACTCGTTCCGGCCGTCCACGGATCTGCCCAAGCCCTCCGTCGTCGCGTCGGGGGGGAGAGCCACCGGCGTAGACACCGCCGTGCCCGTTTAAAACGCGCTGAATCATGCGCGTTCAAAGCGAGGGCGTTCGGTGTCTTCCGGTTCGAGAGCGTCATCCGCGAGAACGCGCGTCGTCGTGGTTGTGGCGTAGTATCTGTACATACGCGCGTCCCGAGTTTCTTTGACGTACAGTAGTCTAACGTATCGATGATTACATCAATCGCGCGCGCGCGCGCTCGACGACGCCACCAACGACAGCGCGCCTTCTCTTTCGAAGCTCGCGAGCCGGTAAGTCGACCGGGCGCCTCCGCGTGAACCGGCTTTTGCCTCCGCGATCCCCTCGCACCACGAACCGCTCGAGTCGTCCGACGCCTCGACGCAGAACCGCACGGTCCGCCAGTCTATCCCGCCGTGGAAGTACGTGCGGCGGAACACGTCGCCGCGCGCGTTCGAGACGTCGCGAGTCAACGCGAACTCCCCCGTCGTCGCAGACGCCACGTACCTGTCCCAGACGCTCTCCGGGGTCCAAGCGTCCGACGCGAGTCTGCGCCAACGCGTTTTCCACGACGAAAAAGAACGCGCGCGGTCGACGAAACGCTCCACGCGCTTTTTGTTTCGCTCGCGTCTCTTTTGTCTCGACGCGTCTCGGTTTAATTCTTCGTCATCCGCCGTCCGTTCCGCGCGCGCGTCGCACGTCTCGCCCTCCTCCTCTTCCTCCTCTCCCTCGCCGTCTCGGGCGTCGTCGGCGTCGTCGGCGTCGTCGAGGTCCACCCCCCCCGACCGGTAGTACTCGCTCACGACGCGCCACAAGTACACGCGCCGCAGCCGCGCGTATTCAGGCCACTCGTTCACCGAACGCTCGAGTTCAGGCAAGACGATGCTCTCGAACAGTCGCGACGCCTCGGTTTGCGCCGCCGGATCCGCGCCGGAGCACATCTCGCGCACGGCGCCCTCGGCGTCGATGGCGATCTGCGCGAACCCCCCGCCCCCCGCGGCGTACTCCGCCTCCTGACGCACGCGCAGGGGCGCGCGGAGCACGTGCAGGAGGGGAAGCGGGTCCGACGTCGTCTGTTCGGTGACTTGCAGCTGCGCGACTCCGGGCACGATCCACTGGCGGAAGGAGTGGCACAGCTTCGAGTCTCTGGTGCCTACCCAGCCGTAGAGCTGGTCCCAGAACGCGCCGCCCAGCTCGTGGTCGGGATGCAGAAGCCTCGCGGCCGTGCGCTTCAGGAGCAGGTCCGCCTCAAGCAGGATCTTCCCGGCGTCGGTGTCGCCCAAGCCGGCGTCGATGACGCGGTCGGACTCGGTGGGCGCCAGGTTCACCCAGAACGACTCGGGTGGGTGCGTCAGCCACACGAAGAAGGCGTCCGAGACGGCCGCGACGTCCGCGTCGTTCACCACCGAGGGCGCTCGAGGGTCCTCGGACGTCTCGTCCAGCAGATCCGCACGCAGTTCCACGGTCACCAGGGGCTCCACCACCTCGCATCCGTCCGTGCCCACCTCGCACCCGGCGCTCATCTCCAGATCCAACGCGCTCATGTCGATGCCGCCGAAAGGGGAGACGCCGAGCCCCAGACGAGGCGCGTGCCTCGATGGCGACGAGAGGAGCGCGATCGACGCCAAGAACAGCGCGCCGCGCACCGCGGCGCGCATGGTGTGCGCAGGGCCAGTTGCGTGCGGGGCGGTGTGGAGTGTCGTGTGCTCGACGAGACTCAAAGGTCAAAGCCAAAAAAACCGTTTTCGCGATGCCATTCAGCACGTGACTAAATAGCCGTTGGCGGCGGCGACGAGAAACGTCTCATCGTCCTCTCGCGTCAGCGCGCGCACTGACCCGCGCGCTCGCCTCCCGCAGCCACCATGCAACTCGACAAGCTCGACATGTCCGACCCCGCGACCGTCACGGCGGTCGTCGCGATCGGCGTGCTCCTCCTCGGCATGTGCGTGCAGCTGGTGTTCCTGTTCTCGACGCTGCTCAAGTCGGACGCGGCGCCGGTCCGTAAGTCCACGCGCGCGCGACGAACGTCCACGCGGTTGGACGGACACGTCACGCCCACGAAGCGCGCGACGAAGACCCCCACGAAGACGCCCACCCGGGGGAAGGCGGCGGACCTCACGTCGCCGGTGAGGAGGAGCACGCGCGCCAAGACCCCGGCGAAGCGGGGATGAGGAGCAGGTGCGAATAAAATGATGCAACGCATGTTGAGACGGGCTCCGAGGAGACGGGTGTCGGAGACTTTTCGCGCGACTACGTCGCGCGCGAGACGGATGACGTTTATGTGTATGACGAGATGTATGCCTCACCATTTCCGTCCACCGCGATACTACCCCACGCCCTTTCTACTATTCATCCGTCCCGAATAACGCACGCACAGACCTACGACTCTGATCACATCTGGGTCTTGAGGTGCTCGTAATCCTTGGCGTCGAGGCCGAGGTTGTTGATGAGCGCGTTCCAGCGGGGCGGCTCTTCGTCAAACACGTACGTGAGCGGGAACGTGAGCACACCGGAGCCGCCGTTCTTGCGCAGCTCCTTGACGGTTTCGTAGATGCGCGTTTTCGGGACCGCCAAGGACACGGCGTAGAACGAGCCCTCTTTGCTCGGAGATCCGTCCGTGGAGGGGGTGTAAATGGGGGACACCGTCGGTCCCTGCAGACCCTTTAACAGCTGCCCGCCGCTCGTGGCCAGCTTCGTCGCCACCTCCTCCGCGCTCGCGCCGCGCACGTTCGCGGTGACCATGAACAGCCCGTCCGCGCGCAAGTGCGCCTCGAGGCGCTCGAGCATCTCGTGGATGATCTCCAGCGTGCCGGGGCGCTCGAGAAGCGCCGTGCGCGACGCCACCAGGCACCCCTGCGACTCGAGCACGCGTCCGCCGTCAATCTGCTTCAGGTTGTTCTCCCTCAGCGTGGTTCCCGACGACACCAGGTCCAGGATGCAGTCCGCGGCGCCCATCGCGGGCGCAGCCTCCAGCGCGCCGTCCGCGGTGGAGAGCTCGACATGCTCGAAGCCCTGCTCCTGGAAGAACTGCTCCGCCAGGTTCATGTACGCGGTCACCACGCGCAGCGGGCGCTCGGCGGAGAAGCGCTTGTCCGCCATCAAGTCGCGAAGCGAGTTCACATCCTCCCACGCCTGCGGCACGGCGACGGCGAGGTGGCATCCGCCGAACCCGAGCGCGTCGTGCACGATCACGAGGTCGGGATCCTCGTTGCCGATCTCGCGGAGCATGTCGTAACCCACGATGCCGATGTCCACGTCGCCGGAGATGAGCTTGCGCACCACGTCCGTCGCGCGCTGGAACCAAACCTCCATGCCCGGGACGTTGGGGATCTCCGCGGCGTACTGCCGGGGGTTGATCTTGCGCACCTTCAGCTGGCAGTCCGCGAGCAGGTCCATGGTGTCCTCCGCCATGCGCCCCTTCGAGGGGATGCCCATGCGGATGCTGTCGCGGGACTCCACGGGCTGGCGAGTGACTGGAGATCGACGGAGACGGACGACGATCATTTCGGACGGGCGCGAGGCGACGACGTCGCGCGACGCGGGGGGACGGGGGGACGGTCAGCGCGGCGCGGGGGGAAGCAGAGGCGCGGTCCGGGAGGCGCGCGGTGGCGTCGAGCGCGCGCGCGTGTCCCGAGGACGCCGTGAGAGGACAGCGCGTGTGCGTACCCGTGGCGGTGCCCTGCTGCTGGCGGATGCTGGCGACCGTGGCGACACGCGCCGGCGCCGCGCGACGCGCCGAAACCCTGCCGATTGGCTGACGCCCATCGGCGCGCTTAGACGCGAGGCTCGACGCCGTGAGCGGCGCGAAGCGCGCGATGGCCGACATCTCTGTGAGCGAACGAGGCTCTGTCGCGTATCAGTCGCTGCGGCGGTCCTACCTATCGGCGACGACGTCGCGCGAACGGATGTGCCGCGGACGATCTGCCCCGGAACCGACCCGTGCGGGCCGCTCGATCTTCGCGCAGGGGATCTTCGGACAGCTGTCCGTTTTCGCTATCCGGATGAAAGCCCTTTTACTGAAACTCGCTATGGGCATCGTGACTGGGTGTGATTTTCCTGACGCTCGGCTGTTTCAACAAAGATTGTCGTTTTCTCCTCGTTTTCCTTTTCGTCCCCTCCGAAGAGGAGGCCAATGCGCGTGCGCGTTTTCCACTCTGTGGCTCGCGCG
>ENA-OUOG01003302-OUOG01003302.1-marine-metagenome-genome-assembly--contig:-NODE-3302-length-15315-cov-5.077635_pt1 | contig 15315 bp, 16 predicted proteins | sample MGYA00248635_ERZ508505 | MGnify/ENA primary metagenome ERZ508505 (study PRJEB26176, sample SAMN06267871) | marine metagenome | isolation source: Saanich Inlet, British Columbia, Canada | place: Pacific...
GTCATCATGAATCTTGTCATATTTGGATCTGTAACTGTAATATTTTTACCATTCTTAATCTGATCATAAAAATGAGGGATTACAGAACCTCTAGAGGCCATTACGTTTCCATAGCGCGTACCTGTAATAATAGTATTTTTAGCATTTCTGGACTTTGCAACAAAAACTTTTTCCATCATTGCCTTTGAAACTCCCATGGCATTGATAGGATAAACTGCCTTATCTGTACTTAGACAAACCACTTTCTCAATATCATTAGAAATGGCAGCATTTAATACATTTTCTGTTCCTAAAACATTAGTGTTAACCGCCTCAATAGGATAAAACTCACAAGAGGGGACTTGTTTTAGCGCAGCTGCATGGAAGACATAATTCACATTGAACATCGCCTGATCAATACTTCTATAATCTCTTACATCTCCTATATAAAATTTAAGCTTGGGATTATTATATGCAACTCTCATGTCGTGCTGCTTTTTTTCATCCCTAGAAAAAATTCTTATTTCCTTAATATCTGAATCTAAAAATCTATCTAAAACAGCATTTCCAAAAGAACCTGTACCACCAGTAATTAAGAGTTTTTTGTTTTTAAACATTTTACATTATATGATTAATAAAGCTGTCTATTTTATTGTTAACTAAAATTTTTGACTTATTTAATTTTTTAAGATTCAATGATTGTAAAATAGAATCTGCTATACTTTTAATTGATTTTGGATTAAAAGTTAATGTGGGAATAACTATTTGTTTAACATATTTTAAATCAGACGCAATAACATAGCATCCATGATTAATTGATTCAATTAAAGGTAATCCGAAACTTTCGTTTAAGGAAGGATAAATTAAAAAATTTGATTTTGAATAAATACTACTTAATTCTATTTTTTCAACTACTCCATAATTAATAATTTTTAAATTAGATAAGATGTCTTTATTTGAATAAGGTGAATTAATAAAATCTCTTTCATTTAAAGTAAGTCCTAATTGAATTATTTCATTTGTCCTAGAAGCTGCCTCTTGAAAGGCTAAAAATAATCTTTTATGATTTTTGTGTTCTGCTGAATTTGAAACATATAAAAAACTGTTTCTTACTCTTAAATTTTTTTTGGCTCTTGCATCATTATAAAAAGGATAAACCCTGATTTTTTTTTCATTAATCCTAAGGGTTTTACTTAAATTATTACTCATTAAATCAGTTTGAACATTCCAATTATAACTTTCTTTATTCTTTATTATAATATAATACTTTTTTAAAAAAAGTTTAAGCTGATTTTTAAAAGATAAATTATTTAGGAATGGTTTTAAAAAAAGCTCATTGTGAAAATAAATATTAACCTTTTGAAAAATATGTATAGGTGGGGGAACATTGCTCAAACAAACATAGCTCTTAAATTTATTTTTATTTGATTCATAAAATATCTTCCTTTTAATTTCAGAAGGTGCAATTATATCAAATTTGATGTTATTTGTTAGCTGGTGATTGATATTGAATCTTTTATCAAATAAAAAGAAGAAGTGCTTTTTCAAACCCTTTTGATTAATTTGATTTAATATTATCTCTAGTAATTCTTTACCTCCACCGTTGTGGATATATACAGAGTCAATTAATATTTTCATTTATTAAAAATAAACTCACAGTAATTAAAATCATTTATTGTATCAACATTAATTGATTCTTCATGACTAATAACTAATGGAAGGCATTTAGAAGAGACTAAACTTTTTTCTTTTAAAAATGCTTCATATCGAATTGCATAAATTGATCCACTTCTAATATAAACTTTAGGCAAAGATTGTCTTGGGCTCATATCCTCAAATCCTTGATCAATATAATTTAAAAGTTGGCCATTTTTAATTATTTTCATTCTATGTGGATGATTTCCATCAACATCTACTACACTAACAATAGAGTTAAAATCCTTCTCTTTCGATAATATTTCAATTGCCTTGTCGATTTGATTCACACTTCTGAAAGGAGTTGTTGGTTGTAAAAGAAGAATTATATCGAATACTTGATTTTGATGTTTGTAAAAATCTACACAATGTTTAACAACATCATATGTCAAGCTTTTATCAGTAGCTAAATTTTTAGGTCTTATAAAGGGAACCTTAGCTCCATACTTCTTTGAGATATCAGAAATTTCTAATGAATCTGTAGAAACAATAATTTTTGAAATATATTTTGATTTTTTGGCTTCTTTTATTGTATGTGATATCAAAGGTTCTCCATTTAGTTTCTTTATGTTTTTATTTTCAACTCCCTTAGACCCACCTCTAGCTGGAATAATTGCTAAAACACTTTCCATTATTTAATCCTATTTTTCATTAATTCTAAATTATTCAATATGTATGATTCTAAGTTATGTGTAAACAATTCAAATTGTTTAATCCAATACGAGGAGTCTAAACCAGCGATATGAGGAGTTAGTATAATGTTATCATATTTAAATAATTCATTATTTTTATCTAATGGTTCTTTTTCAAAAACATCTAATGCTGCGCCTAATAGATTTTTATTTTCAATTGCATTAATTAATTCTGATTCATTCACAGTTTGGCCTCTTCCAATATTTATAAAAAAAGAATTATTCATTTTAGAAAAAACTTTTTTGTTAAAAACATGTTTAAGATCATTCGACATTGGGAAAAGATTTATTACAAAATCCATTCCTTGAACTGCAAATGGAAGTTCCTCAACTTTAAAGGTCTTAAAGTTTGTTTTTTTATTTCGTGATATTACAAATATTTCCATCTGGAGTGCGTCTAAAATTTTAACTAATTTTTTACCCACTTCTCCATAACCACATATTAGTATTTTTTTTCCATTTAAATTAGTTACTTCATGAAAAAAAGAATCAAATTTCTCTCTACTCAACTCTCCATTATTCCTTAGTTGATTAATTCTGTGTGACGATCGTGAGAAAGAAGTGATAAAATTTATTGCTTGTTCAACCATTGAATTAGTCATCAGCCCTGAGCTATTTGTTAATAATATCTTATGTTTTTTTAGATATTCTAGATCTAAAGAGTCATAACCTACACATCCTAAATGAATCCATTTTAAATTTGTAAAAAATTTTAAATCACAGTTTCTAATCCTATTTCCAAAAAATAATTCAACATCTTCTTTATTAATATTATTACTATGAATATCAATAAATTTTATACCTACATATTTTTCATTTAATGATTCTAAAAAAAATTTAGGTATTGTATAAAATTTAAGACCTAGATTAAAATCATGATAAATATTTAAACTTTTCATAGCTTGTAACCACTGTTTTGTTCATACTTGAATTTTTCTTTTACAGATCTGGTAATATTTATTCCAAAGCCAGGGTAATTGTTTAAAATATATTTTCCATTATTTATATTAATTTTTTCTTCAAGTATTTCTTCTGAAACTTTAAAACTGATACTTGGATATTCTAAATATTTTATATTTTTAGATAAACAAGACAAATGAGCGTTGGCAATAAATGATAATGAACTTCCCCAAACATGTGTAGCTTGTTCTACCTCGTTTTTAATACTAAAATCTAATAATTTATTATAACCCATCGAATTTGTAGCATCAATTTGAACGATATCTGCTGCTTGAAGTGAGATGATTGTATCAAAATTTATATTCCCTGAGTATGCTTCTCCAATAGCTATGGGAATCTTTGAAATCTCTTTTAATTTTTTGTGTTCAATAAGGTTTGTTGGGCAAAGGGGCTCTTCAATCCATCTAATTTTAAATTTTTCTAGATCTATTATTTTATTGCTCGCTTCTGAAAGTTTCCACTTATTTTTTAGAGTACCCATTATAGCATCAACCATTAAATCGTCTTTATTCATTAAAAGTGATGCTGTGTTAACCCGATCTAAGTCATCTCTCCATGATTGATAACCGACTCTCATTTTAAAAGCTTCAAAACCCAAATTATATAAATTCTCAATATCAGCTTTTATTTCATCTGTGTTAAAAATAACGGAGCCGCCACTGTAATAACACTTTATTTCTTTCTTTTTTTCATTAACAGAAAATAATTCATGAACTGGTTTTTCTGTGATTTTACCTATTAAATCCATGACAGCCAACTCAATACCAATTCTAACCCCTTGAATGATTCCTGTATATCCAATAAAGGGAATCATATCTATTTCATTAAAAAAACTAAGATTATTTAAACTTTTTCCAACCAAATAACTTGATAAGAAATCAACAATAGGCTTCATCAATTCAGGTGAATATATTCCGCAATATGCCTCTCCAAAACCCTTAACACCAGATTCTGAGGTAATCTCAATAAATCCTATAGACTTTTTACCTTTTGGCTGTCCGAAAACTTTACCATCTCCATATTGAGAGGATAGAGCGAATCCTTCAACTTTTGCTATTTTTTCATCTGTATACATTCTGTTCAAATTATAAATTTATTTTTTTAACACCATTATCAATAAGTTTTTTATACATATTGTCAATTGAATTTTTAGATAATCTTGAATAATTAAGATTTAATTCATAATAATATAATTCAATTAATTTTTCTTTATTATTAATGATTTTATCAATTGTAATAAGAGCTGAAGAGGTAAATCCTATAATATACTTGGGTAAATAAGTGTTTTTAAGTAAGTATGTTTCAATATTTGAGGTGGGATTAATTATATTAACAGAATTTAACTTTCTGAAAAAAAAAGGTATTTCTTTTCTGCTTGGATAATACTCAATTTTAAATGATTTAAACTTTAAAATCATATCATTAATAGCGCATTCATAGTCACAAAAATCAATCATTTTGTGCTCCACAAATGGTTGACCAATTATTAAAATTGAATCATTTATTTGTTTGGATTTAATGTTAGATATAAAAAATGATAAATCGTTTTTTTTTGTGATAAAACTTTTATTGCTTTTTATATCAAATATTGTGAAGAGTAAAAAAAAACTAGGATATACTGTGTTTATCTTAAATAGTTTAAAGAGAAGTGTTTTATATAAACTTGATTTAAGCATTCTCTTTTTTGAAAAAATATAATCTTGTATACTATAACTAATTATTCCATCATCAACAACTACTAGTTTTTTCTTTTTAAGGCAATTATTCAAGTATAAATGTGGATCAGAAAAAAAACTACCCAAAATTAATGTATGGCATGTTTTTATTTTTGATGAAAAAAAATATATCCAAAAATATTGTAGTAAAGGGATTCCTTTCAGCTTTTTATGAATTTGAATCTTATAGATTAAATTTGTTTCTTCAATCTGCTGAATTTCAATATTTTTATAATAAAGTACAATTAAAAAATATTCTTTAATTTTCAACTGATTAATATATTCAGCAAAATTCAAAAATTGTAAAGGAGAGGAAACAATGCCAATATTTTTCAAAATATAATTATAAATTATATGATTAGATTATTTTTTAATATATCTCAATGGTCCATTTGCAGGATCATGTTTGTAAAATAAATTCATATAACCTAATTTATTTTCCTTATTACTGAAAGAAATCCGACCGATCGTTTCTAGATTTGAATAAAATTTAGGAAAAAAAGTGATGAAAAATTTCTTTATAATCTTGTTATTATACAAATTAAATACTTTTGAAACATCGTATTTAAAGCCCCACTTTTGATTCCAAATAATATGATGATCTGTCCTACCATATCTTATTATTATATCTTCTTTTTTTCCTAATGGAGAGTCTTTTGGTAATGAAAACTTTGTTTTAATATTCTGATCATGTTTAAATCTAATATTAGGGAAAACTACATTGAAAATATTTTTACTTAAATATTGATAAGCCATATCGTCTGCTGCTAAAAAAAAATTAAATCTTAAATCAATATTAATATTTTTTAAAAAACTTTTTTTATTCAAAAGCATGGCTGTCCACATTATGTTTTCGACAACAAAAGGCTTGTTTTCAATAAAATTATCATAATTAACTCTTGACCCTTTTGGGTGGCTCATATAATAACCATTCCCTTTTTGGAGAACAGCTCTAGATGTTGTCATATATTTATTAAGAATATCTATTTTTGAGATTTCAATGTCATGATAAATATTAAACCCTATTAATCCATGATTTTCTATATCATATTCTTCTGGAATCAAATTGATCTTTAAAAAAGTGTTTTTATCTATTGGAAAACAATCTTGGTGTAGGTATAAAAGATTATTAATTTCAATGATATTTAATTCTTCAAAGATTTGGTGAATATTGTCTTGAAATTCTGTTTTTCTAGCTTTTATGAAAATTAAATTATATTTTTCACAAATTTGTTTTCCTCTTATTTTTTGTGATTCACAAGAACCAAGATCTAAATTTAAAATGTTAATGCCCGTAGGAACATAATCTATATAATTTAACAGCCAATTTTCTAATAAATCATAATTGTTCTTAGAAGCAAAAAAAATTCCATAATTAGCCTTCATCTCCATAACTTATCAACTTTAACCTATACCCTTCCAGGTTGCTCCGTTTTTAGTATAAAAATGATTGACAATATTTTTAGGAGAATATAAATATTTGAGGCCTAAATCAACCATTTCTTTAACCCAATATCTGTCTTCCTTTCCAGGAAGAGACTCGTCAAATGGATACTTAACAAGTGTCTCCTTTTTAAAAAATGAAAAAGCATTATGGAAAAAGTACCTCTTCTCAATTTGGGAAAACATATTAACTGCCTTTTCATCATTAAAATGACTCCATATGTATCTGGGTGTTATTTTTTTTCCTTTATATATTGGAATTTGTTTTCCAAAAACTGCAAAATACTCTTCCAAATTTTTCTTTACATCTGGCAAATCAATTTGAGTTATTTGAGAATGGCCTGATAAAATTAATATGTAGTCACTCTCAGAATTAGCTACACCTAAATTAATTGATTTGCCTGGAGAATAATTTTGACATTCTATGATTTTGATTTTTAACCGATTATTAAAGAGTTTAACTATTTCAACTGAATCATCCTTATTATTATGATCATTGACAATAATAATTTCTGGACTATTTAAATGATCTATACAAGACTGAATAGCAAAACCTATATATTCTGCTTCACTCCTATTCCTTATTATAACACTGATATTATCCATTAAATCGTCCCTCATAATTTGTCCTAGAATCTAACTCGCCTTCCTGGAAATCTAATCCATGATCTTTAAACATTTTCATTCTATTCGATATATAATTAGTTAGATCCTTTAAGCCATCAGGTAAGATAGCAAATTTATTATCTCTACCAGGTAGATCATTATCAATTGTAAAATGCTTTTCAATTACGCATGCACCCTCACCAATAGCTATCTTAGCAGACTCTACTCCTTGAATATGATCACTATAACCAACTTTGTCATGTAATTTCATTAAGCCCATCATTTTATTTAGATTAGCGTTTTCATAATTACAAGGATACATAGAAACACAATGCATTAAATTAAGCTCTGAATTTTTAAATAAATCCACACTAGATTTAATCTCAGCAAAATTTGATGTCCCTGTAGACATAAAAACTTTTTCAAAATTGCTGTCGCAAAATTTAATTAATTCAATGTTCCTAGATTCAAAACTTGGTATCTTAACTTCTTTACAATTTAAATCAACCAATAATTGAGCATCTGAAATACTAAATACACTTGACAAAAATGAGATAGAAACTTCATTACAATAATTAATTAATTCTATGTGATTTTCAACTGACAACTCTGCTTTTTTATAAATTTCTCTTCTCCCATCTGAATCCCAAGCTCCATCTTTTAATCTGTCTACAGACCACGTTTGAAATTTAGCATAATTTGCTCCAGAATTTTTAGCTGCTAAAATCATTTGTTTTGCTAGATTCATATCTCCGAGATGATTCCATCCTATTTCAGCAATAATTTTTATATCAAAATTTTTATTTTCCATCATTAATTTTTTTTGTTGCATTAATTAAATCTTCTTCATAATGAATATCTGTGGCAGTATCTTTTAAACAACCTATCCTTTTACTGACATTCTTATTCATTAAATACTCATATTTAAAAATTCTTACTGAGCCACTTCTTTTATAATTGGATTCTACAGTAATTAAATCATCATAATTATTTGAAACCATATAGTCTATACAAAAATCTAATGAATGTTCTCTATCAGGATGATCTGGTTGAAGAGCTATAACAAGATCATACTTTTCATTTATTGAATCCATTATATTGAAATAGACATCCACAACTTCCGCATCACCACACAAAGACTTATCTCTTTGATGAAAATCTACTTTTTCAATGTCACAAATATCTTTAACTTCATTAGATTCAGAAGATACAATAATATGCTTTTTATGCTTAGATGCCTTAGCATAATCAATTGAATATTCTAGGAGACTCTTGTTATTTATTTTTCTTAAATTTTTTCTATGTAACCTTTTAGAGTCTAGCTTAGCGGGTATTATTATCAATATGTTCATTATAATTTATTTATTGCCCAAGTATAGGCTTTCATTTGCCCTTCAATGGTCATTCCTCCTACATGAGGAGTAATAATTATATTTAATTTACCCATATTTTTAATCAATATAGAATTTTTAATATTTAAATTTTCATCTGTAATTACATCAGTGGCATAACAGAATAATTTGCCCTTTTCCAAAAAAGAAACTATATCTTCCTCATTAACAACACCACCTCTTGAAGTGTTAATAATTGTTAAGTCAGGCCTACAATTTTTTAATGAATTCTTATTAATCATTTGTTTTGTTTCATCATTCAAATGAACATGCAATGAAATCACATCACAATCTGAAATAAAACTTTCTAAAGAAACATTATTATATCCTTTAACATAAGGGTCGTAAGCCTTAACCTGTGCATCAAATGCATTACAGTATTTGTACATTAGTTTCCCTAATCTTCCATAACCAATAACTCCAATTTTTAAATCTTTAACCTGTCTGCCAATAAACTGAGTATAATCCCAATTATAATTAATTGTATGATTTTGGCTTCTAGAAATATGTTTTATAGAATTTAACATTAAACCAAAAGCTAATTCAGAAGTTGATGGTAAATCATTAAGTAATTCAAAGTCCGATTTAAGTGAATAGATTTTAATGTTATTTTTTAAACAGTAATCTAAATCAATATGACTCAAGCCAGAAGAGCAAGTGTTGATAAGTTTAATCTGAGTGTCGTTTAATAGTTCATTATCAATTACAAAATTTTGCTTATTGGGATTACATAATATAGTGTCAATTTTATTTTCAATAATAAAATTTCTTATTTCAGATTTTGAACCATTTTCATTATAAAAAACAAGACCTTTCTTCTCTATTAGTTCTTGGACTCCTTTTAAATGTTTAATTGGAGTAATAACACCTATTCTTCTCATTGTTTTAATTAATAAAAATAATCAATAAAGCTAAAATAACTTTTATCCTTAAATTAATTTGTTTAGTTTATTTTTCTTTATTTCATAAATTTCATCTGCTGATTCTAAAGTTGATAGCCTATGTGCTATTATAATAATAGTTTTTTGTCCTTTTAAATTATAAATAGACTTCATAACCGCTTTTTCAGTTTCAGAATCTAATGCAGAGGTAGCTTCATCTAAGATAAGGATATCTGGGTTGTGATAAAGAGCTCTCGCAATTCCTATCCTTTGTCTTTGACCACCTGATAACTGAACCCCCCTATCGCCAACCTTTGTATTCACCCCATTTTGCAAGGAGTTGACAAATATCTTTAATTGTACTTGTGCTAAAAGTTCTTTAATTTTTAGATCATTAATTTTATTCTCTGAAACCCCAAAAGCAATATTTTTTTTTATAGAATCATCAATTAAATTAATAGATTGAGATACATAGCCGATTTTATTTCTCCAAGACTGATTCATTTGAAAGTCACTAATATTATCTATTAAAATCTCACCTGAATCAGGTTTATGAAGGCCAATCAACAAATCTACTAATGTACTTTTTCCAGAACCTGATTCTCCTATAATTCCTATAGTTTGACCTTTTAATATATTAAAAGAAATATCCTTCAGATTTTTATGATCACTTGTAAAACCAAAATTAATATTTCTAAATTCAATATTATTTTGAAAGTTAAAATCTTTATGAGAAGTTAATTCAATATTTTTTTTATTTAATTGTATTATTTCATTGTAAATAATTTCAACAGAAGGAGTGAAAAATTTTAGGCCTTGAGTAGCACCTATAATTCTGTTTATAGATGGAATCATCCTAAACGTTGCCGCAACAAAAACCCCTAATACTGTTATCAAACTCAGTACATTTTCGCCTTGAAGTAATTTTAGCACAATAAAACTAACTAAGCCAATTATTGATATAAGTTCTAAATAAAATCTAGGTATTTGAGAAACTGTGGCCTGGTTAGCATTTATCCGAGCTTTTAGTAGATTATCTTTTGAAAATTTGTCAATAAAAAATGATGTTTTCCCTAATATTATTAAATCTTTAATGGACAATAACCCGTCTAAAGCAGTCTTTGATACTTTTGAATCTAAATTTATTCTAATTTGACCCCACTGATCAAGTTTTCTCTTAGTGAATTGTATGAATATTATTGATAATACTCCATAAAATACACCAATAGAAATAGCGCCTAGAGGATCAATATAAATAAGAGCTGCTACTATTGAAATAACAAAACCTCCTTCAATACAAATTGACATTAAATTTTGAAAAAAAGTAAGCAAGTAATTAATTTCAACTTGAATGTTTTTTAAAAGATCCGATGCATTTTTATTTAAATGAAAATTATAAGGCTGATTCATATAACTATAAAATAAGTTATTAGATATATTTGCTATTATTTTGTTAATAAATCTATTTTGTTTGTGTGTTAAAAAAACTAAAAAAATAGCTTTAACTAGATAAATTACCACTACAACAATTAAGAAAACAATTATAAATCTTTCATATAATAAATTTGGGAAAAGCTCCTTAAAAGAAACTAAGATTGGTATTTTCTCGAACGATTCTGGGTCTAGTAAAATAGAAAGTGCGGGTATCAAAATTCCAAGTCCAAAAACTTCTAAAAACATACCAATAAAAAGCAAAAGAGTAAGAACTATTAATCCCTTTCTTTGATTCTTTGTAATTAAAAAAATTATTTTTTTAATAGTGCTTTTCATTTTAATATACTCTTTTTTTAACTTTAATTTCTTGAGCAATCAAATGCTTTTTATTATTTAGTCTTTATTGTCTCAACATTTAGGCTGATTAAAATTCCATTTTCTTTGTCCATGTGAGGAATATATGCTTGGGAAAAATCATCAATTGCGCTGTGATCAGTATCTCTATAATCATAACGCAAGACATCTTCGAAACCTGCTAATTCTAGATAATTTTTCAAACTCTTAAAATCAAACGTGTTGTAATGAATATTATATAAATAATTTTGCCCTCCATATAATGGCCCTATTACTAAATTTAAGTCTTCATATTTATTATAAACTTTTACTATAGCTTCAAAATCTGGAACAGCTAATCTAAGCTTGCCCCCTTTTTTTAAGACTCTATTCCATTCTTTTAAAACTAAAGGCAATCTTTCCCTTTTAAAATGCTCGATAACATGACAAGCGTATATTAAGTCAATCGAATTATCCTCAATAAAGCTAAGATCATCTATTGAACAAACATGGTCTATGTGTGGTCCATCAAATCCGTCAATATGAAAATATCCAGGTATATATCTTTTCCCGCATCCTAAATGTAATTTCATGATATGTAGTTTAAGTATGTTGATTTAATTCCTTCTTCCAAAGTTATACTGCTTTTAAAGCCTTTTTTATTAATTTTATTTGAATTTAATAGTTTCCTTGGTGTCCCGTCTGGTTTAGTGCTTTCCAATAAAATACTGCCATTAAAACCCACTATCTTTGATACTAAATTTGCTAACTCTAATATAGTTAGCTCTTCTCCACTTCCTATATTATATAAGTGATCTTCCATTTCGTTTTCCAAACAAAATAAAACAGCATTTGCCAAATCATCAACATGCAAAAACTCTCTTAATGGAGTTCCTGTTCCCCAAATTGTAACATCAGTATTGTTTTGCTTTGCTTCATGAAACTTTCTAATCATTGCAGGAAGTACATGAGACGTATTTAAATCATAGTTATCGCCAGGTCCATATAAATTGGTGGGCATAAGCGCTATATAGTCTTTCCCATATTCATTTCTAAGAGCTTCTATTAACTTTACACCTGATATTTTTGCTATTGCATACCATTGATTAGTTTCCTCTAACTCTCCAGTTAGTAGGCTATTTTCAATTATTGGTTGATTAGCCATTTTTGGATATATACAAGAACTTCCTAAAAAGATAAACTTATCTACCTCGTTATCAAAAGACGCTTTAATCAAGTTGTTTTGAATAAGCATATTTTCCATTAGAAATTCATACGGAAACTCATTATTTGCCCAAATTCCTCCAACTTTAGCTGCGGCATTAATGACTATCTCAGGTCTTTCTTTTTTGAAAAAATCATTAACACTTTGCTGATTCGTTAAATCTAATTCATTAGATGATCTCAATATTAGGTTCAAATAACCTTTACTTTTAAAAAGTCTAACACATGCTGATCCAACCATTCCTTTATGGCCGGCAACGTATATTTTAGAGGTTTTAGAGATTTTCTTATTCATAAGATTTTCTTATGGTGGTTTCTCTTTCCACTAATTTCATATCGGATACCATCATAATTTCCACTAATTTTTCAAAAGAAGTTTTTGATGGATTCCATCCCAGTAGATTTTTGGCTTTAGATGGATTGCCAAGGAGAGTTTCTACTTCTGCAGGTCTATAATATCTAGGGTCTATTTCTATTATCACTTCATTAGTCCCTTTAATTAACCCTTTTTCGTTTATGCCAATTCCTTGCCATTCTATTTGAATATTTACATGTTTAAAAGCTAATGTAATAAACTCTCTTACAGAATATTGAAGTCCTGTAGCAATGACAAAATCCTCAGGTGTATTATGCTGAAGCATTAACCACATGCATTCTACATAATCTTTTGCATAACCCCAGTCTCTCTTAGAGTCTAAATTACCTAGATATAATTTTTTTTGCTTTCCTTGAGCAATCCTTGAAGCTCCAAGGGTAATTTTCCTAGTTACAAAAGTTTCACCTCTTCTTTCAGATTCATGATTAAACAGAATCCCATTTACTGCAAACATACCATATGACTCTCTGTAGTTTTTAGTAATCCAAAAAGCATACATTTTAGCAACACCATATGGAGATCTAGGATAAAAAGGTGTGGTTTCACTTTGGGGTATTTCTTGAACTTTTCCATAAAGCTCAGATGTGGACGCTTGATAAATTTTTGTGACTTTATCTAAACCGCAAATCCTAACTGCTTCTAACAATCTCAAAGTGCCTATCCCGTCTGTCTCGGCGGTATACTCTGGTAAATCAAAAGAAACTTTAACGTGCGATTGAGCTGCAAGATTATATATTTCAGAAGGCTTAATCTTTTGAATTAATCTTATTAAGTTAGAGGAGTCTGTCATATCTCCATAGTGAAGATGAATTTTCATCTTAGAATGCAAATCAGAAATTAATTCTTCTATATACAAGTGTTCTATTCTTTCTGTATTAAAAGAAGAGCTTCTTCTTATTATACCGTGAACTTCGTAGCCCTTATTAACTAGAAATTCTGCCAAAAAAGAACCGTCTTGACCTGTAATGCCGGTAATTAAAGCTATTTTCATTTTAAAGTTTTTATAATTTCTTCAGTAGCCAACTAGATGACTGTATTTTATCTCCAAGCCCGTCTATGAGTGCCACATTCATTTTTTCGCAAACTACCCTCTCTGGAATGGTGTCATTATTTTGATCCCCTCCATTAGCAAATCCAAGATCAAACTCTTCTCCAAATTGCTCGGCAATCATTTTAATGGTTGCGCAAACGGTTCTATCGGTATCAATAGAAAGTACAGCCTTATCAACCGCCTTAATATTTGAAACGATGATCATTCGCTCGTTCTCATCTTGAAACTCTTTACTTCCTTTTAACTCCCTTTGATGGTCGTTATTAACTATCACAAAAAGCTTGTCTGCCATAGCTTTTGCATTATTAAAATACTCCAAGTGCCCCTTATGAATGGGGTTAAAGTAACCTGATACTATGATGGCTTTTTGCTTTTTCAAATTAAAAAAGATTATTAGTGATTTCTACTACTGCTGTTAGGTGACAAATATGATTAAAGATGCTATTACTCATTTTTATTGAATAAAATAATCTCATCCTCGCTTAAAGAGTGACTAGCCGATAAAAAGAAAGCAACCTTTCTAGAAATTAGCTTTTCAAGCTTTTCTTCAAGATTTTGAACGTATGAAGTATTTAAATCCTGACCCACTATGATCATTTCTATTTTGCCGCTATCTATCCCATTGGCATAATTACCAATTAGAATAATCTGCTCCACGTCTCCCATTCGCTCTAAAACGATCTCTACGGCGTCTTCTATTCCTAGATGCTTGAGAATTACCTTTTGCAACACAGAGAACATTGGGTGGTTTGTATTAGCTTTGTATTGTATTTTATTGTTGGATTTTTCTTTTTTAAGGTAACCTGCGTCATGCAGGTGGTTCAATTCCTTACGGATAGCGTTTGTAGATTCACCCATCTCCGTGGCAAGACCGTTTAAATAACCTCGATTGGCCTGTGACACAAAGAATTTTATCAACAGGCGCAATCTTGTTTTTGAGGTTATCAATTCACCTAGCACTTACTTATTATTTGATTACTTAATTTCAAGTAATAAAAGTACTTAAAATTAATTTACAAACAAATATTATTATAGAGTTTAACAGATTCTTTGTAATTAGCTTTATATGCTCTACTTATATATTTACAAGCTTCCTCTTTTCTGTTAAGTTTTGATAAAATATAACCATAATAATAATTAGATTTAGGAGTGATATTTGGAAACTTTGATGCCAAATTATTATACGAATCATTTGCTTCTTTAAACATTTTAATATTCATAAAAGATAGAGCCGCATTTTCGTATGATGAATATTGATTAGGATTAAATTTCAATGATTCTAAATATGTATTTGCAGCACTTAAAAAATCGTCACTAGCGAAATAACCGTCTGCTTTAACAATCAATTCCTTGGATTTTTCAATATTTTGGTTTCCTAATAAAATAATATCCATATAACTAAGAATCTCTTCATCTTGAAATAGGTAATATTTAGATTTAATTTGTTTTTTTAGATCTTCAGGAATTTCAACATCATTTGAAATAATTATTAAAGAGGATAGGAAAACTTTCCAAAATTCAGGTTGTTTATCTCT
>ENA-OUOG01003303-OUOG01003303.1-marine-metagenome-genome-assembly--contig:-NODE-3303-length-15314-cov-5.500886_pt1 | contig 15314 bp, 7 predicted proteins | sample MGYA00248635_ERZ508505 | MGnify/ENA primary metagenome ERZ508505 (study PRJEB26176, sample SAMN06267871) | marine metagenome | isolation source: Saanich Inlet, British Columbia, Canada | place: Pacific...
ACACCGGGGATCCGACCCAAAGCCGTGACGAGTTGTTTCGTCGTCTCGATCGGCGTCTCCAGACGCGCCTCGCATATCCGCCGCGCGAGTAACCGCCAGTGTTTCTCTTCGCCGTACTCGCGAATGATGCGCGCCAACGCGTCCTCCGGCCAATCGTTGACGACGTCGTACGCGGAGAGAGGCGCGCTCGGGCCCATGCGCATGTCCAGCGGCCCGTCGTCGTTGAAGCTGAACCCGCGCTCGGGGAGGTCCAAGTGCATGGAACTCACGCCGAGGTCCATCAAGATACCGTCGATGTCGCCGAAAAGCGAAGGCGCTTCTTCCTTTTCCGAAGCGCCGCCTTGCGAAGTTTTGGACGAATCGTCGACGCGTATCGACGACAAGACTCGGCGCATGTCGCGGAAGTTTGCGGCGACGGGCTCGAAGCGGAACGTTTCGTTGTCGTTGTCGGAACGTGTAACCTCCGCCGCGGCTTTCCCAATGCGGGGCTTCGCCAGCTCGTGCGCCAGGGGGTCGACGTCGAACCCCACGAACGTGCGCATCTCGGGGTGGGCCCTTATTACGGCGGACGCGTGGCCGCCGGCGCCCATGGTTCCGTCGACGTACCGTCTGAGATGGACGCTGTCGAAACACTCGAGCACCTGCCGCATGAGCACGGGGACGTGTGGGGCGCCGTCCTCGTCGGACTGCAACGCGTTGGACCCGCGGCGCAGGTGAACAACGCTCGGTCGCTCGGTAGCGTCCGCGTCTCCGGTCGACGAAGCCTCCGTCGAGGCCGAAGCCGAGGCGCCCGCGAAAATCGCGCCACCGCCGCCGCCGCCCGGGCTCGACACCCCGAAGCGACGCGCGCGGAGGCGGGGCGCGTGGACGCCCACGCGCCGCGCGGCGCGCGACGCCGGCCACGCCGCGAGGCCCCGGGCGGTCGCCGCCGTCGCCGCGCACGACATACCGCGAGTGACCCCTTCCCGCCGGGCACGGAGCGCGGCGCGAGGAAGAGTGAAGACGGGGGTCACCGCGAGCGAGAGTCCCGCCGGGCGCGTCTCGGGGCGTCCAAAACGAGTCAGGCCTCAGGCTGTTTTTTCGCGAGATCGGGAAGAGGGCGACCCGCGGTAGCTTGGCTCGCGCAGAGCTCGCGGCGCAGGGCGTCGAGTTGGCGACCGCGCGTCGCGATGGACGCGGCTGGGCGCATGGGGCGCGGCACGCGCCGGGCGGGCCGGATGTGCGGCCTGAAGCGCAGAGCGCTCGTGACTTTCGCGTGCGTCGCGCTCGCGGTGTTTCTCGCGGCGTCTTACCTGGCGACGCGCGAGGATCGCGGAGCCGCGCGGCTGACGCGCGCGCCCCGGCTTCGGGAGCGCCGCGCCGACGGAGGCACGGCCGAGGGCGACGCGTGGTTGGAGGAGTGGCAACGCGCGCACGGTGTGGACACGCGCCTCGCGCACGAGACGCGCGCGCGCGCGGAACACGACGAGGCGATGGCGTCGGAGGCGTCGGGGCACGACTTCAAGTCGCGACCGAGGGCGCACCACGTGGTGGCGGCGGGCAAGCACCACAACAAGCGGTACTCGCTGCGAGGCTCTTTAGAGGCGAAAGAAACCGAAGAACGAGAGCCGAGTGACGTCGAGGAAGACAAAGCGTTATCGGCGGCGTTAAAGTCGATGCGCCTTCCGCCCGGATCGCTCGTCGCGCTCACCTTCGCCGACAAAAAGATGCTCGCCATGGTTCTCAACTGGAGCGCGCATCTGCGACGCCTGAACGTGCCGCACTTGGTGGGCGCGCTGGACGACCACACGAAGGAAGTGCTGGAATCGAGAGACGTTCTTGTGTTTCGGTGCGTTTTCGCGGAAGAAGCGTTGGACGGAGGCTCCGGCCACGACTCGGGCAATTGGAAGACGTTCGCGGCGACGCGCATCGCCAAGATCCGCGCCGCGCTGGAGCTCGGGTACGACGTCCTCATGTCCGACGCGGACGTCGTGTGGCGCCGAGACCCGAGGCACTACCTGCAGTGCCCCGAGATGGCCGTCGATACGTCGCACGACGCGGAAAAAGGCGTGTCGACCGACGGGTCAGACGAACCGGGTCAGACGAGGAAGCGGTCTCCTTGCGAATCCATCGCCGCCGCGGACGTGATGGTGTCGAGCGACAATCTCAGTCCCAAGACGGACGCCAGACTCGGCGCGTCGTACGCGCGCGGCGGCGTGTTCAACACGGGCGTGGTTTTCCTGAAGCACACGCCAGGTGCGAAGGCGTTCGCCAAAGCCTGGAGCTGGCACTTGAGCGCGCGCGTCGGGTCACGAAACGATCGGTACGCGCGCCTCACCTCCGACCAACAGGTGTTCAACGCCATGACGCGTCGAAAAGACGAGTGGCCGGGGATCGACCCGGTGGACCACCACACCGAGGTCCCGGGTGTTGTGAACGCGCCGACGCGCGTGTTGGAGGCGAGCCTGGGTTTGTCAACCGACGAGGCCGCTTTCGACGGGTTGAAGACGTTCAAGCTCGGAGTGCTGCCCGTGGCGGCGTTCCAGCCGGGGCACGTCGCGTTTTTACAAAAGACGAGCGAGATGGACCCGAAAACGATCGAGAACGCGTTTGCCTTCGACGGCGCGCGCGAGGACGAACGAGCCGGAGCCGTGCGTGACAACGAGCCGTACTGCGTGCACGCGACGTACACGTTCGACGGAAGCACGCCTTTCGCGAAAAGGTTCCGGTTCGCGGAGTTTGGTCTGTGGGACCCGGAGTCGGATCAGATCGAGTCATCGGCGAGTGGCGAAAACTTTCGCGACGACTTTTTATTTCGCGACGACGCGAGTGGTGGAAAACCTTCGGAGCGAAAGTTTTTGACGTACGACCCTCTGAGCGCCCTCGAGACGGTCTTCGGCGTGCCGTTCGAGACGTTCGCGACGTTCGAGCCGGACATCGGGAGGCACCTCAAAGCGGGAGCCGCGCAGTTGCGCGCGCTGCGCGACGCGATGGCGATCGCGAAGGTTCTGAACCGCACGTTAGCGGTTCCGGCTCCGTTTTGCTTCTGCGACAAAGTGTGGGGCGGCCACGATAACATCTTCGCCTTCAACTGCCACTACCCGGGGAGCGCGGACAGCGCGCACATGCCGGGCGCGTGTCCTCTGGACCACTTCGTCTCCCCGACCGCCATGCGCGACGCGGGCGTCGATTTCGTGGCGCACGGCGAGCTCCCGTTTTTCCTCGAGAAGACGGACACGGTGCTGGAGGTGGTCGCCGGCGCGGCCGCCGTCGAGCGCCAGGGCGGCGGAGTTTCCGGCGGCGGCGCGAGCGAACACGAAAACGAAGAGCCGTCTTTTCGGGAATCCGACGACGCGGATTTTCCGCGCGGAAAGGAAGAGAAGGACAAGGACAAGGACGCGTTCCTTCCGAAAGAGGCGCGATCCTTTTTCGCGTCCAAAGGATCGTCTGTGTCTATCCCCGCGTTCGCCACCGAGACGCAGATTAAAAACGCGCTGGTGAGTAGTCACAAAAGTTTGCGCGACGCCGCGCTTGTGCGTCTTTCCAACGCGCTCGACGCGTTTGGGGGTTTCGACGACGACGCGACGAACGAGTCTTTTGAAAAAATCGTCGACGGCGCGTTACGACCCGAACAGTGGTGCTCGGAGTGCCACCCGCGCGGGTGCAAAGCGTACATCGACGCCGAAACGCTGAAACTCGGGACGTTACACGTCGTGCGCGAAGTGCACGACCAGTTCTGCGCGACGTTCGAGAAACCGCGGGGGTTTAAAAAAAAAGAAACGCGTTTTGTTTCCGAGAGACGGACGGAGGAGTTCTCGAAGGCGGAGTCGACAAAGCTGCACGACGCGGACGGCGACGACGTCGTGTTCCGGACGCCGGGAAGTCCTCCCGCGGACGACGAGATAGCCGCCGCGGGGTGGTGATGCGTTTCGATATACGGTGCGTTTTTTGTTTTCTTTTACGAAAGTAGATGTTCATCGTCGTCTCCCGTCGTCTCCCGATCTTCGCCGCGGCGCGTTCGCCGTTTGACTCGGAGCGCGGATCGAGCGCGGACCTCGAGCCTTGTCACTGGCGCTTCCCGTCCATCTCCGCGACGGCCTTCTCCACCCTCCGCTTCAGGTCCTCCCGCAGGCCCGGTCTGTACCCGCACGCGAACAGCACCTCCATCCACACGAACAACGGCGCGAGCACCAACGACTGAAACGCCGAGTCCACCACGGCGGGGCGGCGTTTTTCCCACGCCACATGGCCGGGGTAGATCTGCAGCGTCCACCCGAGGCAGTGCGCGGCGAGGCCCCAGCGCCACGCGTGCGACGTGGCGTACGCGTGGAACGCGCGCGAGGTGACCCGCAGCGGCACGCCGACGCAGGCCGCCCATGTCATGCCCGCGAACCCGTCCAGCGAGGCGTAGTACCCCGCGTACGCGAGCACGACCAGCGTCGCGGGCGCGGTCGGCGCGAAACGCGCGAATGCGTCGGGCAGCGCGTTTTCCACAAAGGTCACCTCGTCGCACGCCCAGAGCCACACCAGCACCGACCACGCGATGAGGGGCACGCACACCAGGTGCACGGCTTTGTTGCGGGCGTCGCGGTGGTACGACCCGTAGAACGTCAGCTGGTCGAGCAGGCTATCGACCGCCATAACACCTGTCTCTCCTCCCCGGCGCCGGCGAATTTGACGGGCGCGCTCCAGCGTTCGAACGCGACTCGAACGCGACGAGCCGCGAAGCGTCGTCGCCGAACCTCTCTGCCGGCTCGAGCGCCGATTCGGTCGCCGTGGTTTTTCATCTGACAGTGCCGTCAGACTGATTGCCCATACGAACCGAGCGTGTCGAGTCACGCCAAAAACAAGATTTTTTCGTTGCCACGTCAGAAAAGCGCGTCCGAGATTTGACATCGGCCACAACGACGCGCACACACGACGCCAGGTACGTCTCACGTCAACTTCTCTCTCTTCCCGACGCCTTTCCGACCTGTTTCTCGACGCGCACCGCGCACGTCCCCTTCCCGCGCCGCCGGCTCGGCGCCGCGACGCTAGAGGTTGCCGAGACGACACGACGGAATTGCTCTCGACATTTTCTCGGCGATTGGCGTTTCGTAACGCGCGGCATCGCGCACGCGCGCGACGCTGCCCGTCGAGGAGCCGCCTCGTCGCCTCGTTCGTGGCCGATCGCCGCGAGTCGCGCCGCGCGCGCGAAGAAGCGCGACGCCCCACGAACGCGTTTCCTCCCCCTACACAGACACTGACCCCTTCCGATCGTTCGATCCTCCCGATCCGTCACGGAACTCCAATCCGACACGCGTTCGTTCTCGAAAAAAGCCACCACCAACCAGCCGCCACACGACTCGCACTTGAACTCCGCACCATGGGTCTCTTCTCCGGCTCCACCAAGAACACCACCACCGCGCCCGTGATCGACAAGGCGAACGCCTCGCCCGACCAAGAGGGTTTCTTCGGCGAGTACGGCGGAGCGTTCCTCCCCCCCCCCCTCGTGCCCATCATGGCGGAGATCACCGCCAAGTACGAGGAGCTCAAGAAGGACAAATCCTTCTGGGACGAGCTGCACGAGCTGGAGAAGCAGTTCACCGGAAGACCGAGCCCCATCTTCCACGCCAAGCGACTGAGCGACAAACTAGGGGGCGCGCAGATCTACCTCAAAAGAGAGGACTTAAACCACACCGGGGCGCACAAAATCAACCACTGCCTCGGCGAAGCGCTCTTAGCGAAACGGATGGGAAAAAAAAAACTCATCGCCGAGACGGGCGCCGGGCAACACGGTGTCGCGCTCGCCACCGCCGCCGCGCTGGTGGGTTTAGAGTGCGACATTTACATGGGCGAGGTGGACATGGCGAAAGAGAGACCCAACGTCGTGCGCATGAAGATTCTCGGCGCGAACGTCATTCCCGTGACCGAGGGGTTAAAAACCCTCAAGGAAGCCGTGGACGCCGCGTTCGGCGCGTACATGGGCGACCCTGTTACGCAATTCTACGCCATCGGCTCCGTCGTGGGCCCGCACCCGTTCCCGATGATGGTCCGGGACTTCCAGAGCGTCGTCGGTCGCGAGGCGAAGGAGCAGTTCAAGCAGCTCACGGGCAAGCTGCCGGACAACCTCGTGGCGTGCGTGGGCGGCGGATGCAACGCCATCGGTCTGTTCTCGGCGTTCCTGAACGACGAGAAGGTGAAGATGTTCGGCGTCGAGCCCGCGGGCACGGACTTGGCGACCGTCGGGAAGCACGCCGCGACGATGACGCTGGGCACGCCCGGCACTATCCACGGGTTCAAGTGTTACCTGTTACAGGACGACAAAGGCGAGCCCGCGGCGGTGAACACCGTGGCGAGCGGTTTGGATTACCCCGGCGTCGGCCCGCAGCACTGCTTTTTGAAAGACACCGGTCGCGTGACGTACGAGACGGCGACGGACGAACAAACGATCGAGGCGTTCATGTCTTTGTCTCGCGATCAGGGCATCATCCCGGCACTGGAGTCGTCGCACGCGGTGGCACATGCCATGAAGCTCGCCAAGACGCTGCCCAAAACGGACACCATCCTGGTGAACCTCTCCGGCCGCGGAGACAAGGACGTGGACTACGTCGTCGAGCACTTCGGCGCCAAGTACGGCGTGCAAGTCAAGGAGCTCGCCATGCCCAAGTGGGACGGAGCCAAAGCCACTGGCGCGGCGTGAGTAAAGGCGCGACGTACGTTTTTATTACGTGACACGACGAGAAGACACAGAGGGACTACCTGTGTAGTCTACGAGAACGGCGGTCAACCGGTAGCGTACGAGTTCCCGTGGTCCGCCGCGTTTCTTCGTGGACTCTCTTGGAATACTACTAATGATACTAAAGTATTACGTAAAAGACTCCTTCATCCGTCGCTTTTCTCGTGTGACTTCTTCGCCTCATCCGTAGACTACCTTCGCACTACCTTCGTGCGTAGACGTTCCAGAGTGTTCCGCCTAAAAGCTCGTCCGGCTGCTCGGCGACGACGCGCGCTTTGTCGAACCCGAACCCGCCGGCACCCGAACCGACGCGCTCGTCGACTCTCGTCGGCGCCGTCAGGAGGTCCAGCACGGTTTGTAACCCGTCGCCGTCGCCGTCGTGCACCTCCATCGCGATCTGTTTGATCGAACCGCGGTGCTCTTCGTCGATCCCGCGAAGCGCCGCGAGCTCGCCGCGCTCGACGTCGATCTTCAGGAAATCGACGGCGTAGTGACGAGAGTCGTCATCTGTACTCACAGAAGAGAGTCCCTCTTTTTCGTCGCGCGAGGGGTATTCGACGCGCAGCCCGTTGGCTCGTATCACGTCCGACACGGTCACGAGCGGACACTCGCGCGTTATCTTCCCGCCGAGCAGGTACGCGGTCACGAGGGAGACGGCGATTGAAAACGTGAGACGCGCGACGCGGCGCGCGACGCGGACGAAGCCGCGTCGCAAGGCGTCGGCGACGTTTAAAGCGTTTTTTGTCCGCGTCGTTGACGCGTCGTCGTCGTCGCCGCCGCCGTCGGCGAACGCCAGCAGCTTCGCGCCGAGCGACGCCAGAGGGTGCAACGCCTTCGTAGAGGCGTTCTGTTTAGATGCGTCGTCACCGACCGCGTCGCCGTCGCCGTCTCCGTCGCCGCGAAGAGACAGTCGCCGCCGCGCGAATCGTGAAACGTTGTCTCTGGTCTCGGCGTCGTCCGGCGCCAGACTGGACCACCCGGCGGCGCGAGGGTAAAACGTAAACGTCGCCGCGTTCGATAAACCATCCGAGACGCCGACGTTGTACGCGACGACGTTCGGAGTCGAGCCTTCGTCGTTCGTTTTTTTTCGCGCGCGCGAAGGATTTCGCGCACGCAACGCCGCCGCCGCTTCCTTCGCGTCCAGGCACGCGACGCGACGGACGTCGTCGTCCGCGCCGCGAGACGTCGGAGAAGAAGAAGAAGAAGATGAAAAAAAACCTTCCACGTTGTTTGTGACGTTTTCGCGAAGCGCCGCGAAGGTCTTCGGAATGGGTTCCATGGCGAACACGCGACCGGATGTGCCCGCTTTTCGAGCCGCGTAAAGCGCGAACATCCCTATGTTGCCCCCGACGTCGATAACAGTCGCGCCCTCGCGGATCTCCAGCCCGTGCTTGGCGTAGCACTCGTCGACGAAGATCTCGTCGTACAGGAACTGCACGTCCGGCCGCGAAACGAAGCGCATCCGCGCGCCGTTGGGAAGCAGCGCGACGTCGCCGCGCTCGAACACGCAAGCGTCGGCGTCGGACGTCGTCGTCGGAGAGTCGCGGGAGGAGGCGCCGCCACCCGCCGATCGAGCGGCGACGCGCGCGTCGCGGTCGCGTCGAGCGCGACGCGCGTCGACGAGCGCCGCGCTCGGGAACGCCACCCGGCGAGACGCGACGTCGACGGTCCCTCGAGATGTCCGTCTCGGATCGGCCCTCCTCCACGTTCCGAGGGCGCGCGGTGCCCATCGGGGCGGCGGCGGCGCGCCGGTCACGACCGCCGCGCCGCTCATCGTCCGTGGCGCGCGTCGCGACGCGCCCGAGCCCGAAACGCCGCGCGCGCGGATGTGGTGCCTCGGAAGAGAGACGGTCCCTCCAACGCCTCGCCACGTGTTCGATACGATCGCACTTTTTATTATCCTTCCGAGCCTCCGATCTTCAGAAGCGGTCCCCGCCAGACCCTCGTCGCCAAATCTCGACGCGCGGCAGAGACGATGGCCACGCCCGTCCGACCGCCGCCCGCGATGCGCGCGGGCATCGCGAGCCGCTCTCGGCCGCTCGTCCCGTCCCGCGTCGCCTCGGCGACGACGCCCCCGAGTTTGCAGGCCGCCCGAGTCCGACTCGGATCGTCCACGCGTCCGCCGAGGGCGTCCGCCGACGACGACGCCACCGCCCCCGCGGAAGACGTCGGCCCTGCCTCGCGTTCCCCCGAGGCGCTCGCGGCCGAGCGCCGCGACGCGCTGCGTTCGCGCGCGGGCGGCATGCGCGTCAAGGCGCTGAAGCGCTGCCTCGGGCACATGGGAAAGAGCGGCTCGAACTTTTTCGAGAAGAGCGACGTCGTGGCCGCCGTCGTGGACGGGTGGGAAGAAAAGTTGAACGCGTCGACGTGCGTGCCGTTGCGCCAGATCGTGGGCATGCCCGGGAACCCGCGCGCCGGGTACGTGCTGGTGACGCTGGACCTGCCCGGCGACGCCGGCTTCGTCGATTTTCTCATCGACACCGGAGCCACCGCCGCGCTCATCTCGCCGACCCTGCGGGAGATGCTCGGCTCGCACGCGACGGACGGCGCCGCCATACGAGGCCTGGGGAGCATGGGCGAGACCGTGCGGCAGAAGACCACGATCGCGGACGTCGCGGTGGGAGGTTTAACGTTAGGCGACTTAAACGCCGTCGTCACCGACCTCTCCGCGACGGGCCTCCCCTCCGTGGTGGGCGGAATGCTCGGTTTAGAGTTTCTGTCTCGTTTCGAGACGGAGTTCGACTTCGCGAACAAGACGCTCGCGTTTCACGCGCCGGGAACGATCGCGAGTGGTGCGGTGGACGTGGCCGACCTGGTTGAGATTCCGCTACGCACCCACGCTACTGGATTAAAACTCGTTCGGTGCTCGTTGAACGGCGGCGCGCCGTTCGACGCCATCGTCGACGCCGGTTCGTTCTTCTCCGTCGCGAACTGGATGGCCGCCGCGTCGGGTGGTGTGGCGCCTGATTCCCCGAACGTCACAACGAGCGCGATGACCGCCGTGGGCGTGGACGGGCGGCAAATGACTATGGCCACCGCGGCGTTCGACCTGGAGGTGCTCGGGAAGGATGATCCTTCGGGCGACGCGAGTAGAGTCGGAGAGAGTTTGAAGTCGTCGTACAAAGGTACGTGTTGCGTGGGGGACTTGCCCGCGTTCGCCGCGCTCGGCGCGGAGACGAGCGCGTTCATGTCCATGGGGCTGGACGTGCTCGGGCGAGGGCGGACTGTGCTGGACGTGCGGAACGACAGGCTGTACCTCACGCCGGGGGACGCGCCGGGGGGGGGGTACCCGGAGTCGACGTGATCGAACGCGATCGACGGTATACGCCGCGTGGATGTCAAAAAGATTTTAGCAAACGTCGTGCCAGGTAGGACTGTAGGAGTTCGGCCCGAAATCTGCCCGAACTTCTTCGGAGCACGTGTTCGGTCACCCGTGTGAGAGACCCGAACACCCGATCGATCACCCGAAGACGAACAATTACAGTTATCCCCCGCACTGCACTCGCGCACGGGGCCGGGGTGCGATCGTACCACCGGCGTACGAACGCTCCCGCGGCTACCTCGTGCCGCTCGGCCGCGCGTCGGTCACCAGAAACGAAGCCGAACCGCGCGTCGGTCGTCTTGGGTTCGCGAGATGCGCCTTCGAGGGTTTCAACTTGTTTTCGCGCTGTTGGTCGCGATCGCGCGCGTCCCGGGGACGCGCGCCTACTGGACCGCGGACGTCGCCCTGGCGAACTCCTGGCCCTGGAAGGAAATCGCGTGCTCGGCCAACTGCTCGCGCGTGGTCGCCACGATTTGGGGCTCGGATGGAAGTATCGCCATCTGGGACGCGGGAGACACCACCGCTCGGTACGTAACTCCGTTTAACTTGGAGTCCAGATTGTACTACGCCGTCGCCATCTCCGCGGACGGCATGAAGATCGCCGCCGCCGCATACCACAGGTACATCCTGATCTCCACCGACGGCGGGTACACCTGGGCCGCGAAGTATCCTCCGAACGGCAAGAACAGCTACGGCGGGTACGTCGGGTCCGGCCAGTGGTACCAGTTCGGCGTGTCCGATGACATGTCCACCCTCGTCGCGTGCGACTACGAGGCCGGGACGGTATGGATCACAAAAGACCTCGGCGCGACGTGGACGAGCTGGGAACCCGACGTGGTTCTCGCCAAAAGAAAGATGCAAGCCGCCACGTCCTCGAGCGACGGCACGCGGCTCGCCGTCGCCGCGTACGGAGGCGGCATCTACGTCTCCGCCGACGCCGGGGACACCTGGACGCAGGCGGACGAACACCAGGTGGGTTCCGACAAACTATGGGCGCGCCTGGCGTCGTCGCGCGACGGCTCGAGACTGGCGTGCACCGCCGCCGATGGGTACGTCGTCGTGTCCTCCGATTTCGGGGTCACGTGGCGGCAGGTGACTTCGTTGGGTAGTCCCCCAGGGAAGCACGGCATCGCCATGTCCGGCGACGGGCTGAGCATCGTAGTGGCGGAAAAAAACTCGAACCTCTACGCGTCGACGGACGGCGGGCGAAGTTGGCGCGAGAGTGTCTGCGCCGCCGACGCGGCGGCGACGTGCGCCGGGACCAAAGCGTGGATGGGCCTCGCCGCGTCGAGCGACTTCCGGCACGTCTACGGCTTGACCGATGACGGGTCCCCAGATTACGGGTACCCATACAGGCTGGAACTGGACGACTCCGTCGCGCAGTGCTCGTGCTGCGACGAAAAGTACCGGGCGATCGGGTTCAACAGCGCCTTCTGCAAGCGGTGACGACGCGACGGAAAGGTTTGCGTGAAGAGTTTTCGAGTTGGTTTGTTTTTCAAGTTTCTTTCTTTTCGCAGCTTTCTCGCGCTCCAGTCAATTTTCACAGAGACAGACTTATTGCCCATAGTGGGAATAGACGCCATCGCTGCCACGTGGACTTTTCGGTTCGAAACGTCACACTCCGCGCGCGCCCCGGCGGGATGGCCGCGACGTCCCCCCCGCGCCGGGGCGTGTCCCTGCACGTGGACTCGGTGACGCTCCGCACGCGGCTCGGCGCCGCGTCCTCGGCGCCGAACCACCGCGACAAGGCGCTGGAGGCGCAGTGCGCGCGCCACGCGCAGAGGCACGCGTCGGATCCCACGAACCACGATGTGCTGTACGCCTGGGGCCTGACCCTGCAGGAACGCGCGGAGTGCGCGGAGGAGACCGCCGCGGCGGCTCCGCACACGCATCCCACGGGAAACTTGGACTCCTCAGCGCGAACGTCGCGTCATCCGAACGCGGCGCGCGACGCGTACCTAAACGCGGCGTGTGAGAAATACGCAGAGGCGGTTTCGTTACACCCGAAATTCCCGGCGGCGCTATACAACCACGGCATCGCGCTCGGGGACCTCGCGCGTTTTTCGCAGACTAAAGACGCGTACAAAGCGACGGCGCTGTGGAAGAAGGCGTGTTTAAAGTACGCGCGCGCCGTTGTCGCCGCCGAGAGTATAAACGTTTGGTGTGTATCCTCTCTTCCCGAAAAGAGAAGCGGGCGCGATAAAGAGCGGTCGCCGAAAACGTACGACGAAAAACGCGAAAAAGAAAACGACTCCTCCTCCTCCGAGAGTACCTCGAGTACCTCTTCTTCTTTCTCTCACGAGACCGAATCCGTCCGCGCGTTAAACAACTGGGGCCTCGCGGAACAGCGGTTAGCGGGGTTAGCCACGAGCTCGCGTGAACGCCTGCAGCGATTAACAAGAGCCGCCGGGCGCTTCCGCGAGTCGCTTCGCCGCGACGCGTCTTTCGACCGCGCGGCGTACAATTTGGGAACGGTGATGTACGCGCTCGCCGAGCTCGCTCAAAGAAGAGCGCGGAAACTCGAAACCGCATCCTCTCGCGAGGAGATCGCCGAGCTCGAGTCTCTAGGAAAAGTAGTGTCGAAAAACAACCAAGTCGCGTACGTCTTGGGCGCGAGCGCCCCCGCGGACGCCGAGGCGTGCTTTTCGGCCGCGGCGATGCACATCTGCCTCGCCGCGGCGGGCACTTCAAACGACGCGTCGAGGAAAGCGTACCGCGCGTCGCTTAAACTGGTTAGACACGCTCTGCCCCGAGCGCCGAATTGGACGAATTCGGTCTTCACCGGGGCGCTGCGAAGGTGTGTTACGCACGCGTCGCGCGGCGGCGGCGAAGAAGAAGAAGAAGAAGAGGAAGAGACGACGGGGGGGTGGGGTCCGTGGACGCCGTTCGCGGCGGACCACGCTTCTTTTTTCTCCTTCTCTCGCGAAGAGGAACAGGCGAAGGCGACGCAAAGAGAAGACCTCCCCGAGAGTCACGCGCTTTCCGAGACTCCCGTGCCTCGAGGCACGGGAACGGACGAGCGTGTGAGACGTCGTTTTCGCGTCCGCCTCGCGGACATCGTCTTCGTCGCGCCGGCGTCGCGCGACGCGTCGTTTCCCTCGGGCGGCGACGGCGGCGACGTCGCCTCCGGGTTTTTGACGTGCGACGCGGCCGGGACCATGGAGTGGTTCGTCGCGCCCGACGAGCCGTCGCGCGACCTGTGGGTGGACGCGCTCTCGCTGGCGAGCGACATCGCGAGGCGCGGGAAGAGCGGCGCGCTCGAACGCGAGCTGGAGGAGCGAGTCGACGAGGAGAGGTAGAGACGACGTGCGATGACGCGAAAAACCAAAAAAGTTTTTTTGACTCCCGCCTGACGCATCGCGATGGACTCCAGTCGTGTGTGATGCCTTTCGCGGTCGCGCTGCACGAAAAAATGATCACACGAAAATCTGATCCGAGGATCTGACTCGTCAACGAGGAGTTGAACATTACTGCGCCTTTTTTCGCGGTCCGAAAGCGGCCCCCGCCGCCGCCCCTTTCAAAACCGCCGCAATTCCCTTTCGGCGTTTTTGGAAATTCGACTCGCGCGGTTATGCGCGCAGTCGATCAAACTGCCGAGGCGTGTTTCGGACGCACGAGTTTTTTACCCAGAAACCGCGAGTCGGTCGCGGGAGAAATTCGAACCTCCGAATTTCACGCGCGACGCGAAACTCCCGAGCGGGCACCTTTAATTTTTCCTTTGAACCCAAACCATTGGCCCTCCGGCGAGTATTGAACCATCACGCCATCCGTTCCGCAACCGCCTCGTTGTGTCAGAACGCGACGCGCGTCGTGTCGGTCCCCACACACGGCCCCGGGCGACGCCTCTCCATCGCCACCCCTGTGCCCCGGCACGAGTCCGAACTTAACGGAACCGCCGCGGTCCGCCACATCGCGCCCTTTGCCGAGCGCGTCTCGACGCGAACACACGACGCGTCCGCCGGAGGTGCGCGCCAGCGTCGTCGTCAATCTGAAACGAGCGTCTCGCGCTTAGCGCTTGCGCGCTTTTCGAGGCGTGACCGCCCGGGTCCGGGCTCGGGCGCGCGCGACGAGGCACCGCGAACGCGCTCGAACGCGCCGACGGTCCGCTCTTCCCGCCCTCCGCCGAAATTCACGCGCTGACCGCCCGAGACACACCCCGCCGCGCGCCGCAGTCGCCTCGACGTGACCGACGCACCTGCCGGATTGCGAGCACAGAACCAATACCGCGAGGCTCAAACATCATGTCGAGCCCCCCCGTGAACATTCCGCACAAGGAGAGCGCGGGAAGCAGGCGCTCCGCGCTGACCAGCGCGTTCGAGGAGCTCGCGCTGTTCGCGGACCAGAAAACAGACGAGGTGCGTAGAGGACGCGAACGAACCCGTCGGGAACGGGAACCCCGTGACGCGAGTGCCCCCCGAGACGAGACGCGCATGCGCCCCACCCACCAGTCGCACGCCAAACGCGTCGCGCAGATTCCCGCGCTCTGGCGAATTTCTTTTCTTTTACCTGAAGGTATTTTTCGCGAGCATCACTAATCAATCAAATCAAATCAATCCATCCGATCATCCTTCGCAGGGCGAGGAGTTCAGCGCGCACGTCTCCGTGGACCGCACTTCGATTCCCTCCGTGGTGGTCGGCGGCGCGGACGTGCGCGAGCTTCGCGGCCCGAGCTTCCGGAGCCGCTCGTCGCGCGCGCGGGATGAAGTGGCGGCGCGAGACGCGGAAAGCGCGTCCTTCGGCCGGCAGCACGGGAGCTTCTCCGCCATCTCTTTCTTACAGCGGTCGCTCGACTCGGACGGCGACCTCTCCCCGAGCCTGTCCAACCTCTCAACGGAAGAGGACGGCGGAAGCTCTTTGACGAATATCGACGCGCGCCCCGAACGCGCGGCGCCGTTCGAGTTCAACGGCGGGAACTCGGAGTTCACCTCGGCGACGCCCAACGAGATGTCCTTCATGTGGAACTCGCTGGGAGACGACGCTAATAACGCCGACGCGCCGGCGTCGCCCCCGAGAGAGCGCGACGTCGGTATTTTGCGTAAGCCGTCCCCGAAGCCTTCACCCGACCGCCACCCGAACGGAGCGCAGAGCATCCCGCCGCGCGTCGTCGTCGTGCACGTCGACGGCGACGACGAGGGGTGCGTGGCTTCCGCGGGGCGCAAACAACGCGGTTCGTTTTCCTCGCTGCTCCTGTTAGAAGCGCACGAGCTGTCCACGCTGGACAGCTCGCCCGGTTCACACAAGCGCGCGATGCAGTCGCACATCGAGAAGGAGAGAGGTTTGGACGACCGGCGGTTC
>ENA-OUOG01003305-OUOG01003305.1-marine-metagenome-genome-assembly--contig:-NODE-3305-length-15310-cov-3.705311_pt1 | contig 15310 bp, 22 predicted proteins | sample MGYA00248635_ERZ508505 | MGnify/ENA primary metagenome ERZ508505 (study PRJEB26176, sample SAMN06267871) | marine metagenome | isolation source: Saanich Inlet, British Columbia, Canada | place: Pacific...
TATGAATACACAGGTTTTAAATTTATAGGTACCAATGGTATAGATATTACCCATTTAAGTGAACAACGTACTACTGGAATTGGTTACGATGGTTCACAAAGCGATTGGAGTATTGTAAGATTCTCATTACAAAATTCTCAACCTATACCAGAAGGAGATTCATTAGTAGAATTTACTTTTACTGTTAAAGATAAAGCAAACACTGGATACTCAGATTATAGCGATGTTACTAACTTAAACTGGGTAGACTTCAGAGATAATAGTACTTATCAGGAATATGATGTTCATTCATTAACTCAAACTATATCATTAGGGCAGGTAATAGGTGGAGATGCAGGATTAGTAACTTTAACCTTAGATACTCCTTCTCCAAACCCAACTCACTATGCATACAGTATAATGGAAGAATCTTCAAATTCAATTAAAGCTGAAGGGTACTTTGATGAAAATTATCTTGCAAATGTAAGTGGGTTAGAAAATGATAAACAGTACGCCGTAAGAATTTTTATAGATAATGATTTAGCATCAGAATGGTTAGATGAAGTAGTTACTGTATCAGATGCTTTCATTAACTTTCAACAATCTATATCAAATGAGGCAGCACCTGATGGAAGTGGGCAATTTTTTGATTATCAAATACAGTATCTCTTAGGTGAGGTAAATAATAGTGGAAATGTAACTTCGGATGATTCTTATATAATGTTAAACCATATAATGGGTAATAATATAAGTGAATGGTATACATCTTCTACAAATGGGGCTTTAGTAATTAGTGGTAGAAAAGAAAATTACGGTATAGCTACTAATGAATTCTATTTTGGAATGAACCCATATATTAAACCATCGGACACTGAGAAAGAATTTACTTTCTATTCAGGACTTATAGGGGATGTAGATTTTTCACATTCCACTGTACCAACAGCAGAACAACAAGCTAACACATCAGCTAGATCAATGGCTAAAATTTCTGCAAATGCTGAGGAATACAACTTAGACATATCAACACAATTAGTAGACGGTAAAGTTGTTATGGAGACAGTTTTAAATAAAGCTAATTTAGCAGGAATTCAATTTATGATTGAATATGACGGTAATATTTTAGAATTCGATTCAGTACAATTTGATACAGGATCTGAAATGTTAAACTTTGCAACACCAAAAGGAAATAAAGTATACTTTGGTAGTTTAGATTCTGCAGGAGAAAGAGAAGTTAAAACTGGTATACCTTATAAATTAGTTTTTACGCCAAAACAAACAATTACAAACACAGCCGGTTTAGTTTATTTTAATATAGCAGATGCTATTAAACAAGATGGTACTAAAGTAATCTTAAAAATACAATAACTATGAAAAAAATAATACTACTATCTTTATTAACAATTATACTTTCATGTACTCATGAAGAAAGTATACTAGATATCCCAACACCTCTACCTACAGTAGATGCTTTAGAAATTAAAGAAGCACAAGGGCTTAAATTGGAAAGTTACATTGTAGAAAGACAAGTTAAAATAAATACTAAATTATCTGTAAATGGAACACACAGAATTAAAATATATAATTTTACAGGAGATTTAGTTTCACAAGAAAAAATACAAGGTAAAGAAGGAGATAACATACTAAATATTTATGTATCCGCTTTACCAAAAGGATCGTATACAGTAAAATTACAGACAATAGATAACCAAGATATAGGTACAGAACTATTCTCAAAACAATAGAAATTATGTCAGAAGAAGCAGAAAAAAAAGAAGGATTTTTAGGTCAAATCAAAAACCAAATTCTAACTACTGTCGGGTTAATAATAACAGCCGGAGGAGGTTTAGTTGTAACTAATATGGAAGCTATTTTTGGAGTTGGAGAAGAACCTCAAGCAATAGAAATTACAAAAGAGGAACCACAAGAATCCAAAAAAGACACTATTGTGGTATTACAAAAATCAAAACCTAAAGTAATAGTAAAAAAAGCAAAACCAAAACCAACGCAAACCGAAAAAAGGAAAAAGGAATTTGATTGGTAGTAAAAAAAACATTATGAAAAAATTTTTAAGTTGGTGGAAAGTATGGGGACAAGTATGGGGGTTCATATCATTAATAGGTATTAACACTCTTATACTTACAAGTGATTATATGAATCAATATGATTGGGCTGGTATACTCTTTTTAATTACATTTTTCGGTGGTACATCTTGGTATATATGGCAGATGCGATTACATGGATGGGAGTTACCAAAAGATATTAAAGACACTCATTAAACAAAAACACAATGAAATATATTATAGTATTCCTTTTAGGAATAAGTACAACTTTTGGTCAAGTTATAGGTAGAACAACTACTGAAGATTACACTGCTGATTTCGAAAAAAGAGCATCCATATGGTCTATTCCGGAATATAATGGAGACCCGGTATCTGTTGCTTTATTAAATATTGGAGTAAGTGATGAAGTATTATCACAATACCCAGAATTAGGAGATTATCGGGTAGGATTAGGTTTAACTAACATTACAGTAGCATTCCTAGATGAGACATTTAGATTTGAATTTGTTGAAACAAAAGATGAAATCAAAAATAGAATGGTTACTCAATTTAAAGCATCTCAAAAAGGCTTTACTGCAAATAAAATCGACATTAGAGGTAAAATAATGTTAGCTAGATATTTTTGCTACATAGAAGTATACGATTTTTCTATCTCTGAAGACGAATCTGTAAGTTTAAAAAATGGAGTTAAAAGCAACTTAGTAACTAGATTAGGTCTTCAAGTTAAAATGGTAGATGCAGAATCTGGACTGTATATGACAGGGTCAGGATTAGGTAAAGCTACTACTACCAGAGAAGCTACTTTATTAAATAATGAAAATTTAGAAGAAATTAAATTTAATCAATCCTCTATTGGTACATCCACTAAAAAGGCTTTAGAAACAGCGGTAGCTAAAGTAGTTAAAAGGATGATTAGAAAGAAAATATTTGATCATTAATGAAAAAATTACTATTAATATTATTTTTAATAGTAACCTATAATTTATCTTCCCAAACTCTTATTCAAACCTGGACTGATAGATGTACAGGCGAAGTAAAGACTTTTAGTATTGCTTTAAATGGATATACCACTGTTGTATTCTACAATAAAGCAAAACAATTTACAGCAGCAGATGTACAATCAGGAGCATTAAGAGCCTGGATGGAGGAAACATATTTATGGTGGTCTCAAATTAGTCCATGCTCAACTAATCAAGCTTCATCTACAGCAGCACAAGATACTGCTGCTAACGCTGCTTCTAACGCTTCTAATGCAGCCGCCAATGCAACAAGTGGCACAAGTACATCAACAGGATCAAGTAATACAGGAACAAATGGTACATCTAGTGGAACAGGTTCTACCTCATCTGGTAGTTCATCTTCGAGCAGTAGCTCAAACGATTCAAATTCTTCTTCTTCGAGCTCGTCTGAAAATTCTGGAGGTGGAGATAACTCTAGCTCTTCTGAGGATAGCTCTTCTGGAGGAGAATCCTCGGGGGAATCAAATGAAGGAGGAAGTGAAGAGAGTGGAGGATCTGAGGGAGAAGATAGCTCAAGTAAAGAAGAAACTAAGGAAGAATCTAAAGAAGAAGTAAAAGAAGAGAAAAAAGAAGATAAAAAAGAAGAAGAAAAAAAGGAAGAAAAAGAAGAGGAAAAAAAAGAAGAAGATAAAAAAGAGGAAGAAAAAAAAGAAGAAGAAGAAAAGAAAAAAAAGAAAAAGAAAAAATCTCTTACTCCTCCAATAGTTAGTGCCAACTTAGTAGGGATGTCTATGATAGACGGTACCTTTACTCAAGCAGCCTCTTTCGGATTTTCTCAAGCTTCCTTAACTGGAGTTGAAACATATTCAGCAAATGCTATGATATGGTCTAATTTAAGACAATTTAGCCTAACCTTAAGTAAGAGCACTGTCAATTTTAATTACGACAGAGACGTAGATATAATTCAAATGGATCCTTTTACCGGTAAGAGAAGGAAATTTGGTTCTTATAAAGATAGAGGATCAGTTGCTTTTGTACAATCTATGTCTATAGGTTATATGAATATGTTCGGGACTAGTGTGGTAGTAACAGGGTATAGTAATGTATTTTTAGGACAGAAGGATAATTTCTGGAAAGGCTTTGCAGGAGGTTATGCAATTAATGGAATGGGAATTAAACCTAAAGAAGGTGAAGCTGTATTTACTACTTCAATAACCTTATTCGGTACTAAACCTTTTCCTATAGGTAGAATTGTAATCTCCCCTATGTTAGCTTACTCAGCCTCTCCGGTTATGTACACGGTAGAACAGAAAAAAGCTAATGTAACTCCTCATGGAGTGTATATTATAGGTAGTAATTTTGATTTTAGTATTACAAAACGATTTAGAGCTAACCTAGGAATAACAACTGTGGGTTCAACACAACCTGGTATACCTTTAAGTTATTCGTTAACTGTAGGTTCTAGATTTGCTTTTTAACTCATATTTATAATAGATAAATAAGTTACTAATAAAATATGTTACATAATGTTTAATTATATAAAAAATAAATGGATGGCTTTTAAAGACATGTTTAAAGATGAAAACGATGTAAACGAAAAAAACGTTGTTGGTTTTCTATCATTTGCCGTAATGGTAATCTTCGCAATAGCTGATATAGGATCAGGAATTTTCGGAAAAGATTTAGTAATTAATGAATTTATTTACAACTCATTTGTTATCATAACACTAGGTAGTTTTGGTATAGATGGTTTACAAAAATTCGCAAGTAAAAAAGATAAAGAATAATGGCTTACACAAGAGAACAAATTCAAAAAGCAGTAGAATCAAAAGGGTATAAATGGTTCGAAGGAGGAGACTATAACTTAAACATTGTAGGAGTTCGTAACTCAGATACCAATAACGAAGTAACAAATAAGTTTGATGATAAACTTACTGTTTCTTACTCAGTTGGAGGTGAGAAGAAGTACTTTGAATTTAAAGCAACTACAGATCCGGGGCAACATTGGGAAAAGAATTTATTAAATAAGGATGGAGTTGCTATTTTAGTTCCTAACCAGTACAGAGGTTCTCATGAAATTAGAAAGCATCAAGGTAAGTATGAAGCTCTATGTCAGAAGAAACCTGTAAAAGTTTACCGTGATAATAATATGGATGGTAAATATGATATGTTAGAAGAGAATATACAAGAAGGTATTTTCGGAATAAACATACATAAAGCAGGGAAGTTCGCAAATGGTTCAACTCAAATAGATAAGTGGTCAGCAGGATGTCAAGTATTTTCTAAGCAGACTGATTTTGAACAACTTATGGAATTAGCTTACAAAGCTAAAGATTTATATGGCAATTCATTTACTTACACATTAATAGAGAGTAAGGATATAGTTGCATAACTGAATAATAGTTCTTATATTGATTATATGAATACTAAAAAACTAGGTACTTACCTCCTTTTTGCAATATTAGGAGGTTTTGTTTCTTGGTCGATCTGGAATCAACCAATTGTTGATATAGATATCAAGTCGTATGAATTAAAAATACAAATGCTTGAAAACAAAATTGACTCAGTAAGATCAAAAAACACAATATTGAAATTAGAAGCTGATTCTTTAGCTTCTAAAATATCATCTTATGATGATAAAATAGATATACTAAATTCAAAGATATATGTTATTAAAAAACAAACACAGATTAAACTTGACGCTGTTGATAAGTTTGGTGATGATGAGTTGGAACGTTTCTTCTCAGAACGCTACAGACAGTCTAAAGATACAATTAACTAAGCCTATTGCTAGATTAGTAATTAAAGACTTGGTCAAATTCGATGGACTTAGAACAGAGGTTAAATCTTTACGTGAGGTCTTAGAGGAGACTAATAATAAGTTATCTACCCAATCTATCTTAGTCAGAAACCTTAACAGTCAAAATTCAAACCTAAAGACTATTGTAAAAAATTTAGATAGTAAATTTGAGGTACAGTCTAGATTAACTGAAGATTTACAGAAAGCCTTAAAAAGAAGTAAACGTCAATCTAAACTATATAAAATAGGTACTACAGTTGGAGCATCAGCAATTTTGTTATTGATGATAAAATAATATACAGTATGAAGAAAGCGATATTTCCTTCCATAATAACATTATCTGCATTATCAGTATCTGTATCTGCGGCATTCTACTCTATTAGTGGACTTAGTAAGTTATTTGCAGGAGCGTCGTTAGAGGTTATTATAATGGCAAGTTCTTTAGAGGTAGCTAAGTTAGTTATAGCGTCTCTACTTTACCGTCACTGGGGTACCTTAAATAAGATATTAAGAGGTTATTTAGTTATGGCAGCAACAGTCTTAATATTAATCACAAGCATGGGTATTTATGGCTTCCTAAGTGCAGCATATCAGGATACTTACAGACAACTTACTATAAAGGAAAATCAAACTAAATTTCTAACTCAAAAGAAAGATTTTTATGAGAAAGATGTTATACGTTATGACGCAGAACTTGAAAGAATTTCTAGCAATATCTCTACTCTCAGTAACGCAAAATCTTCCTCAATCCAAATTAAAGACACATCGGTGGTTGGAGGCGTTAGAACCACCATCTCTACTGCAGAGCTTAGACTTGCCCAAAAGCGTATTGGGGTGGAAGAAGAAAATAGGAAAGCTATTCAAGCTAAACGAGAAGTAGTAGCAGATAGTCTACAAAAATATCAGTTAGAAATACTAGAGTTAGATAATAACACCGAGGTAGCTGGTGAGCTAGGCCCTTTACAATACCTTTCAGGACTTACTAATACTCCGATGGATAGGATTATAAATATTTTACTACTGGTTATTATATTTGTATTTGATCCTTTAGCTATAGCTTTGGTAATAGCAGCTAATTTTGCATTTGAAAAAGCATACCCTAAAAAAAAGTATAATGAGAATTTATACGGAGAAAAAGTAGAAGAACAAGTAGAAGATATGCGTAAAGTTGTGGAGAAGTATGATGATCTACAAGATGAAATAGATGTATGGGATTCAACTTTACTAGATGGCTTAGAAGATGAAGAGTTCGATAAAGATTATACTGTCGAAGAAGTAGTATTCGATGATAGAGATGGAGTACCAACTATAAGAGATATAGAAGTAAAAGATGTTGAGGTTGTAGAACCTAAGGATGTAGTTAAAGATGATGAAGAACTAAAACCTATTAAAATATTACAGAAAGGACCTTCATCTCATAGAGTACTGTATTCTAATGGGGAGATAAAAAAAGTAAAAAAGAACGATTTAACTATTAAATATTTGTAGTTCTGCAATTTATTTCTTATATTGTATATAAGTATCAATATTAAATAATAATAAAAGTTATGGCCCAATTTAGAGTTATACGTGTGCTCGAAAAGACCTTCGAAGCACAAAAAGAAAAAGCATTGCTAACTTTAGAACTGCTTACTGAACACCCAGCCGGGATAGGAGATCATTCTACAACCGATTTTTATAATAACGCAGAAGAAGCTATTCGAGCACTCGCCGAGGCCGATGATGTATTAAGTACAATCAAAAGACATTTTAGTAGGTATGAGCGATAGAGAAATTATGAATGCTAAAAACCCTCCTTCAGCAAGAGAAATATTAAGAGAAGAATACCCAACAATATACAGAGGCTATCAAGAAATTTTAGATGAACAGTTCGAACTATTTGCTAAGAAGCATTTAGATTACGGTATGCATAATATTAGTGCAGGTACTAATTTAGATTCTAAAGATGAAGTAGATTTTGCAATGACAGGTTTATACTATAGAATGTCTGATAAAATAAACCGTTGGAAGAATCTTATCATTTCAAAACGTAACCCGAAAAATGAAACATTAATAGATACCTTTCAGGATATTACCAACTACGGTATTATTGCACAATTAGTGAGTAGAGGTTTCTGGAAAAACAACTAGATGGCTAAAAAGCTTAAAGGGCCTGTAAAGGAGGTATGGGAGTCTAAAATAAAGCAGACTCCTTCTAAAAATAAACACATATCATATAGTTCTATTAGTACATATAACAAATGTCCTAAGTTATGGGAATTACAGTATCTTAGAAAGAAGATACCATTTACTCAGAACATATACACTTGTTTTGGCACAGCCGTACATGAGACAGTTCAAGAATGGTTAACTGTGATGTACCATGATTCGGTAAAAGCAGCTAATGATATTGATCTGGATAAGTTACTGTATGCCAATATGGTTAAAGCCTATAAGTCAGGTCGAGCTCAAATGCAAGGTAAGCACTTTTCTAATTCAGATGAACTAACTCAATTTTGGCTAGACGGTAAACATATACTTGATTTCTTAAAAAAGAAACGAGCAGCATATTTTACTACTAAGACTATGATGCTTGCCGGAGTAGAAACTTTACTTTACCAGGAAATTAAACCCGGTGTTATGTTTAAAGGTCTAGTTGACTTAGTATTCTACCATCCTAATAGTGATACTTGGACAATTATGGATATAAAAACTTCAACCTCAGGCTGGAGGGATAGTCAAAAAAAGAATCCTAATTTAACTGCCCAAGTAGTTTTATATAAAGAGTTCTTTGCTAAACAATTCGGTATCGATAAAAGTAAGATTGATGTAGAATACTTTATTGTTAAACGTCGAGTACCTGCAGATGCTGATTTTGCTACCATGCAAAGAAGGGTTCAAGAATTTAAACCTAATGCCGGTCCTAGAAAGACTAAACAGGTTATAACTATGATGAACGAATTTATAGAGTCAGTAGTCAGCTCAGAAGGTCAATATATTGATCAGGATTATAGGTGTAATAACCCTTTAGGTAGATGTGAACACTGTAGTCCTTTTTTAAATTAAATACTATTTATAAATATATAAATATATATTGTTATGGTTAAAAATGAGAAACTCACTTCGGTAAAAATTACCCAACCCCTTTTCGATAAATTTAAAATGGCTTGCTTGGAAAATAACTTTTCTTTTAAAAAGCTTGCCGATAGAGCTATTTTTCTCTATATTACAGATAAGGAGTTTAGGCAGAAAGTCCACGAAATTAACAACATTAAATTAAAATAAATAAATGGAAGGTTATATTAAACAGGAAGATAGAAAGAAAATTCTATTACTATGTGATGATATTAGAATGCATTCGGGTGTAGCTACTATGGCTAGAGAGTTTGTAGTTAACTCAGCACATAAACTAAATTGGTTTAATGTCGGAGCAGCTGTTAAACATGCAGATAAAGGTAAGATCTTAGATCTTTCAACGGAAATTAATAAAAAGCTAGGTATTGAAGACTCTAATGTAAAGATATTACCTAATGATGGATATGGAGATCCGCAATTAGTACGTAAGCTTATTAAGCAAGAAAGACCGGACGCTATTTTCATATTTACTGATCCAAGGTATTGGGTTTGGTTATTTGATTTAGAAAGAGAAATACGTTCTAAGCTTCCCATCGTATGGCTGAATATTTGGGATGAATTTCCTACACCTAAGTACAATGAAAACTACTATGATTCAGTAGATACACTTTTAGCTATTTCTAAACAAACTAAATTAATTAATGAGTTAGTATTAGGAGAAAAAGCTAAAGATAAGTTATTAGAGTATATACCACATGGTATTGATAATAATATCTTTAGACCTTTAGATGAAGCAACTGATAAAGAATTTAATGAGTTCAAAAATAGTGTATTACGAGGAAAAGATTATGATTTCGTACTATATTATAATTCTAGAAATATACATAGAAAACGTCCTGGAGATGTAATATTAGCTTATAAGTACTTCTGTGATTTGATCGGCAAAGATAAAGCTAAAAAATGTGCTTTAATTATGCATACCCAACCTGTCGACCAGCATGGTACAGATTTGAATGCTGTAAAAGAAGCACTCTGCGACCCAGAGTACGTTAACATATTTTTTTCAGCCTCTAGAATATCTCCTACACAGATGAATGCGATGTATAATATTGCAGATGCAACACTTCTTATTTCATCTAATGAGGGTTGGGGATTATCACTTACTGAATCTATGATGTCTGGCACGATGATCATACCTAACGTTACAGGCGGTATGCAAGATCAATGTCGATTTGTAGATAAAGAGGGGAAGTGGTTTACTCCTACTAAAGATATTCCTTCAAATCATAGAGGTACATATACCGAACATGGAGAATGGACAGAGCCTGTCTTCCCTAATAATATTTCTTTAGCTGGGTCTGTACCAACTCCGTACATTTTTGATGACAGATGCTCTCCAGAAGACGCTGCAGCAGCAATAAAGAGAGTTTACGACTTACCCAAACAGGAAAGAAAAAAACGAGGATTAGCAGGTAGAGAGTGGGCTATGTCTGATGAAGCTGGATTTACAGCTCTTAAAATGAGTAATAGAATAGCTGATGCTATTCAAAGTACTATCGACAACTTTACACCTAGACCTAGATATGATTTAATTAAAGTTGAAAACAGTCCTAAAAAATTAATAGAACATAAACTTACAGGTTATTAATATGAGTAAATTATCATTAGCTATTAGTTGTCCTCTAGACACATATAGCGGTTACGGAGCAAGATCAAGAGATCTAATTAAAGCTTTAATCAAAACTGGTAAATATAACATTAACGTTATAAGCCAGAGATGGGGGAATACTAGATTTGGATACCTCGCTGATCATAATGAGGATGAATTAGCTAGTTTAATTATTCCTGGATTGCAAACAAAACCAGATATATGGATACAAATAACGGTACCTAACGAATTCCAACCTATCGGTTTATATAATATAGGTGTTACTGCTGGTATAGAGACTTCTCAATGCCACGGTTCCTGGATCGAAGGATGTAATAGAATGGATATAATACTTACCTCCTCAGAACATTCTAAGAAAGTTTTCGAATCTACTGTTATTGACGTAATAGATCAAAAAAATAATCAAAAGATTAAAGAGATTAAACTAGATAAACCTTGTGAGGTTTTATTTGAAGGTGTTGATACAAATAAGTACAAATTACTTAATAATCTACCTAAAAATCAGTTTGTAGCAGACTTAGATAATATTAAAGAGGAATTCTGCTACTTATCAGTTGGACATTGGATGCAAGGTGATTACGGTCATGATAGGAAGAATATAGGGTATACAGTAAAGACGTTCTTAGAAACGTTTAAAACTAAGCAGAAACCACCTGCTCTTATTCTCAAGACAAGTACATCCTCTTCATCAATCATGGATAGAGAAAGAGTACTAGCTAAGATTGAGTCTATTAAGAAAACTGTGAAGGGAGGCCGCATTGCTAATATTTACCTGCTCCATGGTGAGATCTCAGATGAGGAAGTGAACCTGCTGTACAACCACTCTAAAGTTAAAGTTATGGTTAGCCATACTAAAGGTGAAGGCTTTGGTAGACCGTTAGCTGAATTTGCTACGACTGGTAAACCAATCATTGTATCAGGATGGTCCGGCCATATGGACTTTATAGATAGAGACCTATCTACTGTGATTGGGGGAACATTAGAGAAAGTTCATCCTTCATCAGTATTAAAAGACATGATTATTACAGAAGCTACCTGGTTTGTACCTAGTGATTCAGATACATCTAAGGCATTCCAAAAGACCTTTAAACATTATAAGGACTGCTTACCGGGTGCTAAAAAACAAAGACGTAAAATTTTAGATGAATTTACTTTTGATAAGATGGTAGAAAGTTTAGATATCATTTTAGATAAAAACATACCAGATTTACCTAAACAAATAGAATTAGTTTTACCTAAATTAGAATTACCAAATTTATAAATTATGGATCAATTAACAACATGTAATAGATGTAAAGGTAACGCATGCTACGAACAAGTAATCGACAAGTCTACTAGGACGTGGACATGCATGGGATGTGGTTTTACAACTTCAACCTTAATGGAAGATGGAGGAAAAGTACATACCGACTTATTAGAAACATCACCAGAACTATATAAAGATTTACTGTTCAAAGATAGTAATAACCTTATATGGGCTCCTTCAACTGTTACTTTACCGGGTAAAGGTATGGTATTTATTGATGGTACTTCTAAAGATAGTTGGAGCTGGACTGCTGTAATGGCTGTACCTTTAACTGAAGAAGATAAAAAATCAGGACAATACCCAGAAGGAAATGAGTTTAGGATGGATATGAAAAATAAAAAGATCTTTAATAAAGAAGACTTTATGGACGCAATGGATGCAATAGGTTTTTTTCAAATTCAAGAATAGCAATTTATGAAGAGTTTAAAGATATCATATGCTATTACAGTTTGTAATGAGTTTATTGAAATACAGAAGCTTATTCCATTTTTGTTAGAACATAAGAGAGTACAAGATGAAATAGTAATTTTATTTGATCAAAAAAATGGCGATCCTGAAGTACTGAGTTACTTATTAAAATTTAATAAATTACCCAATGTACAGACTTGGAGAGGATTTGAATTTGATGGAGACTTTTCAGTATGGAAAAACCTACTTACAACATATTGTGCTGGAGATTATATTTTCCAAATAGATGCAGATGAATTACCTACTAAAGAACTCATATGGAATTTACCTAACATTTTAGAAAACAATCCATTCAACGATGTCTATTTAGTTCCTAGAGTTAATACTGTAGAAGGTTTAACAGAAGAACATGTTAAGAAATGGAGATGGAATGTAAATGATAAGGGATGGGTTAACTGGCCTGATTTGCAGATGAGAATATGGAAAAAGAAACCACAGATTAAATGGAAGAATAAAGTACATGAGGTTTTAGATGGTTATGATACATACGCTCCACTACCTGCTGAAGAGCACCTTGCATTACATCATCCTAAAACTATTGATAGACAAGAAAAGCAAAACGCTTATTACGATACGCTATAATAAACCAAGGTAAACCTATTTATAAATATGGATTATAAGAAAGCACTAAAATTAGCAGATGAAGTTACAGGTTCACTAGTTGAACTGGGATTCGGCAAAGGAAATAGCTTGAAAGAGTTTATTTCTTACATGAATAAATCGCAAATTAGTAAGAGGAATATTTGGACATATGAATCCTTTGATGGTTATAGGGCTCCAACACCTGAAGATAATAATGCTTTCAAGAAAGGGGAATTTAAAAGACCGCCTCAACCAGCTTATGATATGAAGAATACAATCAGTACTGAAGTCCATTTGGTAAAGGGGTATATAGAGGAAACTCTACCTAATAATTATGACGAAAGTCCTGTTGCTATCTTACATTCTCACCTAGTTAGCTATTCCAGTACTTTACATGGTTTAAATTTCTTTGGAAAGTATATACCTACCGGTGGTGTAATAGTCGTAACAGATTACGAAGTTTTTGATGGAACTAAACTAGCAGTAGATAAGTTTTTAAATGAAAACTCTCCTCATTATAAACTAATTGACGTAAATAAAAACTTTGCACTCATAAAAAAATTGAATGTTAAATCTATAAAAAACAGTATTTCTAGAACCCGATCAATATTAACTTAATGATTAACCATAAGTACAAATGTATTTTCATCCATATTAATAAAAATGCAGGAACATCGATAGATATACTCTTCAACCGTAGACATTCAGGACATTGGAATTTAAAGGCATATGAAAGTTTTAGGAGAACTAAATTTCTCTACCGTCATTACTATAAATTTACTGTTGTTAGGAATCCATGGGATAAGATGGTATCGTTATACCATTCTTGGGCAAAGAGTTCGAACTGGGATTGGGGTTGGGGTTCGGATAATAAGCCAACCTTTATTGAGTTCATCAAAATAATAGATGGGTTTTCTAATGAAAGACAGATGGAGTTGTGGCCAGAAAGAAAGATGTACCAACATAAATCGGGAACTATGAGAATGAGTAACCAACTTGATTGGTTAATTGATTCAAATAATAAAATTCCATTAAACTATATATGCAGGTTTGAAAACTTACAAGAAGATTTTAATAAAGTATGTGATGATATCGGATTTCCAAAAACAGAGTTACCTTATTATAACAAAAGTAACCACTTACATTACTCAACTTATTATGATGAAGAAACTAAAGATATTGTTGCTAGACGATTTAGTAAAGATATAGAATATTTTAAGTATAAGTTTGAAACTAAATAACTAATTCGTATATTATAATATGGTTATATATGTAGATATTGATGATACTATTGCTGATTATGATGTCAACGATAGTAAGACAGATTACAGTAAGGCTCGTCCTATAGGTATTAATATTGAGAAAATTAATACATTATACGATCAAGGCAATACGATAGTGTACTACACAGCTAGAGCATCAGTGAATGTGGATAAAAAAGAGGAGTATACTGAGTTGACTAGGAGACAATTAAAGGAGTGGGGAGCTAAACACCATTCACTAAGCGTTGGAGACAAACCAGCATACGATTTGATAATTTGTGATAAAAGTAAAAGAATAGAAGAAATTTAGTTTTTTTAGTTTATTCCTATTTCCCCTACTATTTATATATAAAGAGAAATGTTAGGAAAAATAGATGAAAATACCTATGGAAAGAAGGGACAGATAGTATCTACTACAAAAGTAGAGGTAGTATGTGACAGCTGTGGAGACACATGGAGTTCTAACTACTATGCTTGGAAGACAAAATCAAATAAACCTGACATATGTCAATCATGTCAAAACAGGTTAGGGATTTCAGGAATGAAAGGAAAATCTCATTCTGAGGCTTATAAGAGTATGATGAGCAAAACACTTTCTGGAGATAGTAACCCTGCAAAAAGACCTGAGGTTAGAAAGAAGATTAGTCAAAAACTTAAAGGTAGGGCTACACCTTGGAATAAAGGTAAGAAAAGACCTGAACATGCTAAGAAGATGAAAAAGCATATGTTGGAAGTCTGGTCCACTGATAATGAATATAGAAGAAAGTTACTTAAGGCAGGAAATAATAAACATAGTAAGTTACATGATCAGATAAAAAGTTGGTTGACTGAAAATGTTTTCTTATCTTTACTTAGTGAGCAGTTGATACCTTCTACTAAGTTTATTGTAGATGAGGTAGATTTTGATAAGAAAGTTGTTGTAGAAATAAATGGAGACTTTTGGCATGCAAATCCTAACATATATGAGGCAGAAGATAAGCTTCCTCATTTAGGAGGACAAAAATATGCTAAAGACATATGGGAAAGAGACCACAAAAGGAGAAAGCTTTTAGAGCAACTTGGATATAGAGTTATTACAATCTGGGAATCAGATTGGAAAGATAAAAATAAAAGAAATAAAATAAAAAGAGAAATAAACAAGTTATGACCATGAAAAAAACATACATAATTG
>ENA-OUOG01003306-OUOG01003306.1-marine-metagenome-genome-assembly--contig:-NODE-3306-length-15309-cov-6.711922_pt1 | contig 15309 bp, 12 predicted proteins | sample MGYA00248635_ERZ508505 | MGnify/ENA primary metagenome ERZ508505 (study PRJEB26176, sample SAMN06267871) | marine metagenome | isolation source: Saanich Inlet, British Columbia, Canada | place: Pacific...
AAATGATTAAATCTGGAACACCAGAAAAAGAAGCACTTAATGCGTTTATGAAACGGGTATTGGGGTCTATTGACAATTAACACTAACGCTTTAATATAAAAACCCACCCTATAGGGTGGGTTTTTATTTAAAACAAATTTCTATACCCTATTTAAATAAAGTTTATTAATTTGTATTTTTGTTTCCAACCACAAAAAGCATATGACCAGAAAAACGGGCCAAAAAAATAAGAAATCAATCCTTCCAGAAATAACACTAACTAACCCTCAGCGGCTTGTATTTGGTAGTTTTTTGGTGATTTTAGGACTATTAGTTTTTATCTCTATTCTCTCTTACTTTTTTACTGGAGACAGCGATCAAAGTGTACTAAATGATTTTACTAACAGAACTGTAACCACCAAGAATTGGTTAAGCAAAATTGGTGCATGGATCAGTAATTTATTAGTATATAAAGGATTTGGAATTGCTTCATTTATTTTCTCTATCCTCTTGGTGATTTCTGGTGTTACCATACTAATGAATACCTCCAAACAACGCTTATTCAATCATTGGATTTGGGGCATACTTGCCATCATTTGGTTTTCTGTTGCAATGGGTTATGTTTTCAACTCATTTCCAAACCTAGGTGGTACAATAGGCTTTCAACTCAATTTATTTTTTCAAGATTATATTGGTAAAATTGGGACAGCCCTACTCCTGTTATTTGGGTTTATTTGTTATATCGCTATTTGTCACAAAACAACCCCACAACAAATCGCTAAACTTTTTTCAATTCAAAAAAGAAAAGCGGCTGTTGTACAAACTGAAACTCCTGAAGAGATTGATGACACTTTAAAAAACATCAATCTTACCAAAGAATATGAATCCAAAGAGTCTACTTTTGAAACACCTTTAAAGAATTTAGAACCTACAATTCAGAATCATTCTAGCATTACAAAAAAGGAAGATACTGTTGAAACTGACGAAGATTCTAATGTTAAAATGGAGGTTACTGTAGCCAAAGAAGAGCGCTCTGAAACAGATAACTTGGCAGCAAAATTGGTAGAAGATTTTGGCGAAGTTGATATTACTTTGGAATTACCAAAATTTGTTTTTCCAAATTTAGACCTATTAAAAAAATACGATACCGAAGGAATTACTATTGACGAAGAAGAACTGGAAGACAACAAAAACAAAATTGTTGACACCCTAAACAATTATAAAATTGGTATTAGTAGTATTAAAGCAACAGTTGGGCCAACTGTAACACTTTATGAAATCATACCGGAAGCAGGAATACGTATTTCAAAAATTAAAAATCTGGAAGACGATATTGCACTTTCACTTTCTGCTTTAGGCATTCGAATTATCGCACCTATTCCAGGAAGAGGAACTATTGGAATTGAAGTGCCAAACAAAAATTCAACTATTGTTTCGATGAATTCTGTCATTGCTTCTCAGAAATTTCAAAAATCTGAAATGGAACTTCCAATTGCCTTAGGGAAAACTATAAGTAACGAAACCTTTGTTGTCGATTTAGCCAAAATGCCTCACTTGCTTATGGCTGGTGCTACAGGACAAGGAAAGTCTGTAGGGTTGAATGCAGTATTGACTTCCTTGCTTTATAAAAAACATCCAGCAGAAGTCAAATTTGTATTAGTAGACCCCAAAAAGGTTGAATTAACTTTGTTTAACAAAATAGAACGGCACTATTTAGCCAAGCTTCCAGATTCTGAAGATGCTATTATAACAGATAATGCCAAAGTAATCAATACTTTAAATTCGCTTTGTATTGAAATGGATAACCGCTACGATTTGCTCAAATTGGCATTTTGTAGAAATATAAAGGAATACAATGCCAAGTACAAAGCACGAAAAATTAATCCTAACAACGGGCATCGTTTTTTGCCCTATATTGTTCTAGTCGTTGATGAGTTTGCAGATTTAATTATGACTGCTGGCAAAGAAGTTGAAACCCCAATAGCCCGCCTAGCACAGCTAGCTAGAGCCATTGGAATTCATTTGATCATCGCTACGCAACGACCATCGGTAAATGTAATTACTGGAATTATTAAAGCTAATTTTCCTGCGCGAATCGCATTTAGAGTAACCTCAAAAATTGACTCTAGAACAATTTTAGATGGTTCTGGTGCCGATCAATTGATTGGACGAGGAGATATGCTTTACACACAAGGTAATGATTTGGTACGGATTCAATGTGCATTTGTAGATACCCCTGAAGTTGAACGCCTTACAGAATTTATTGGTTCACAAAAAGGCTACTCAGATGCCTATATTTTACCAGAATATGTAGGTGAAGAATCTGGCACAAGTCTTGATAATAACATCAATGACAGGGATAAACTTTTCCGTGAAGCTGCAGAAGTTATCGTAACTGCCCAGCAAGGTTCAGCATCATTACTTCAACGCAAGTTGAAATTGGGGTATAATCGAGCAGGACGACTTATAGATCAATTGGAAGCTGCAGGAATTGTAGGACCATTTGAAGGAAGCAAAGCACGGCAAGTTTTAGTCCCTGATTTTATTGCGTTAAATCAACTACTAGATAATGAAGTTTCATAAATATCACTTAATCCTATTTGCTTTTCTATCGTTTAGCACAATTTTTGCCCAATTTAAAGATCCAAAGGCAAAACAACTCCTAAAAGAAGTTAACGAAAAAGTTGAAAGCTATAACAATATCCAAATATTGTTTAAATACGTATTAGAAAATGAGTCAGAAAATATCCGACAAGAAACCAAAGGAAAAGTCACTTTACAAGGCGATAAATATGTGCTAGACATTTTAGGAATACAACGTATTTTTAATGGAAAAACTCTTTATACTATAAGTCCAGAAGACGAAGAAGTTACCATTTCAAATGATAATTCTGAAGAAGGCAACACGATATCTCCTAGTCAACTTTTGTCATTTTTTGAAATGGGTTACAACTATAAATTAGATATCATTCAAAATAAAATGGGTCGAAAAATACAATATATCAAATTGACGCCAATCGATTCAAACACAGAAATAAAATTTGCTTTACTTGGTATAGATATTAAGACAAAAAACATCTACAATTTAATTGAAATTGGAAATAACAACACAAAAACCACATTAAATGTATTAGAATTTAATACAAACATCCCTCTCCCTCAATCTTTTTTCAAATTTAATGCCTCAAAATACAGTGATTATTATATCAACAATTTAGATTAGTCATAACTTGAAAATATTAGACCGATACATACTATCTACATATTTAAAGACATTTTTTAGTGTATTTGCTATCTTGATGTTTATTTTTTTACTGCAATCGGTATGGGTCTATATTGCTGAACTTGCTGGAAAAGATTTAGAATTTGATGTTATTCTTAAATTTCTAATCTATGTCTCCCCAAGAATTGTTGTATTGGTATTACCACTAACGATTCTGCTAGTCTCCATAATGGTATTTGGGAATTTTGCAGAAAATTATGAATTTGCTGCAATGAAATCTACAGGAATTTCGTTGCAACGTGCCATGAAAAGCTTAAGTATTTTTATTGTTTTTATTTCAATCATAAGTTTTTTCTTTGCCAATAATGTTATCCCAATAGCTGAATTTAATTTTTTTAACTTACGCCAAAACATAGCTCGAGTAAAACCTGCGATGATTGTCGCTGAAGGACAATTTAATCAGATTCAAGACATCAATATTAAAGTAGCAAAAAAAAGCGGCGATAATGGCCAGTTTTTAGATGATGTGATCATTCATCAAAAAAAAGGTAATACTTCTGGAAATTATACTGTAATTAAATCTGAAACCGGAGAGTTTTACAGTGATGAATCATCAGATCTTGTTCAACTTATCCTTTATAATGGAAATTATTATGATGAAATTCAGTCGGCAAATTATAAAAAAAGAACAAAAAACAGACCGCAAGTCAAAAGTACATTCGAGCGTTATGTTATCAATATTGATATTTCAAAATTTAATGATGTTGATTTTGATAAAAAAAATACCAATGCACGATATAATATGCTTGGTGTTGCTGAACTTAACACAACTATTGATTCACTATATGAAACCAAAAGAAAAACAATTGATGAGTTTTCTGTAAACATGCTCACACGCTCTCATCAAACAAATTTAAATCTGAATTATAATTACAAGCAAAAAGATACTTTAGCAATCGCACCAGAAAAAATCATTGATCTTTTTACAAAGAAAAAAGCGGTACAACTTTACGATTTGGCCATTGCTTCTGTCAATTCTGCTCAAGACGATATAAAAGTAAAAACAAAAGCACTGTCAATAGCATCTATGAACATCAACAAGCATATTGTAGCGCTTCATGATAAATTTGCATTAGGTTTAATGTGTATTATTTTATTCTTTGTTGGTGCCCCACTAGGGGCTTTAATTCGTAAAGGTGGAATTGGACTTCCACTTGTAATTGCTATTCTCATCTTTTTGACCTATCACTTTATCAGTATTTTTGCAAAAAATAGTTCAGAAGACAATAGTTTAGATCCAGTGTTTGCAACATGGCTTGCAGGATTAATTATGTTGCCATTTAGTATCTACCTAACAAGTAGAGCAACAAAAGACAGAGCACTATTAGATTTAGATTCTTTTCTTATTCCATTAAAACAAAAATTAGTTAAATCTTCAATCATTTCTGAAATTCAGCCAACAGAAAATTCTAATAATACTAAAGATATTGAGCATTTTGATAATGACAAGCTTATTGATTTAGTTAAAAATTACAGACAATATGGCCTAGGAATTTCGTACAAAACTAATGCACTTCAACTTCTAAACCAAAGAGGGATAACAGAGCTAGAACTTAAACTTTCTGGTAATCTAAGGAATGAATCTTTCGAATCTGGTGTGCGGCATTTGGAAGATTATCATGAAAATGCAACACTGGCAAATTATGCTCATTTTACGCTCTTAATTTTTGGTATAGGGGGATTGATTCTAAACAATAATGGTTTACCATCTGTAGGTAAAATTTTGGTGGCTATTGGAATATTTTTAGTGCTAATATTTCTTGTATTGTTCACTAAAGTTTTAAAAAATCAATCTGAATTTTATAAAATTCTAAAAAAGAAATTTATGACACATAATATTGTTTTTATCATTTTAGCATTGCCCCTTTTCTTCTTATATCGACTTTATTTCAACAAAAAAATGAATGAAGATTTAACTAATATTTCATAAGTTTTACTTTCGTTCTACTATCTTTGCAAAAAAATACTTCATGTCAATAACACAAAAATCAACTACGGAGGAGAAACTCAACACCATTGAGGAAGCAATAGCAGATATAAAAGCCGGTAAGGTCGTTGTTGTTGTTGATGATGAAAATCGTGAAAATGAAGGTGATTTTATTGCAGCTGCTGAAGCTGTAACGCCAGAGATGATTAATTTTATGGCCACACATGGACGCGGACTTATTTGTGCGCCTTTGACCGAAACACGCTGTGATGAACTCGATTTATATATGATGGTACAAAACAACACTGTTTTGCATCATACACAATTTACAGTTTCTGTTGATTTAATCGGACAAGGATGTACTACTGGAATATCAGTGTCTGACCGTGCTAAAACCATAAAAGCGCTTGTAAATCCAAAAACAAAACCACAAGATTTAGGGCGACCAGGACATATTTTTCCTTTAAAAGCAAAAAATGGGGGCGTTTTACGACGCACTGGACATACAGAAGCGGCTGTTGATTTGGCACGACTTGCTGGATTTCAACCCGCTGGTATTTTGGTCGAAATTCTAAATGTGGACGGGACCATGGCGCGTTTGCCTCAACTTTTTAAAGTAGCTGAAAAATTTGACTTAAAAATCATTTCCATAGAAGATCTTGTCGCCTATCGGATGCAACACGATTCATTAATTGATAAAAAGCATGATTTTCAAATTGAAACACGTTTTGGAACATACCGCCTTAGAGCATATCAACAAACCACTAATGAAGCCGTTCATATTGCGCTTACAAAAGGGAAATGGACTACAAATGAGGTTATTCCAACACGAATCAACTCTACATTAGTGAATAATGATATCTTGGGCACACTTACCAATAACGCTGATAAAAAATTAGATGATATGTTTCGTGTGATTAACAAAGAAGGTAAAGGCGCTATCATTTTCATCAATCAAAAATCTAGTCCACAAAAAACTTTGAAACGATTAGGGGTGTTAAAAGAGACTCAAAAAAGTGGTGAAGTTGTCAAAGCTCCGAACATTAGTATGGACGAAAAAGATTTTGGTATTGGTGCTCAAATCCTTCACGACCTAAACATTAATAAAATTAACTTGATTTCCAAAAGCAAACAAAAAAAGCGTGTTGGAATGATTGGTTATGGCTTAGAAATTATTGATTACATCAATTACTAACCAATAACTTTTTTGATGCAATTGGCCATTGTCTCAGCTCTTTGATGTGTTTCTTCTTCGGACCAAGATAATTTTATGAGACACGAAATATTTCTTCCAATAAAATGATCTGATTTAGAAAAATCCTTGTTTTTCAAATAATTCAATCCATTATTTAATTCTTGAGATAATGGAAACAAAGATGTTTTATTTTTCAAATGCTCCCATTTTCGAATGTAGTGCCAATTGTTATCAAAATAATGAAAACAAACATCAATCCCATTGTCTTTAAAGGATTTAATGACACCTCTAGCGGTTTCTAAATCTTCCAAAAAGAAATTTAAAAACGCATAACTTTCTACTCCACCTTCTGGAACGGTTCGAAAACTAACCCCATCAATGGGCTCTAGGGCATTTCTTAGAATTGAATAATGCTTTTTTTGTAAGTCCAAAAACGCATCTAAACGTCTAAATTGTGCTAATCCAACAGCAGCATTTAACTCAGAAATACGAAAATTGTAACCCAAAAATGGGTGTGCCTCTGCTCCACGGTCATTTCCAATATGATCATGTCCGTGGTCACTAAAGTGATCGAGGTGTTTTGCATAAGTCGCGTTGTTGGTGATAACGCCTCCACCTTCTCCACAAGTGACTGTTTTTAAAAAATCAAAAGAAAAACACCCCAAATCGCCTATGGTTCCTAAGGATTTTCCTTTGTATGTGCCGCCAATGGCTTGGCAAGCATCCTCGATTAGTAGTAAATGGTGTGTGTCGCAAATAGATTTTAAAGCCTCAAGATTAGCCATACTGCCGCACATATGCACAGGCATTATGGCCTTAGTTCTTGGTGTGATAGCAGCTTTAACAGAAGTAACATCAAGCGTTAAAGTATCATCTATATCAACAACTACAGGCGTTGCTCCAGTCATCATAATGGCTTCAAAACTAGCTACAAACGTAAATGTTGGCATGATAACTTCATCTCCAGCACCTACTCCCGCAGAAGCGAGTGCCATACTTACGGCAGCAGTGCCGCTACTCACTAATTGTGCATGCTTAACTTCAAATCGTTTTTGAATGGCTAATTCCAAATCCTTGGCTTTCCAATGCCCTTGTCTAAGGCCATCAAAACCATAACGCATCAAAACACCAGAGTCCAACACATCGTGGACTTCTTTGCGTTCTGCTTCTCCAAAAAGTTCAAATCCGGGCATAATTATTTAATTTCATTTACAGATTCAGATAGGGGTTTACGTACTTTTTCCATGGCAGCAAAAGGGTCATCTTCTGCCCTATAGCCCATAGGCATGATAAGTACAGAACGTAAACCTTTGGCTTTTAAATCGAAATGCATGTCAAATTTTTCAGGCTCAAAACCTTCCATTGGACAGGCATCTATATTAAGATCGGCACAAACCGCCAATAAATTTCCCATGGCTAAATACGCTTGTTTTGCGCCCCAAAGAAAAATTTCATCTGTGGATTTAGCACCAAAACTATCAATTATATGCGTCCTAAAAGGTACTAAAATTTCATCTGGTGTTTGTCTAATGGATTTGATTCGCTCAAAATATGAATTGACATAATCTGCATCTAATGATGTTTTGACGCAAAAAACAGCCAAGTGCGACGCTTGTTCCACTTGCTGTTGATTCATAGACATGGACACTAATTCTTTTTGAATGGCTTTGTTGTGGACCAACAAAAGCTGAACGGGTTGTAACCCATAAGAAGACGCTGAAAGATTAAAGCCTTCCTTTATTTTTTCAATATCAGATGGTGAAATGAATTTATTAGTATCAAATTTTTTGGTGGCATAGCGCCATTTAAGGGCGTCAAGTAGACTCATAGTTTAGTATTTTGAACAAAAATAAGGAATTTTAGAACGATGAAGACCTAATGAAAATTTAAAATTTTTTATATATTTACAACGAATTAAGTCCCAAATTTATTCTTCATACCATGAAATACCTATGGCATCTATAGTATTTATTTTTTCCTTGAAGATTTTTGGGACCTATTCAGTCACGCTGATTTTTTTTACGTTTAAAAATTTAAAATGAAAATAAAATATAAGAATGAGCCTTTAATAGTTTACTTAACAGCAGGTTTCTTTTGGTTTATGTTTTTTTATTTAATTTTATTTGAAAAAGAAGAGCTTAGATCGTTGGATTATGGTTGGATTGTGATGTCTCTTATTTATCTAGGAATATTTTTTTATCGAAAAAAATATTCCTATATGACCATTAAAAATGATAGCATCAGGGTCAATGGTCCTCTGGGAAAAGAATTAAAACTTACTGATATCAAACGCATAAAAAAGTTTGTTGGTGATTATATCCTAAAAACAGACCAAAAAGAAATAATTATAAATACACAAATCATCGATTCTAGCTCATTAAAAGAATTAGATGCAGAATTAGAAAAACTTGATGTGGTTTGGGGATGAATATATATATTAAATAATGTAGACACTGAAACAAGTTTAGTGTGACTTTCGAATCATAAGTGATTGACCACCCTAAAAGCAAAAACCCACAACTTTGGTTGTGGGTTTCCTTTTACAGAGATAGATGGATTATTTTATGATCCTAAAAGGAAATCCTGGGCAAGCATAGAAACCAACTTTCTTACAGAAAGTCTTTGATTTTTTCATGATGCAAACCTAAAGTAAACTTCAGTTTATCTCATAAAAAAAACCAAGTGCAAATGCACTTGGTTTCTTTTTGCGGAGAAAGAGGGATTCGAACCCCCGGAGGTGTGACCCTCAACAGTTTTCAAGACTGCCGCATTCGACCACTCTGCCATTTCTCCTTATGCGAGTGCAAATATAAGTGGGTTTTATGTTCTTTTCAAATAGTTTTTGGATTTATTTTTTTTAAGCTCATATTTCTTCAACCTTTATTTTTTTAAAAACAAAACCGCAGTCCTGAAATATTCGTATTTTAGAGGTATGAAACATCCATAACTAAAATTTTGTCGATTAAAAATATCAACGCATGGATGTTCCATGTGACAGAAGAAAACAATACATAAATACACATGAAATGGAACAACGCCCTACGAGATTTTGAACATTATTTAAAAATTGAACGTGGTTTATCAGTGCATACCATAAACAGTTACCGTATGGATGTTCAAAAGTTGGTTTTATTTTTGGAAACCCATAAAAAAACAATCAGCCCAATAACCATTGATTTTGAAACAGTACAAGTTTTTTTATATGAAATGGCCAAAACAGTAAATGCGCGTACACAATCGCGAGTGATTTCTGGTTTAAGGAGTTTTTTCGATTATCTTATTTTTGAAAATTACCGAACGGATAATCCTCTAGAACAAATTGAAGCGCCTAAGATTGGCCGTAAACTCCCCGATACGTTATCCGTTAAGGAAATAGATACCATTGTGGCGGCTATTGATTTAAGCACACCCCTTGGTGAACGTAACAGAGCTATTATTGAAACTTTATACAGTTGTGGTTTGCGTGTAAGTGAACTGACAAACTTAAAACTCTCCGATTTGTTTTTTGATGAAGGTTTTATCAAAGTCACAGGAAAAGGTAATAAACAGCGTTTTGTTCCTATTGGGGAGCACACCCAAAAACTTATTAATCTGTACAAAAACCATGCGAGGATGTCCCTAAAGATTGATCCACAATACATGGATACTCTTTTTTTAAATCAAAGAGGAAAACAACTTACTCGAGCGATGATTTTTACCATCGTTAAGACGTTTACACAAAAAGCAGGGATTCAAAAATCCATTTCTCCACATACATTCAGACATTCTTTTGCAACACATCTTTTGGAAAATGGCGCCGACTTACGGGCCATTCAAGTCATGTTAGGGCACGAAAGCATTACCACTACGGAAATATACATGCACGTTGATAAAAGCCACTTAAAAGATGTTATGACTTCATATCATCCTAGGACACAAAAAAAGCAACTTTCTTAAAAAAAAGCTGCCTTTTTCAATACTTCAATCTAGAAGTTTATTTCGCAATATTCACTGCTCGTGTTTCACGAATAACAGTAACTTTAACCTGTCCAGGATAAGTCATATCGGTTTGAATTTTTTGAGAAATCTCAAACGATAGTCTGCTTGCATTATCATCATCGACCTTTTCACTTTCAACAATTACACGCAGTTCTCTACCCGCTTGTATGGCATAGGCTTTTTGAACACCTTTGAAGTTAAAAGCAATTTGCTCTAAATCTTTTAAACGTTGGATATAGGAATCCAAAACTTGACGCCTTGCTCCTGGCCTTGCGCCAGAAATAGCATCACAAACTTGAACAATCGGTGAAAGCAAAAATTTCATTTCAATCTCGTCGTGGTGAGCTCCAATAGCATTACAAACTTCGTCTTTTTCGCCATATTTTTCTGCCCATTGCATTCCCAAAATAGCGTGAGGAGTTTCCATATCAACCTCAGAATCTGGAACTTTTCCAATATCATGTAATAGACCAGCACGTTTGGCGAGCTTAGGATTGATGCCTAGCTCCGCAGCCATAATCCCACAAAGTTTGGCCACTTCTCTAGAGTGTTGCAGTAGATTTTGACCATAAGAAGAACGGTATTTCATTCTCCCGACAGTTTTTATCAGTTCAGGATGCAATCCATGAATACCTAAATCAATAACGGTTCGCTTTCCAACCTCAACAATTTCTCTATCAATTTGTTTTTCAGTTTTGCGTACAACTTCTTCTATTCGAGCAGGATGTATACGACCATCCGTAACCAATTTGTGTAAAGATAGTCGAGCAATTTCACGGCGAACAGAATCAAAGCATGATAAAATAATGGCTTCTGGTGTGTCATCTACAATAATTTCGACACCAGTAGCGGCCTCCAATGCTCTAATATTTCGCCCTTCTCGACCAATAATACGACCTTTCATGTCATCGGATTCAATATTGAAAACAGAGACACAATTATCTACAGCCTCTTCTGTTCCAATGCGTTGGATGGTATTGATGATAATTTTTTTGGCATCTTGTTCTGCGGTCAATTTTGCCTCTTCCATTTTATCTTGAATAAAGGCCATAACATCATTTTTGGCTTCTAATTTTAAGGATTCCACTAATTGCGATTTGGCATCGTCAGCAGAAAGTCCAGAAATAACTTCAAGTTGTTGCACTTGACTTTTGTGCATTTTTTCTAACTCTTCTTGGCGTTTTTCTATAATAGAAATCCGCTGTTCGTAGTCTTTCTTTTTGATTTCAAGTTCATGATTTAATTTTTTAGATTGTGAAAGCTCTGATGAAATTTGTGACTCTTTATCTCGAGTTCTTTTTTCGGCTTCTGCTATTTTTTTATCTCTTGATAAAATTACTTTTTCATGTTCAGATTTAAGCTCTAAAAAACGTTCTTTTGCTTGAAATATTTTATTTTTCTTGATGCTTTCACCTTCAGATTTTGCCTTAGATATAATATCTTTGGCTGATCGTTTTGCATTTCTTGTTATCTGAGAAGCGTTATTTTTTTCTCTAATTTTCAAAATTATAAATCCTAGAAGAAATCCAAAAATAGCAGCACCAGCAACTATTAGTAATATATTTTGATTCATTTGTTGTATTATTAATTAAAAAAAAGCCTGTAAAGATCTGGGTTTTGTATAAACTCCTAATGAACAGGATTTAGGGCTGAAAAGCTGATCAAGGATCTGCGACTAGGCAGCGTGCTTTTACAACTTAAACGGACCCCATTTATAGATTTCTCGTTGAGTTTATCAAAAAATTGACCAATACAGGCAGTATGTATTTTATATTTTAAAGAACGTTAATTTTTAAATGTTGATCTAGACGTTTGTCTAATTCAATTAGACGTTGTTCTATAGCTTCACTCAAATTATTTTTATTAATTATTGTTTGCTCTGTTTCAGCGGCAAATTGTAAGGCACACATGGCCAAAACATCTTGTTTATCCTGAACAGAATAACTTTGTTCAAACTTCTTAACTGTTGCATCTATCTTTTGAGCAGCTAATCGCAAACCTTCTTCTTTATCAGGTGTTATTGTCAAGGGGTATACCCTGTTAGCAATAGATAATTTAATTTTTAATTGCTCACTCATAAGTGATTATTTAGTCTGATAAACTTGCAATACAATCGTTTATCTCTTTAATCAAAGCATTTATTTTGAGCTTTGAAGCTCTTTTATATTCGTTACTGCCTAGCATTGAACTTGCAATTTTTAAAGAATCGAACTGTTCTTGCTTTTCTTCAAGCAGCTCAAGTTGATGTTTGTTTTGAGATTTTAATGTTTCGATCTCTTTTTTTAGAGCATTATTTTCTTTTTTCAAAAGTCCAAACTGATCTATAAACTGATCTATTTTTTTTTCTAATGTTTGGACAATGTTTTCGATTTTGCTCATCTACATATTCAATACCTTATTTCACAAATTTAACATTCCATCTCTAAAATTACAATTTCTATGCCGATTAATTTTTAAATAATTTAAGCAAACCAATTCTTTGGATTTAATTTTCAATTCGATATTTTAGCTGAAGATCTTACTTATGAAAGTTTTTAAAATTTTATGTTTTTTGTGGTCGGTGTACCTATCAGCACAAACCCCATATCCTCAGGACTACTTCCGTTCGCCATTGGACATACAACTTGTGCTTTCTGGCACATTTGCAGAGCTTCGATCTAATCATTTTCATTCTGGATTAGACATCAAAACCAATGGAAAACAAGGTTTGAAAGTATATGCGGCTGCTCAAGGGCATGTAAGCCGTATCAAAATTTCTAGATTTGGCTATGGAAAAGCGTTGTATATTACCCACCCCAATGGCTACACTACTGTCTATGCACATCTTCAAAAATTTTATCCAGAAATTGAAAATTACATCAAAAAGCAACAATATCTAAAAGAGCAATTTGAAATTGAACTTTTTCCAAAACTCAATGCTCTAAAAATAGATTCAGATGCACTAATTGCTTACTCTGGAAACACCGGTGGTTCATCTGGTCCGCATTTGCATTTTGAAATTAGAGATAAGCAGGAACGCCCCATGAACCCCATGCTTTTTGGGTTGGATATCAAAGACACAACCGCACCAGTGCTCTATGAGCTGTATGCCTATCCTATTTCGGAGAATAGCCATGTTGATGGAATTCAAAAAAAGAAAAAAATAAGACTTAGAAAACAACCTGATGGAAGTTTTATTGCTGAATCTATAAAATCTTTTGGTGAGATTGGATTTGGTATTGTAGCAAATGATAGACAAGATTATGCACCTAATAAAAATGGTGTTTCAAAAATTGAAACCTATTTTAATGGACAAAAATCCATTACGATTGATTTTAAAAGATTTTCATTCAGTGAAACCAAACACATTAATCGTTTTATAGATTATGCCCATTACCGATCTAAGAAAAGGAAAATACAGAAGTTATTTATCGAAAAAAACAATCCTTTAAGTCTTTTTACTTTTGAAAAACAAAAAGGAAAACTGAATATTAAAGACAGTACAAATTCTTCTTATACTATCAAGATTAAAGACTTTAAAAACAATGTTACATCCGTACGTGTGCCAATTGTTGGAGAATTTCAAGATGTAAAAAAAACAGATTTAATCCCTTTAAATTATACTTTTGTTAATGCCTCAGAACAAGCTAATTTTGAAGAAAGTTCAATACGAGTAGAAATTCCAGCACATACTTTATATGATGATACTTATTTAGATATTAAAGTAAAAAATGATACTCTAAAACTCCATCGCCCAAACATTCCATTGAAAAAGTCGGTGACCATAACATTTGATGTAAGTCACTTTAAAACCAATGATATAGAGCACCTTTACATTGCTAGAGTTTCTGCTTATGGTAAATTGTATTATACATCCACAAAACGAAAAGGTTCATCGCTAAGTACAAGAACAAAATATTTTGGAACATACACCCTTGCATCTGACAAAGATGGCCCAATAATCACACCTAAAAATTTCAAAAATGGAAGTTGGCTCAGCAATTACAGGTATTTGAAAATTAAAATTTCTGATCAGATTACAGGTGTAAAAAATTTCAGAGCAACTGTTAATGACAAATGGATTTTAATGGAATACGACTCCAAAACCAACACACTCACACACGATTTCAATGATGGGGTTGTGACTGACACTAAAAATAATTTAAAGCTTATTGTGACGGATAATGTGGGAAATAGTTCTAAATTTGAATCCGTATTTTACAGAAAATAAACCTTTTTAGACTTGAAAATTAATTATTTATATTCACTTTTTGTTTTTTCTATAATTGGCCAGCTTCAACTAATGGCACAAACTGCTACACTTCGAGGCATCCTTTTAGATGAATTGAATAGCCCCATTACAAATGCAACGATTTCTACCAATTTAAATGGAACTATTTCAAATTCTAATGGATTTTATATTCTAGAAATTCCTGTAAATGAAGATATAAATGTTGAGTTTTCTCATATTAATCACAAACCTGTTCGCGTTATTTTTAATCTTAGAAATGGACAAGAATTTGAATTTAATCCTGTTTTAAGATTAGATATCGAACAAATTGAAACTGTAGTAATTAATGGCACCAAACGCTCTGTTTTTGAAGGAGTTACAACAATTTCGCCACAAATTATTCGTACCATAAAAGGTGCTCAACCTGGAGTAGAAAATCTATTGAAAACATTGCCTGGAGTCAACATATCAAATGAATTGAGTACACAATATTCTGTTCGCGGAGGAAACTTCGATGAAAATTTAGTTTATGTGAATGGCATTGAAGTCTACAGACCATTTTTGGTGCGCTCTGGCCAACAAGAAGGACTCAGTTTCGTTAATACAAATATGGTTCAAGATTTACAATTTTCTGCTGGAGGATTTCAAGCAAAGTATGGCGATAAACTTTCTTCTGTTTTGGATATTACTTACAGAAAGCCAACAGAATTTGGAGTTCGTGCCGATTTTAGTCTTTT
>ENA-OUOG01003309-OUOG01003309.1-marine-metagenome-genome-assembly--contig:-NODE-3309-length-15303-cov-2.937475_pt1 | contig 15303 bp, 14 predicted proteins | sample MGYA00248635_ERZ508505 | MGnify/ENA primary metagenome ERZ508505 (study PRJEB26176, sample SAMN06267871) | marine metagenome | isolation source: Saanich Inlet, British Columbia, Canada | place: Pacific...
TCGATAACGCAAAAGTCAAATGACTTGGCAATAGCGGAAATAACATGAAGGATCACGTCCTGCTCGGGCGGATGTGCCTCAGCAAACAAGGTACCCGGAGGGACAACACTAACTGAAGACGCCTTGTCCTTGTAAAGGACTTTGTCCACACGAACGGCACCACTCAAAAGATTAAACATGCCCGGCAAACCTTTCTTGCCCAACATCTTAAGGGAAGAAATCTCTCCACCGCTCATGTCAATCAAGACAACGCTGCGATTGAAAGCTGCAAGATTTCGAGCCAATATCCAGCTGGTGCTCGAGCCCATGTCACCACCAGGTGAAACAACAGGTATCGTTGCAGATGAAAGCTTTGAAAGCACCTTTGCACCAAAACGAACCGGTTGAGGTTTTAACCCACTCGTTACCTCCGAAGAGGCCTCTGTCACTTCCATCGTGGACCCGCTTTCTATCGCCCCACCCGCTTCAGGACCAGACGCTTCATGGCTACTTTGAATAATGCTCTCCAATTCCTTGAAGTTGTTTCTTTTACGTGGAGCAAGCTCTGGTTCGCTGGAATTTTCATCCTTGCGCGGCACGTCATGAGCCGTTTTGGCGTCTGGATCATTTTCAATTTCAGGTTCCAGACGCTTTGATTGCGAGGTGTGATGTGCATGTACCGTGGTGAGAAGGCTACCCGCGATCACACCCAGTACACTCAACAGCATTGCCAATATCATGCCAGCAATTGTGAAGGGAACAATCTTCGGGAAGAACGCTTCATCTGCGAGGGTCGCCGGTGAGATAATCTCTGCTCCCACTTGCGTCAAACCTGCTCTAGACTTGGCTTCAAGCGATCTGCTCTTGTACTCCGTCAACAGTTGCTTTGCCGCATCTGCTTCCCGTTCCAGGGCGCGCAGTTCCACTAGCTTTTCATCGACGCGCGCCGCTTCAGCCTTCAGGCGTTCAATCTCTCCTTCAAGATCCGCTTCTGCCTTTCTCGTCAGATCAACATTGTTTTCCAGGCTCTTTATAATGTTACTGGTTGCCGTCTTGATCTGTGATTGGAAATTACCCAATTGAGAATTCAAAGCTTTCATTCGTGGGTGATTGGGAAGCAACGTTGTGGAAAGATCTGAAATTCGAGCCCGAATTTCAACTTCACGTTCCGTCAGACGCTGAACAAGTGGTGATTGCATAACCTCTGGAATAACGTCCAAAGATGACCCACTTCTGACTGCAGCTCGAATTGAGGCAACCTTGGCTTGCGCAGAAGAACGCTCTGCCTTCAGCCGCGATAGTTCGGTAGAAACCTGTGAAAGTTGCTGGGTTGCAAGCAACGCGTTGTTATTGTCTGTTGTCAGAAGATCAGAGTTTGAACGGAAAGCAGCAACCGCAGCCTCGGTAGAAACGACATCTTCTTCAAGTTCTAGAATCTTGGGATCAAGCCAAACGGTGGCAGATTGACTGTCTTCAATTTTTGCAGCGCTCTTCTGCTTGATGTATTTTTCCGAGATGGCGGCCACAATTGTTTGAGCAAGCTCGGCATTGGTTGACCAAAACTCAACAACAAGAACTCGAGAACGCTCAACAGCATAAACTTCCAAACGTTCTTTGAACGCCTTCAGCGTCTTATTCCGTTTTTCGGTCTCGATTGGTGTTCGTCTTGGTTTCTCAATACGGTCAGTTTGCCCGGCCAACTCAAGAACGCGATTTCTCACTTCAAGGTAATCACGTTCGCCTTCGAATTCCTGAATTTTAGTCAGTTCAAGGTCGTCGATCACTTCCAGAAGGAGTTTGTCCGACGCCAATACTTGAACCTCGCTCCTTATGGCTTGTTCGTCAAATTGTGGTCGACCATTGGTCGCGCCTGCGTCGCGGGTTGTTCTGGTGAACGTGTTGTTATTGTCTCGAATCAGAATTCTGGCGGACGAATCATATCTGGGTGCGATCAGGGAAAGCAACACAACCAGCAAGGCGCCAACGATGAAGGTGATCAGTAGAACGAGCCACCATTTCCGCTTCAGCGCTGAAAAAATGCCAGCAACATCAATATCATCGTCACGTGTCAGTTCATTGGCACCAGACATTCATCACTCCTATTACCGCTAAAACAACGCGAAAGCGGTTAAAAACATTGCTCCATGTATGAATGAACTTGGTAACCAACCGGTTAAAGCGCTTCAACGAAAGCGGAGTTTTTCAAGGGTGAGCGAAAAACAAGGCGGCGACTTTTACATCATATTAACCATGTTTGTTAAATAATGGAGAGATTACAACGTTGCCCGATTTTCCAGGAATGGAACAAGTATGTTTAGTAGAGATATAAGCCGGAACTTTCTTCGTGTTCTGGTCCTGTTATTGTTTTCTGCAGCAATGACTGCATGCGCGTCATACAAGCCTCTTGATCCGGCTTTCCACAAAGCCTTAGGCAAGCCTTATACGTTGGATTCAGGAGATGTTCTGCGCGTAACAGTGTTTGGCCAGAATGAACTTACAAATACATACGCGATAGACAAGGGCGGATACATCTCGCTCCCACTTATTGGTTCCGTTGCATCGCGTGGAAAGACGACCAAGCAACTTGAGGCCGGCATAGCGGCAGGTTTGCGCAATGGATTTCTTCGCGATCCTGATGTAGCCGTTGAGATTGATACATATCGGCCCTTCTTTATTCTGGGAGAAGTCGGAAATGCCGGGCAATATACATACGTTCCCGGAATGACGGTTCAAACCGCGATCGCAATAGCTTCCGGATTTTCAGCTCGTGCCGAGCAAGAAGACGCCGATATTACGAGAACTGTTAACGGCGAGGTTATAACCGGCCGGGTTCCGTTAAGCGATCCGATACTTCCTGGTGATACGATATTCATTCGTGAAAGGCTCTTTTAGCCAAAATCCGGGATTAACCGATGAAAATAATTCATTGCTTCCGATCTCCTGTAGGAGGAATTTTTCGCCATGTTCGGGATTTGCTAAAAGAGCAGGTCGAAGCCGGACATGAAGTCGGTTTCATTTGCGATTCTTCTACGGGCGGCGACTACGAAGACCAACTATTCAGCCGAATTGAGAATGACCTTGCACTGGGACTGCACAAGATTCCCATGGCTCGATCGATTTCGCCAAAAGATCCCATTACGCTGTTCAATGTTGCGCGAATTATTCAGAAAATCGGACCGGATGTTGTGCATTCGCACAGTGCAAAAGGTGGCGTTTACGGTCGTATGGCAGCCAAGCTGGCAACTTCCAAAGGAAAAGCTACAAAGGCGTATTACTGCCCTCACGGTGGCGCGATGCACTATGACAAGGCATCGCTCAAGGGCAAGGTATTCTTCGCTGCCGAAAGGTTTATGGAACGGTATACAGATAGCCTTATCTTTGTCAGTGGCTATGAGCAAAACGCTTATGCAGAAAAAGTGGGAACCCCGAAGTGCCCGCAGGCAATCGTCTATAATGGCTTGGCAGACGAAGAGTTTGAGCCTGTTGTTCTTAACGATGATGCAGCTGATTTTTTATATATCGGTATGATGCGCGATCTTAAGGGGCCAGATATATTTGTCGAAGCCATTAACATTGCGCGCGCCCAGACAGGTGAAGATTTGACTGCTGTTTTTGTTGGTGATGGCGAAGACAAGCCAACTTACATATCACGGATACAAGAACTTGGACTGTCAGACAAAATTTCTGTTCACGACGCAATGCCCGCCCGCAAAGCCTTCAAAATGGCGGATACGGTAGTCGTGCCATCACGGGCTGAATCACTACCCTATCTGGTTCTGGAAGCAATCGCCGGCTGCAAACCCATAGTGTCCACTGATGTGGGTGGCATTCATGAGATATTCGGTGATAGGCGCAATCAATTGGTGCAAGCCGATAGTGCGCAGGCTCTGGCAGATGCAATGATTACAATGCGAAACAATCAACAACGGCATGCGGAAGCTTCAGCGTTTTCGGTTTCACTGAAGGATCGTTTTTCAGTAAAAGCCATGGCCCAAGGTGTTGAAGCGATATATTCGCGCTGATTATTACAATTGGTTTTTGTCCGTTAACCCGATCTTAGCCATGTCCATAAGGATTCACTGCCGAGCTTATTGTTTTCACCATTTTCTTAGTAAATCTGACCTATCGTCACCGCGGGCTAGGTACCTAATAATAATTGGTGGTAGGAATAATGCTGGAAAAAACGGCAAATACCGGGTTCTCGAAGGAAGAGTTGAAAAAAGCTCTCGTTCATGAAGAGACCCAAAATGAAAACTCTGTTGAACTGAATGAACTTGCAAACAGTGTTGCTGAGCAGTTTGCGACGAACACTGTCCGTCCGCTTGTGTTGATTGGCGTTGTAAGACTTTGCGAATTGCTTGTGTTGATTTGCGCTGGGATGGGCTTGTTCTTTGCTACACTTTGGCCGGAGGCAAGCATACTAAGTTGGTATACGACCGGAGCATTCCTTAGTGCAATTCTGACAATGAGTTTCCTGCAAGGCATTGATGGATATCTGATCTCAAGCCTTAAACGAATTGGATTGTCTATCAGCAAGGCAATTACAGCCCTTGCCCTTACGACTGTGATTATGGGCGCGGTGCTTTATGTTTTCCACGGCGCTGAAGCGTTCCCACTTGAATGGCTTTTGTCTTGGCTCGCAGTAGCGGGCGCATCTTTGCTCGTTGTGCGCACAATTGCCGGAATTATCATCTCACGCATGGCTTATGCAGGTCGCCTTGATCGGCGCGCTGTTATTGTCGGTGGTGGCGAGGGCGCTGCAGAGGTTATTCGCGGTTTGGAAGCGTCACGGGATCAGAACATCCAGATTTGCGGTATTTTCGATGACCGGCAAGGCGACCGTTCACCAGACATCATTGCCGGTTATCCAAAGCTTGGCACAGTTTCTGAACTCGTGGAATTTGCCCGTAAGGCGCATGTAAACATGTTGATTGTAACCCTGCCCCTTTCTGCAGAAAAACGCCTTCTGCAACTGCTAAAACGGCTTTGGGTTCTTCCGGTTGATATCCGTTTGTCCGCCCACAGTAACAAGCTGCACTTCCGTGCGCGCAGTTACACCTATGAAGGCACGGTTCCTCTGGTTGATGTATTCGAGAAGCCCATCGCCGATTGGGACGCGATCAGTAAACGCATTTTTGATGTGGTCGTTGCTTCCACTGCGCTTGTCGCGCTGAGCCCAATAATGTTGCTTACAGCAATTGCAGTGCGTCTTGACAGCAAGGGGCCGATCATCTTCAAGCAAATGCGCGAAGGTTTTAACAATGAGCCGATCAGGGTTTACAAGTTCCGTTCACTCTACACCGATCGTGGTGACGCATCGGGCACCAATGTGGTTACAAAGGGCGATAATCGTGTAACCCGCGTTGGCCGATTCATAAGAAAAACGTCAATTGACGAACTGCCGCAACTTTTCAACGTGTTGCAAGGTACGCTTTCACTGGTCGGACCACGTCCTCATGTTCCAAACGCTCAAACGGATAATCGCTTGTGGGTTGAAGTGGTTGACTCTTATATCGCGCGCCACAAGGTGAAGCCTGGTGTAACCGGATGGGCGCAAATTACCGGATGGCGTGGCGAAGTAGATACCAAGGAAAAACTCAAGGGCCGGGTCGATGCTGATCTGTATTATATAGAAAACTGGTCTTTGATGTTTGATCTGTACATCCTGGCTCTTACACCGTTCCGCCTGATAAACACAGAAAACGCATACTAGCGATAAATCGCCAGCGCGCTTTCCATCGGGAATTAGTTATGAGTTTGTCACCCGCCATACCCTATTCACAAGCCAGTATGCAATCCGGGGTCCGGTTTGACAGGCTTGCCAATGCAGCCATCGCGGTTGCTGTGTTTAGCGGTGGTTTCGTGATCTTTGAACCCGCGCCATATGAGTTATTGTTGGCGGGTTTACTCGCAATTTTCTTCCTTCTTGGATTGCGGGTACCAAAGGAAATCCTGCCGGTTCTCATTCCGGTGACGACGTTCACAATCGGCGGGGTTATCTCATCCTTCATGATCGATGATTACCAGCGCGGTTTGATTTACAACGCTGTTACCTTCTTCCTAGGCCTTACCAGTGTCTTCTTTGCCCTTCTGATCAAACAGGACATGGGGCGTATACGACTCATTTTCAGGGCCTACGTGTTGGCAGCGTTTTTCACATCCACACTCGGCATCATTGGTTACTTTGGCGTTCCCGGCTTTGATACCTTCACGCGCTACGAACGCGCACAAGGTGCATTTGCAGACCCGAACGTGTTTGCCCCCTTTCTTGTTGTGCCGATCCTATACCTTTTATACGGCGTCATGAACCGATCGGTGGCCTTACTACCAATACGATTGGGACTTCTTGGCATCATTTTATTGGGCGAACTGTTGGCAGGCTCAAGATCCGGTTGGGGATTGACAGTTGTAACAGCGGGGCTTTTTTATGTTCTGCTCCTGGTAAACGAACCCCGTAGCCAGGTCCGAGCAAAATACATTCTTATGGGTGTCGCCGGATTTGTTTCGCTGATTGTTGCCGTCATTGGCGCGCTGCAAGTGGATGCCGTTTGGGAGATTATCAGCCAGCGGGCAAAGGTTGTGCAAGAATACGATGGCGCTCGCATCGGCCGTTTTGCCCGACACGCAATCGGATTTGAACTTGCGTTGAGCAAGCCGTTGGGCATTGGCAACCTGGAGTTTGGTTACCTGTACGGGGAAGATGAGCACAACGTTTATCTCAGAAGTCTATTGAGCTATGGCTGGCTTGGTTTTGTCTCCTGGCTGACCATTGTTTTGTGGCCCCTTATCGCAGGCTTCAAACTGCTATTTTTAAAACGACCTTGGCAACCCTATTTCCAAATCGCCTATGTGGTGTTCTTTGGGCATCTGCTAATCGCTTGGGTCATCGACATTGACCACTGGCGCCATTTTTATCTGCTCATCGGAATATTATGGGGCTGCATCTTGTTGGAGATTTCATACCGCAAGGGCAAGTTGCAGATCTCGTAAATCCAGGTTTGCACCAACCTGGCAATATTCTATTCGATTGTAGGAATTGCTGGTCGGAGCGAGAGGATTTGAACCTCCGACCCCTTGCACCCCATGCAAGTGCGCTACCAGGCTGCGCCACGCTCCGACTAAGCGACTGATACCCCTGTAAAAGGTAGACCGTCAATTCCTATTTTGTGAATTCAAGTTCAAAAGGACTGAGCGTGGCCAAATCCTACCCTTGACGGGTTTGATCCAACAGTCTCTTGCATTCCAGCAATTCCTGCAAGGTAGACTGCAACGTCTTAAGATCAGTGCCCGAGATTGCCGCACCTGAAAAATCATCTTCATCGTCCGACTTGCCCGTCAAACGCCCAAGCAGACCCTTGCCTTTTTTGGTCTTTGCGGCACCTAAATCAGCAACACTAATTGCCGGGCTTTCAGCCTCCATACCATCGGCTTGCAGATCCGGTTCACCGGTAAGTATGCCAGCAGGCTCGTGTCCGTTGCCAATGTCAATTGCCAGCCGGTTACCCTGCTCTTTCAGCAAACGCTGGACACCGCGTATGGTGTAGCCTTCTTCGTATAGGAGAGTTTTAATGCCACGCAGCAAATCCACATCATCTGGCCGATAGTACCGCCGACCACCGCCACGTTTCATGGGCTTTATTTGCGTGAAGCGCGTTTCCCAAAACCTCAGTACGTGCTGAGGCAAATCAAGCTCTTCCGCCACCTCTGAGATGGTTTTGAAAGCGTCCGGATTTTTGCTCAACTACCCCTCCACCCCGATTGTCTACCAGGTGACCTGCTATTTATAGTCAGGGAGATTTAGGTCCGATAATCAGCTTTTGCCGGTATGCCCGTCAAGAACCGCCTTTTTCAGAATATTGGATGGTTTGAAAACCATCACACGACGCGGCGTAATAGGCACCTCTTCTCCCGTTTTCGGGTTCCGCCCAATACGCTCATTTTTACTGCGTACTAGGAAGGATCCGAACGAAGAGAGCTTAACCGATTCGCCCTGAACAATCCGCTCACTAATTATGTCGAGAAATGTCTCCACAAGTTCTGCCGACTCTATACGTGAAAGACCGAGCTCCTTATAAACTGCCTCACTGAGATCAGTTCTGGTAACCGTTTTTTGACCCATTTGATGCCACCGCCATTAAAAAACACACAACTAGCCCCCATAACAAGACAGTACAAACGTAGAACTGAAATCTGTCGCAAGTCCCATTATGACTGACGATAGGGCAATTTCAGCATGACAACAAGACCAAATTCGGACCTATTCCTGCATTGAGGGGCCTACCGACGGTTGAAAATCGCAAATATTGACAACCAAATCCATCACCCCCTCAAAAATCACATTCTGACGAGAACTGAACCCCATGTAAAACCGCCTCCCATGGCTTCAAACATAACCAGGTGGCCTGGTTTGATTCGGCCATCTTTGACAGCTGTGTCCAGCGCAAGCGGAATAGAGGCGGCTGATGTATTGCCGTGCAGGTGCACTGTTGTCACAACTTTTGCAGGATCGATTTTCAGTTTTTTTGCGGAAGCATCGATGATGCGCTTGTTTGCCTGATGGGGAACAAACCAGTCCAAATCCTCGGAGCCCTTTCCGGTGGCAGTGTAGGCATCTTCAATTACGTCGGTAATCATTCCAACGGCATGTCGAAACACTTCTTTTCCTTCCATTCGAAGAAAACCAACAGTTTGGGTTGAGGATGGCCCACCATCGACATACAATTTTTCCTTGTGGCAGCCGTCAGACCTCAGGTGGCATGTGAGAATACCGCGATCAGACGCATCACCCGCCCCTTCCCGAGCTTCAAGAACGACAGCTCCAGCACCGTCTCCAAACAACACACATGTGGTACGATCCTCCCAATCAAGAATGCGCGAAAACGTTTCTGCGCCGATTACCAGGATGCGTTGCGATTGCCCTGAACGAATATACTGATCAGCTGTTGTAAGTGCGAACACAAACCCGGAGCAGACAGCCTGTGTGTCAAATGCAGCCCCGTGGCGCATACCCAATCTGTGTTGAACCTCTACAGCCGTAGCCGGAAAGGTGTTATTGGGTGTCGATGTCGCCAGAATGATGAGATCAAGATCATCAACCGTGACGTTTGCAGCGTCCATTGCCCGCCTGGCGGCTGCCTCTGCAAGATCTGCGGTTGTTTCACCTTTTGCAGCAATGTGGCGTTGCTGGATGCCCGTGCGTTGAACAATCCACTCATCGGAAGTATCAATGAATTCCTCAAATTCGGTGTTCTTCATCGCCTTTTCCGGCAGATAAGAACCACAACCGATGATCACTGACCGTTTCATAAAAATTCGCCCCTAAATTTCAACCAGTTTTTCAAGCTGGATTCTCACTTCAGCAAAGTCTTGCAAATCTGTTTCGATTTTCCCAAGCAGCTGATTTTTTGCCATATCATGGCCAAGCTGAATTGCAGCTGCAAATCCCTCGCCATCTGTTCCGCCGTGGCTTTTGATTACGACACCGTTCAGGCCAAGAAGAACGGCGCCATTGACTTTCCTTGGGTCCATTTTCTCTCGTAACTGATTGAATGCATCGCGTGCGAGTAAATAGCCCAATTTTGCGAGCCATGTTCTATTCATTGCCGCGCGAAGGTAACCACCAATTTGTTTGGCCGTGCCTTCAGCAGTCTTCAAGGCAATATTCCCTGCAAACCCTTCCGTGACAACCACATCCACGGTGCCTTTGCCCAGATCATCGCCCTCAACAAACCCATGATAATTCATGGTCTGGAGGTCCGCCTCCTTTAAAAGCGAACCGGCTTCTCTTACGGCTTCCACACCCTTCACTTCCTCAACGCCAATGTTGAGAAGACCGACGGATGGACGGTCAAAATCAAACAGGGCGCGTGCCATCGCCGCTCCCATCACGGCAAACTCAACCAGTTGATCCGCGTCTGCACCAACATTTGCGCCAACATCAAGCACAATACTTTCGCCAGACGCCGTTGGCCAGATGGCAGACATGGCAGGTCTTGTGATCCCAGGCTGGGTACGCAGACAGAATTTGGACATTGCCATCAATGCACCTGTATTGCCGGCGGAGATACATACGTCCGCAGCGCCTGTTTTCACTGCCTCAATGGCTTGCCACATACCAGATTTGTATCTGCCCCGCCTCAGCGCAGCACTTGGCTTATCGTCCATTGCGATGGAAACCTCACAGGCATGGAATTCGCTTTTCGCCTTTAGTTTGGGAAACCGCTCCAACACCGGCAACACCGCGTCTTCTTCGCCAAAAAGCTGAAAGCGAAGCGCAGGGTTGCGTAGCAATGCAATATCAGCGCCATGCAGCACAGTTTCCGGGCCGTTGTCACCACCCATCACATCCAGTGAAACTGTCAAATTATTTGACATATTGCTCTACAATAGCCTCCAAGCCATTCTCGACGATCATATATAGTGGTTTTCTACTCAGTTTTCCGAGTTTTTTTTGTTTATCAACGTATTGAGTTCCGAGAACGGATTATGCGTCTCCACAGTGGCACTTTCTGCGGTTTCATCTGCCTGATATTCAGGGGCAATTTCAGCGCCATCAATCCTGGGAAACGGATCAAGGCTCAATATCACCTCTTCAAGCAATGCAACCCACAAATCAATTGTGTCCCCCTGAAACTCATCCGGCAGATCGAACGCATCCGGATCGATCACCAATTCGCCATCATCATTAAACTGTTCCTGACGTATGCTCTTCCCGGCGGGTAAAAACTTGCGATCGATTTCTACGGTCAATTCATTAGCAACCGGCTCGGAAGTCACAACACAGGCTTGTTCCAAATGTACGGATACATTGCCCTTCAGAGACATGCCACCCCTTTTCCACGGGCGGGCCAGTAACTTTGCATGAAACAACGTTACACGTTCGACCTGCAACTCCTCCGTAATCGGTTTGAGCGCATTTTCGTTGGCTTCAAAAATAATATTGCGGCCGGTATTTGGCAGCTTGGAGACCAAGACTGCAAGTTCAGGCAAAGGGGTCATGAAAAATTACGTTTCAATCTGATAGCTTGGAAAAAGCATGTTGTTCTGAGGCATTTCCAGCGCTCCTCTTATCATATGATCGAAAGATTGTTCATCCAGAGATTTTGCAAGTTCAATTATGTAGCGGGCCAGTCCATCCGCGTCCGTTTTGTCTGTTTCAGCAAGATATCGGTTCGCAGCTCTCTGTGTCAGCAGCTCAAGGTCTTCGTCTGCCAAGGGAGCATCAAAATCTTCGATCTGGCCATAAAAACTTCTGACCATTCGCTTCTTTCGCTTCGGAACTGTAGTATCACCTATTCCCAATTCACGCAGCGCGCGCTCAATATCTGCCACAAACAGATCGAACACATCCTGACTTAGGGCAATGGAAACTTCGGAATCCACCCGACGCAAACGGCGAGCGAAGAGATAAACATGCATGGCAAGCATGTCAAAACGACCCATAACCGTGTCTGGCACCCCAATTTTTGCATACAGCAATGGCTCTCTGGCCTGCGCCATAAGGCTGCCATAAAGCTGTTGAGGTATGGTGTCGCTGTTGGATTTCTTGAATAAAAATGAGAACATTGGCAGCCAAATGCTGGAAAAGAGTTGAGTAAGGTAATATAGGCAGAGTTGCACAGGTGCAATCTGTTGATATTGGTCATAACCTGCGTTAATGACGCAGTGGAAGAGGCGCCCTGTAAATTGGGTGAGGTGACAAAGCTAATGAACTACAAACCCAAAATGGCTTCAAGATTTGCCGCCGCTTTGATTGCGCTACCCCTTATTGCAGGTTGTGTTGAGCAACGTGTTTTCAATAACGGACCTGTCATTACACAGGATCAACTTGACCTCGTTCCAGTGGGATCAAGCCAGGACCAGGTGCTGTTAGCGCTTGGGTCTCCATCATCTCGTGGGCAATTTGACCAGGAAGTATTCTATTACATTTCCCAGAAGCGTGCCAAAACATACGAGTTTGAAAAGCTCAAATTGATCGACCAGCGCGTACTATCCGTGTATTTTGATGAAGATCAAACGGTAAGCAGAATTGCTAACTATGGTTTGCAGGACGGCAAGGTGTTTGATTTCATTTCTCGTACGACTCCCACATCCGGGCAGGATTTCACATTCTTGAGACAGCTTCTCACCGGTAGGGCCAGCCCTTCCTCCGCTATTCAGAACGCAAATGCAGGAACATCTGCAAGCATCCCACAATTTTAGGTTTCCTGCGCAATTACCTGATTTGAGTTCTGACAGCTCACAATCTCCGATTTGCGCAGATTATTCACAAACAAAAAACCCCGCAACCTGAGTTGCGGGGTTTCTATTTGGTCAAAACTGACCTGATTTAGTGTGCAAGCACCGCAAGAAGCAGTAGAGCCACAATGTTTGTGATCTTGATCATTGGGTTCACGGCAGGGCCTGCAGTGTCCTTGTATGGATCACCAACAGTGTCGCCAGTAACAGAAGCTTTGTGAGCCTCGCCACCTTTTTCGTGCTTTACACCGTCTTTATCTACGAAACCGTCTTCAAAAGACTTTTTCGCGTTGTCCCAAGCACCGCCACCAGCAGTCATGGATACAGCCACGAAGAAACCGGTCACGATCACACCGAGGAGCATCGCACCCAGTGCAGCAAAGCCTTGCGACTTGTCACCTGTGATCCAGTAGATTGCGTAGAAACAGATGATTGGAGACAGAACAGGCATCAAGGATGGAATGATCATTTCCTTGATCGCAGCACGTGTCAGCATGTCCACCGCACGACCATAATCAGGCTTGGAAGTACCTTCCATAATGCCCGGGTCTGCGCGGAACTGGCGGCGAACTTCTTCAACCACGGCACCACCTGCACGGCCAACAGCTGTCATTGACATACCACCGAAGAGGTATGGCAACAGGCCACCAAAGAGAAGGCCAACAACCACGTATGGGTTTGAAAGTGCGAAGTCCACAGATACACCTTCGAAGAAAGAACCCGCTTCTGCGTTGGAAGCAAAGAACTTCAGGTCTTCAGTGTATGCAGCGAACAACACAAGAGCACCAAGACCGGCAGAACCGATCGCGTAACCCTTTGTTACCGCTTTAGTGGTGTTACCAACCGCATCAAGCGCGTCCGTTGTACTGCGAACTTCATCCGGCATTTCAGCCATTTCAGCAATCCCGCCCGCGTTGTCAGTCACAGGACCGAATGCGTCCAGTGCAACAACGAAGCCAGCGAGCGCCAACATGGAGGAAACCGCAATCGCGATACCGAACAAGCCAGCAAGCTGGAATGTCACAATGATACCCGCGATGATGATGATGGCCGGAATTGCAGTCGCTTCAAGAGAAACCGCAAGACCCTGGATCACGTTTGTACCGTGGCCGGTCACTGATGCTTGAGAGATTGAGCGTACAGGACGGTATTCAACGCCTGTGTAGTACTCTGTTACCCAGATGATCAGGCCAGTGATCGCTAGTCCAATCAGACCACAATACATCAGATGACGACCGTCGAACGACACACCAGCTGCAGTGTATGTTTCGTCTGTTCCGAGCCAACCGTATACGATCGCAATCAACGCTATTGCTGAAAGAACAGCGGTTGCGATGAAGCCTTTGTACAAAGCGCCCATGATGGAGTTGTTAGAGCCAAGCTTCACGAAGAATGTGCCGATGATTGAAGTTACAACGCAGGCAGCGCCGATCATCAAGGGGAACATCATTAGTGTTGTTGCCTGAGCGCCATCAAAGAAGATTGAAGCAAGAACCATTGTTGCAACAACCGTCACAGCATAGGTCTCAAACAAATCAGCTGCCATGCCTGCACAGTCGCCAACGTTGTCGCCAACATTGTCTGCGATTGTTGCAGGGTTGCGTGGATCGTCTTCCGGGATACCGGCTTCCACCTTACCAACAAGGTCGCCACCTACGTCAGCACCTTTTGTAAAGATACCGCCGCCGAGACGCGCAAAGATTGAAATAAGAGAAGCGCCAAAACCAAGCGCAACCAGTGCGTCGATGACAACACGATCCTCGATACCGTAACCAGCGCCGTTCACAAGGTACCAAAGGTATGCCGCAACGCCGAGAAGCGCCAGACCTGCAACCAAAAGACCTGTGATTGCGCCCGCTTTGAACGCCACATCAAGGCCAGCACCAAGGCTTTGGCTTGAGGCCTGTGCTGTGCGAACGTTGGCACGAACAGATACAAGCATGCCGATAAAGCCAGCTACACCCGACAATACCGCTCCGATGAGAAAGCCGATTGCCACGAGCCAGCCGAGCAAAAACCCGACAGCAATAAACACGACAACACCAACCATGGCGATCGTCATGTACTGGCGTGTCAGATAAGCTTGCGCGCCTTCCTGAACATAACCAGCGATTTCCTGCATGCGGTCTGTGCCCGCATCAGCATCCATAACCGACTTTGAAGCCCATGCGCCATAAGCGATGGACAGCAATCCGGCAAGGATGGCCAGAATTAAAGGATCCATTTTTCCTATTTCCCTATTTTTAGAGCGCGGCTGTTTGGAAAATCCCCTCAGAAATCCACGCCTTTGACAAACTCCTCAAGCAGGCAAAAAACCTGCTCAACCGCCGCGCACACTAGTCAGAATGGGCGAAACGTCAAGAATTTGTTCATATTTAACACTGGAAATGAGACTAAGGACTCAGACTCTTGTTACGAGACGCCAATTTGGCGAGCCATTCTTTGGTTTTGCGAGTTGATTGCAGGGTGATAACAGTCTTGTCGTTCCTGGCAGTTTCGAGGAACCGCAGGGTATTGGAGCGTCGTTTCTTGTCAAATTCCCAAGTCCACTTAAGAAACGCCCAGTCAAACCTTTCATCGCATCCTTCGGGCATATCCGGGCGGTTTCTGCCATAATATCTGAACGTGCGGGAGATAATCCGCCACATGCGAAGATACCTGGGCGGATCGATAAAAATGACGGTGTCAGCCCGTGAAAGACGCAGCGGCCAGGTTTGGGAATAATTGCCGTCAATAATCCAGGCAGCTTCCATTGCAGCCTGATCCAGTTTTGCATTGCGCTCTTCATCAGGCACCAACGCCCAGTTGCCCTCAAATTGAAATCGATCCCCATGGATTACCGGAAGGCCCGTTATCTCGCCAAGCTTACGCGCGAGCGTGGACTTTCCAGCCCCCGAGCCACCGATGATCATAACGCGTTTCATGAAATCCCCACACATTCCAACGAAAATATAACAAACGAACAATCAGACAGCAGATCTTTTCGTCACCCGCAACCAACCAAGACCCAGAAAACAAACTGCGACTACCGGGAAAATGACCCAGTTCAGGAACTCCCAACCATAGGCATTGAGTGTCAGGCCGGAC
>ENA-OUOG01003310-OUOG01003310.1-marine-metagenome-genome-assembly--contig:-NODE-3310-length-15300-cov-16.106418_pt1 | contig 15300 bp, 14 predicted proteins | sample MGYA00248635_ERZ508505 | MGnify/ENA primary metagenome ERZ508505 (study PRJEB26176, sample SAMN06267871) | marine metagenome | isolation source: Saanich Inlet, British Columbia, Canada | place: Pacific...
CACGGGTTCTGGCTCCGTCACGGGTTCTGGTGCCGCGATGTCTTGGGTTTCGGAGGCCTCACGAACGGCCTGCTCCTGTGGCGTTTTTTCTTCAACGGGTTCCTCGGTGGCTGGGGCTGACGTCACGTCGAAGGGGACGTCGTCCAGGGGGAGGAGCACGTTTTGCGCTGAAGCGCTGGTGGTGCTGGATTCAACCGAAGGTGAAGCCGCATGCGCCTCTTCCACAGCCGCGGCGTCTTGAGCGTCCTCCTCCATCATGGTTTCTTCACTTGATTTGAACCACGAACCCAGACGCTGTCCCATGCGTTTCCAAAGAGCGGGGGTGTTGAATGCCAACATGATTCCTACAGTCAACATGAGGAAGATGGACGACCCCATCGCCCCTCCAAGATGAAGGCCTTGGCCGAGCAGCCACAGTCCGGAAGCTCCGGTGATGTGGTCATTCAAGGCGCTCGTCGCCGGAAGGGCGGGGTCCATCGAAGTGTGCGTCAAGAAGGCGAGCGCCCAAGGCACAAACATGGCAAGAAAGGCGGTGAGGCGTAGGGTTTTTGCCAAGGGCAAAAAGGGGCGATCCGTGAGCCAGCGAAGCCCCAAGAGTGCCAGCAAAAAAGGCAGCCCAAGCGCCCCAACCCCGAGTCCTTGGCGTGCCAAGAAGTAACCGACATGGGCGCCAAGGCTCCCCAAGATGTTGTGGTAGGCCTCGAGTTCGTCCGTCAAGCCGTCGTTTTGAAGGATGCGGATGTCCAAACTTCCGGTGACAAAGGAGGAGAATACCGACAGGGCCAAAATCAGGGAAAGTCCCAGCGAGGCGAGCCCAGCCACGGACCGCGTGCGCTCGTCGGCCCACGTTTCGCGAGCCTGACTCAAGAAGGGGAGGTCGACTTTGGCTGAAGAATCAGCCTTGGGAGCACGTGTTTTGCGCTTTGCAGCCTTGCCCGTTTCCTTTGCAGGGGCGTCTTTGTCTTTGAGAAGGATGTTCTTTGCCATGGATTCTACGAATCTAAACGCCCTTGAAACGTGCGAATTGTGGGCCCCAAAGGCTTCTTCACGCGGGGGTGTGCAAAAGGCGTTGCGCCAATTGCGGGAATTCGCTATCTTTGCCGTCCCAATTCTTGAAACCATGGCGAAGAAAGGAAACCGAGTTCAGGTGATTTTGGAATGCACGGAGCACAAAGAGTCCGGCATGCCAGGCACGTCACGCTACGTCACGACGAAGAACCGCAAGAACACTCCAGACCGCATGGAGATCAAAAAGTTCAACCCAGTGCTTCGCCGTGTGACGTTGCATAAGGAGATTAAATAAGCGGACCTAACCCTCTGAAAATAAGAAAGCATGGCTAAGAAGACAGTGGCATCGTTGCAGACCGGAGGTGGTCGTCAGCACACAAAAGTGATCAAGATGGTGCGCAGCCCCAAATCGGGAGCGTACATGTTCAAAGAAGAGGTGGTTCACAACGACGACGTGAAGGCTTGGTTCGACAAGAACTGATTCACGAGCACGCCTCAATACGCATTACGGATGGGCTGGTTTCCTCGTGAATCCGGCCCATTTTTTCGTCAAACCACTTCAGACCAACTCGCCTGATGGGATTTTTCAAGCGGCTATTTGGACAGGAAAAGAAGGAATCGCTCGACCAGGGCTTGGCCAAATCCAAGCAGTCGGTCATGGAGCGCATCTCTCGGGTGTTCACGGGGCGCCGTCGCATTGACGACGACCTGATGGACGATCTCGAAGAAGCGTTGATCCTTTCGGATGTGGGGGTGGACACGACGGAGGCTGTCCTCGATCGCCTGCGCAAACGCGCCACGTGGGAAGCCTACGTGGACCAACAAGAGCTGATGACCATGCTGCGCGAGGAAGTCCTCGGGCTTCTTATGCGTGACGAGGGCAGCGCGCTGTCCGACTCAACGGCTTATCAGGTTCCGCGTGGCACCGAGCCTCACGTCATCCTCATCGTCGGTGTCAATGGCGTTGGCAAAACGACCTCCATTGCCAAGCTCGCTCACCGCTACAAGTCGCAAGGTCTGAGCGTCATGCTCGGTGCAGCCGACACGTTCCGTGCCGCGGCGGTGGATCAGCTGAAGGTTTGGGGAGAGCGCGTGGGGGTGGATGTCGTGTCCCAAGGCATGGGCGCAGACCCAGCTGCCGTGGCTTTTGACACCCTCCAAGCCGCCGTTGGGCGCAACGCCGATCTCGTCATCGTTGATACGGCGGGACGGTTGCACAACAAGGTCAACTTGATGAACGAATTGGGCAAGATCAAACGGGTCATGTCCAAGGTCATTCCTGAAGCTCCGCACGAAGTTTGGCTGGTGCTCGACGGCTCCACAGGCCAAAACGCGCTCGAACAGGCCAAGCGCTTCACCGAAGTCACGGACGTGACGGGCCTCGTCTTGACCAAGCTTGACGGCACCGCCAAGGGCGGCGTGGTCCTGGCCATTTCCGACCAGCTGAAAGTTCCCGTGCGGTTTGTGGGTGTGGGGGAGAAGATGGAGGACCTGCAAGAGTTTCATCCCATGGAATTTGTCGACAGCTTGCTTCCTGAATCCCTTGACCCCCAAGCATGAGAGCTCGATCCTACAAGCCGCGCAAAGTCAACGTTGTGACGTTGGGATGCGCCAAGAACCTGTTTGACAGCGAAGTCATGATGGCGCAATTGCGCGCCAACGATTTCGAAGTGGAGCACGAAGCCAAGCAGGACGACAGCGGCATCGTCATCGTGAATACCTGCGGCTTCATTGAGGCGGCCAAGCAGGAGAGCATCGACACCATCCTGCGCTTTGCCGAGGCCAAATCCGAAGGCCAACTCGACCGCGTCTACGTCACGGGTTGCCTCTCAGAACGGTACAAGGAAGAACTTGCGGACGGCATTCCCGAGGTCGACGATTGGTTTGGAACCCGGGACCTTCCACGACTCCTCAAGACGCTGCGCGCCGATTACAAGAAGGAGCTTGTTGGCGAGCGCCTCTTGACCACTCCGGCGCATTACGCCTACCTGAAAATTGCCGAGGGCTGCGACCGTCCCTGCGCGTTTTGCGCGATCCCGCTCATGCGAGGCAAGCACCGCTCGACTCCCATGGAAGACCTGGTCAAGCAGGCCCAAGGGTTGGCGGCTCAAGGCGTGTCCGAACTGATCCTCATCGCGCAGGACCTCACGTATTACGGCCTGGATTTGTACCGGGAGCGCAAACTCGCCGAGCTCGTCCGTCGCCTCAGCGACGTGGAGGGCATCCATTGGATTCGCTTGCACTATGCCTTCCCGAGTGGCTTCCCCATGGATGTGCTCGACGTGATGGCCGAGCGAAGCAACGTTTGCAACTACCTCGACATGCCGCTTCAGCACGGCACGGACGAGATGCTCAAAGCCATGCGTCGCGGCATCACCGAGGCCAAGACGGACGCGTTGATTGACGCCATCCGCCAGCGCATTCCCGACATCGCCATTCGGACCACCCTCATCTGTGGCTTTCCCGGCGAAACAGAGGCCCACTTCGAGCACTTGCAGGGGTGGGTGGAGCGCATGCGCTTCGATCGCCTCGGGTGCTTCACGTACAGCCACGAAGAGAACACGCACGCCTACAGCATGACGGACGACGTCCCTGAGGAGGTGAAGCGCGCGCGGGTCGAGAAAATCATGGACATCCAGGCGGGCATCAGCGAAGAGCTCAACGTCGCCCGCATTGGCAGCGTGGAGCGCGTGCTCATTGACCGTCACGAGGACGGACTTTGGGTGGGGCGCACGCAATACGACAGCCCAGACGTGGACAACGAAGTGCGCATCGCGCACGACGGCCACCTGCGTGTGGGCGACTTTGTGACCGCCAAAATCACCGGAGCGTCGTCGTTTGACCTTGACGCAACCCTCATCGACTGACCGAGCCTCCATGAACGCCACCGCCACATACCCCGTGATGGAGCGATTCCCCACCTTGCAAGGGGAAGGTGCATGGACGGGCCACGCCGCGTGGTTCATTCGCTTGGGCGGCTGCGACGTCGGGTGTTCTTGGTGCGACGTCAAGGAAAGTTGGCCGGCCGAAGTTCACCCCAAGATGGAGGTGAGGCAGTTGGTCCAAGAAGCGTTGGACTCTGGATTGCCGCGCGTGGTGGTGACTGGAGGAGAGCCGTGCATGCACGACCTCGAGCCGTTGACCCAGGCGTTGCAGGAAGCAGGTTTGGCCACCCACTTGGAAACGAGTGGGGCGCACCCCCTCACAGGCTCCTGGGATTGGGTCACACTGAGCCCCAAGAAATTCAAGGCGTGCCGAGACGAGTGGTACGCCGAGGCGGACGAACTCAAGGTGGTGGTCGTGAACACCCACGACCTGAGTTGGGCTGAGGAGCATGCCTCCCGAGTGAGCGAATTGACCGCGTTGTTTTTGCAACCAGAATGGGACCGGCGAGAGGAAGTCATGGAGCGCGTTTTGGCACGCATTCAACAGGAGCCTCGCTGGAGGTTGTCCCTCCAAACGCACAAGTTCATTGGTCTCCCTTGAAGGAGACGTGGACCTTGTCGGACAGCGGGTGCGCTTGACAACACAACACCCATCCTTTGTTTTTTTCCTCGCGCGTCAAAGCGTAGTTGTGATCGACGTTGACCTCGCCTTCCGTGATTTCAGCGCGGCAGTGCCCGCAAATGCCTCCACGGCAGGAGTAAGGTGCGTCCAGGCCACGATCGACAATGGCTTCGATGAGGCTCTCCTCGTGAGGTCGGTACGAGAAAGAGAGGGTCTCGCCACGGTACTCGGCCGTGACTTCGCATTTGGGCAGGATTGGCGCGTCGAGGTGTGGAGGGTGGTGAAAGTCTTCGTAGCGAATGTCTTGTGGGGCAACGCGGCACAAATCAAGCCCACGTAGAACACCTTCCTTCATGCTTGTCGGGCCTGAAACAAGGGCTTTGCGAGGGAGAGAAGTCCGAACCGTGTCCCAAAGGAGCATGGTCTTGCTCGCGGTGATGCGGCCGTTGTGAAGCTCGTCGTCCAAACTGCCGTCGGTCAGGATGTGCACGACCTGGACGCGAGGGTGTTTGGCCCATTCGTCCAATTCCTCGCGCAAGAGAATGTCCTGCACCGATGAATTCCCATAAAACAGAGTGACTTCGTGCTTGGGCTCGGCCGCCATCACGTGCTGGAGTACGCTGAAGAGCGGTGTGATTCCCGTGCCAGCGGCAAACATGACGAAGTGGTTGGCGGTCTCATTCCACACCTTGGGGAACAGGCGTCCTTTTGGGGGATATGCCATGAGCTCCATGCCCGCCTTGAATTGACGGTTGACGAAGGCGCTGCCGCGGGCTGAACGCGTCTCTTTGACGATTACCTGAGGACAACCAAAGTCTGGCGCTTGAACCAAGCTGTAGGAACGCGGCAAGATGGGGTCGCCACAAGGCAGGCAAAACGTCAGATATCCTCCGGGGATGTTCTTCCATTGCTTTGCATGTGCACCGGGGTCGAGCGTCACGCGCACGGCAAGAGGGCTCAAGCGCTCAACGCGCTTGACGGTGATGGAGGTCGGTGTTCCCATGGCGGAGGTAACCATGGAACAAAACTTCGTGAAGGGGGTTCATTCCGCCGCCGAAGAAAGCGTCAAGCGACGTGTTGGGGGGCTTGAATCGACCCAGGACAGGTCGGGTGGCGCCTTAGCGGAACGCCGTCCACTCAGGTGGCGAAATGCGGTAGCGCTCGAGAAATTCGTCCCGCGTCATGAGCAAAACGTCCGCGTCAGGGGTGAAGGAGCCTTCGTGGGATCCTCCCGGGGCGAAATCGATGGGGTCGAGGAGGGTGAACTCAGCGTTGCGCACGTGGTAGATGCATCCCTCGCCGCAGGACATCTCCGATTCTTGGCCCACCCGAGAAGGGAATGGCATCGGCAAGATGAGGGTTCCTTCGGAATTGAATTCCGCACGTGGGAGCGGCTCTTCGGCCTCAAACACCAACCCGATGCGCTCCTCGTTCCAGGTGAAGACTTTGATTCCCGTGCGGCCGAGGAAATAGGTTTCCATGGACTTGGTGTCGTCTTCGCTGTTCTCGGGCCACTCGGTGATTTTCAACCGGTCGCCGTCGGCGTGGACGACCGTTCGGCCAGCGAAGAACGCGTTCATCTCGTTTGGCCATCCGTCCAGAATCCAGGTTCCAGCTTGCGCGAAAGCACTCGATCCCGAGGCGCCCCAGAGGAGCGCGAACAAAATGGCGGACAGGGTGAGGTTGTTCATGGCGTTACACGGACAACAACGATGCCAAAGCCTGGTGCACTTTTTCGGCGCTCGGCAACACCGCGGCTTCGAGGTTTTCGTTCAACGGGATGGCGGGCAAGTCCATGCTCCCAACCACTTCAGGAGCAACGTCGAGGTCCCGGAAGCACCGCGTCGCAATGTGGCCCGCAAGCGCTTGCGCAAAGCTGTGGGCCACGGGTTCCTCGGTCAGCACCATGCACCGGTTCGTCCGGGCCACGCTCGCTTCGATGGCGTCGTAGTCCACGGGTTGGATGGTGCGGAGGTCGAGGAGTTCGATTTGGCCTGGGAACGCAGAGGCGGCTTCTTGTGCCCAATGCACGCCACGGCCGTACGTCACTACGGTGACGGTGCTTTGAGTGTCGAGGATGGCGTCGTCGGCGGGGAGGACCACGCGAGCCTTGCCAAGGGGGACGCGGTAGTCGCGGTCGGGCTCAACGACTTTGGCCGATTCGGTGCCCGGAATCTTCGACCAGTACAGGCCTTTGTGTTCGAGCATGACGACCGGATTGGGGTCTTCGAACGCGGCTTTGAGCAGGCCCTTGAGGTCGGCCCCGTTGGAGGGGTAGGCGACTTTCACGCCGCGAATGTTGGCCAGCACGGATTCGATGCTGGAGCTGTGGTACGGTCCGCCGCTGCCGTATGCGCCGATCGGGACGCGAATGAGGCTTTGGACGGGCCATTGGCCGTTGCTGAGCATGTAGCTCCGGCTGAGCTCGGTGAAGAGTTGGTTCAGTCCGGGCCAGAGGTAGTCGGCAAATTGCACTTCCACGATGGGTTTGCAGCCGGTGGCACTCATGCCCACCGTCGAGCCGATGATGAAGGCCTCTTGGATCGGGGTGTTGAAAACGCGGTGGTCGCCGAATTTTTGGCCGAGCGTGGCGGCTTCGCGGAACACGCCTCCCAGCCGTGCGCCCACGTCCTGTCCGTAGAGCAGGGCCTCCGGGTGGTCCTCCATGATTTCCTGCATCGCGTGCAGCGCGCAGTCCACCATCAGCGTCACCTCGCCGTTGGGTGCGTGACGTTCGCCGCGTTCCTCGGTGACGGCCGCGGGAGCGTACCGGTGGGGGAGCAAGTCGGCGACGCTGGGCTCCTCGGCATTGCGCGCGGCCTCGAACGCTTCCTCTACGGCGGCGTCAATCTCGGCGTGAAGCAAATCGAGGTCGGCTCGGTCCATGCCCGATTCCAGCAATTGCGTTTCGAGCTTGGGCAAGGGGTCGCGCTTGGCGGCCTCGTCCAAATCGTCGCGGTAGAATTCGCGGCGCACCCCGCTCGTGTGGTGGCCCAGGAGCGGCACGCTCGCATGAACCAGGAACGGGCGTTGTTCGTCGCGGGCCGTTCCGATGGCGTGTTCCATGGCTTGGCGACACGCCTCCCAGTTGGTCCCGTCAACAGACAACACTTCGATGCCAGGGAAGGCCTTCGCGAAGGTCGTCGCATCCCCAAACCGCACTTCGGAACTGTGCGCGCTGATGTCCCACTCGTTGTCTTGCACCAGCCAAACCATGGGCAGCTGTCGCAACGCCGTCATGTGAAACGCCTCCGCCACTTCCCCTTCGGTCATCGCGGCGTCGCCGATGCTGCACAACGAAATGCCTTTCGAAGCCTCCACGGCCTTGACGCCGGCTGCTTTGCCGTCGCGCACGGCGTGAGACTCGAGGTCCATTTGCCCCAAGTACTGCAAGCCCAGCGCACATCCGGCGGCGGGAATGGCTTGCATTCCTGTGGCGGAGCTTTGGTGCGGAATCTTAGGTTGACCAGGTCGGTTCAGGCTCGGGTGGCTGTAGTAGGTGCGCCCGCCGGAGAACGGGTCGTCTTTTTTGGCAAAGAGCTGGAGCATGAGCTCCTTGGGCGTGAGGCCCATCGAGAGCAGCAAGCTGTCGTCGCGGTAGTAGCAGCTCACGTAGTCTTGCGGCTGGAGCAACTGGCCGGCGGCGATTTGGATGACTTCGTGTCCGCGCGAACAGGCGTGGACGTATTTGGCGGTCAGCCGAGCGTGCTCTTCGTAGAGGTCCGACATGGCGCGCGCGGTGCGGGCGGTCTTGTAGGCCTCGAGCAGCCCTTTGGATGCGGTGTATTTCGCAGGTTGGGGCATAGCCCAAAGATAGGCGCACCCCGTCCCACTTCACGACGTCGCATTCCTACCTTCGTGGCGTGGCGCTTCAATTCGAGAAATGGGAAGGGACGGGCAACGATTTCGTGCTCGTGGACGGCCGTCAGGACGGCCGGTTGCCGACGGACTGGACCGACGACGAGGTCCGGGCGTTGTGCGACCGCGAACACGGCGTGGGGTCCGACGGGGTGGTGGTGGTGATGCCGGCCCCAGAAGGGACGCTGGACGTTGATTTCAGAAACCCGGACGGCAGTCGCTCCTTTTGCGGCAACGGGACGCGGAGCGCCCTGGCGTGGGCCCACGGCATGGGGTTGGTCGGGAAGGAGGCGCAACTTCGCGCGGTGGACGGCGCGCATCTCGGCCACGTCCGGCCGGACGGCACCCCGGGCATCACCCTGAACGTCTCTGCCGTGCCCCAATTCAAACCCGCGACGGTGGAAGGAGCCACGGAGGCCGCTTTTTTGGACACCGGCTCCCCGCATCACGTCGAGTGGTTGGCGTCGTCTGAAGCGCTCCAAGACTTGGACCTGGTGGCGGCTGCCGCCCCCGCGCGTCATCACCGCGATTACGCCCCGGGCGGTTGCAACGTCAACGTCGTGGTGCCTCAACCGGGCGGCCTCGCCATCCGAACCTTCGAACGGGGCGTGGAAGCGGAGACGTTGAGCTGCGGAACCGGGGTGGTGGCGGCGGCCTTGGCTGACATGGCGAGGTGCAACGAAACGGCGGGACAGCACATGCGCACCGTTCATGCTCGAGGCGGAACCCTCGAAGTGCAGGCGACCCGCGAGGAGCAGGGTGGATTTGGAAACGTGTGGCTGTTCGGCGCCGCTCGCAAGGTCTTTCAAGGCACGTGGGCCGGCGTCCTCGCGTTTCTGATGTGCTGGAGCAATCCCGCTGCGGCGGGGGAGTTGGCCGACGCGTTGAGCGACGCGGCCCAGGTGTCCGTGCTCACGGCAAGTCCAGGAGAAGACTTGTACGCGGCGTTCGGGCACACGGCGATCCGCGTCTTCGACCCGTTGACGCGCGTCGACTGGGTGTTCAACTACGGAACGTTTGTGGTGGACGACGGGTTCTACGTGCGCTTCGTCCGTGGACGCATGGATTACAGGCTGGGGGTGGAGCGGTTTGGGCGATTCCAAAACATGTACCTCCGCCAAGGTCGCGCCCTGCACGAACAGGTCCTGAACCTTGGCCCTGAGGACGTTCGTGCGTTGGCGGATTTTCTCGAATGGAACGCCCAGCCGGAGAACGCCACGTACGCCTACGATTTCTTCCGCGACAATTGCGCGACGAGGGTCATTGACGTGCTGGACGAGGTGTTTGGGGGCCGATTCGACGCGCCGTGTTCGGAAACGGACAGCACTTACCTTGAAGCCCTCCGCCCATTCACAGGAGGTCATCCTTGGTCGGCCTGGGGCATGGAACTCATCTTGGGGGCCGAGGCGTCGACCGCAATGCCGGCCTGCGGGCACGCGTTTCTGCCCGACGTGCTGGCGCACGAATTGAACGGCATGACGCTCGATGGCGAGCCCTTGGTGTTCCCGCGCGACGTTCTCTTCCCGCACGAAGGGCATTGGCATGCAGGCTTGCCTCCCGGTGATTCTGGGCGCCACACCCCGATCATGCTGATGTGGGGGTGGGCTTTGTGGATGCTCGTGGTGTGGCGGTTGGCGTCGCAGGGCTCCTCGTGGCGGCGTACGGGACGCCGCGTCTCGGTGGCGATCACCGCGTTGGCCTCGGGAGCGATGGCGTTGCTTTTCGTGTGCATGGCGTTGCTGACGGACCACAACGACACCTGGTGGAACGCAGACCTGATCTGGGCGCTCGGAGGCGTTGGCGTCCTGTGGGTCGCGGTCAAGAAAGGACGAGGCGCCCGCGTGGAAGACCTGCGCCTCGAGCGGAACGTGGCTTGGGTTTGGACGGCTGCGTCCTTGGCTTCCGTGCTCCTCGTTCCGGCTTGGCGGTCGGGCTTGGGCTGGGGAGAATCGATGGTTTGGGCGAGCGTGGGGGCGTGCATGGCCGTTGTGGTTTCTGTGTGGACATCCCTCACTTCGCCTGCATGATTCCCTCTGCTGGAACGTGTAACTTGCCAGTGAATCTGTGAGTTCATGACACGCCAAATTCCCCCGTTGATTTTCGCCTTGTGCGCTTCCATCCTGTGGCGTTGCGCCAATCCCGTTTCTTGGGAAAACGACATCCACATCCCGGTGCTGGACGACCGCGTGACGTGGGCGGATGTTGTGGCGGATTCGCTTTACGAGGCAGGGGTGGAAGGCGGTCCCGCACATTTTGTCCTTGTGGACACCTTGGACGGCTGGGATTGGACCGATTGGACCCAAATCCCCGATTCCACCATCACCGTGCGCTACGACGGGGGAGATGCTTTGGAGAACGGACTTCCTGTCGCAGACCAAACCCAAGTGGTCGGCTACACCGATGCATTGGAGTTCGTGCTGAATGAACCGGAGGGCATCAAGTTGACGGATGCCAGGCTCAGCTCGGGAATGGTCGCCATCGACGTCAAGCACAGCTTGCAGTGCTACGTGAACATGAATTACCAGTTTCCAGGAATTCTGGTCGAAGGCGAACCGTTGGAATTTGTGTTGCCTTTGCCTCCTGCGACGGAATTCGCCCCAGGCCAAGGCTCCCAAGTTTTGGATTTGAGCGGTGCATCGCTGGATTTCAGCCAGGCCGAGGGGTTTGACTCCAACGCCTTGCAAGTGAGCATCGCCGCCATCTCAGGCGAAGTGACCGACCCCTCCGGCGTGTACTTCATCAATGCGGAAGACAGCGTGGTTGTGTCGCTCACCTTCCAATCCCTCACCGTGGACGAGCTGGGCGGCTACTTCGGCACGCTCACCGAGTCGACTTCGGCGGACGTGGAGCTCCTCGACACCATTCCTTTGCCGGAACCCGTCATCGACCTGGAAGGCACGACGGCGGCGCTGCACTTCACCAACACGATTGCAGCAGACCTCCGGTTGTACCTCGACACGCTTCAGTTCGACCAAACCTTGGTCGAGGGTGATCTCATCGCTGGGCACGACATTCCGCGCGCGGTGTGGGTGGGGGATGAGCCTGTGGCTGGCGAATGGTCTTTGGATTTGGGCGACCCCAACTCCACCTTTTTGGACGCATTGGAAGGCTTTCCCAAGAATTTGCACGTGGCGGGACGCATGACGCTGAACCCCAACAACAACTCCGATTTGCTGCTCGACCGCTGGGACGTGGCGTACCCACCCACGTTTTGGTACGAGCTGCGCGTGCCCTTGAAGCTCGGGGTCAACGGCCTCGTCTTGGAGGATTCCTTTGACGTGGAAGGCTTGGACGAGTTTCCGGGATTCAAAGGTCACTTGCACCTCGATTTCGAAAGTTCCTTCCCCGTGGAAGTGACGGGCGAAGTGAATTTCAACCGGGCGGATGGCGTGCTGTACCAAGACACGCTGGTGTTGCCCGCGGGAAGCGTGCCGAACGGGACGCTCGGCGAGGCGACGCTTAGCATCCCGATCAGCGCGGAGATGGCGTTGCCCGGCGGGGTGGTGGACGTGGCGTTGCGCGTCAACACGTTTGGCCCTCAGCCTTTTACCGGGTACGAGAGCATTCGCATTCAAGGGCGCTTGGAAGGAACCCAAACGATTGAAGTCGAATGAATAGGATGCGACACCTCAGGTTCAGGATCTTGTTCCTGCTGGCGATTTGCGTCGCCAGTTCAACACAGCCACATTGGGGCCAATCCTTGGTGACGGACCTCACCCCGCCGTCCGAACGCGGGTTGGCGTCGTTTGAGGTCTGGGCGAGCCAGCGTTCCAACGCGTTCGACAGCGAGTTCCTGCACACGTTCCAAGCGGGCGGGTTCCTGTCTCGGGATTTCTTTGAGGAGATGCTTGGGGCACACCCGGTCCTAGGAGGCATGGGGTTCCAGGCCGGTTGGTCCAAACGAAGCACCACCCGTCCCCTCGGCGACGGCCCTTGGGCGTTGACGGGCTCGCTCGGCAGCGAGGTTCTGGCGAGCGCCTTGTGGCGTCGCGACATCGTGGAGCTGGCTTTTCTCGGAAACGCAGGACACACCGGGCGCGTCGACGTCCTGAGTGGCACCGGCATGAGGGTCGGCGCATTCAACCGCCTTTCCATCGGCATGGAGCACGTCGAGACGAGGCAGCGCCTCGAATTGTCCCTTGTGCAGCGGGTGGCTGGCCTCGAGTGGGGCATCCCAAACGGCTCGATTTGGGTTTCAGAGGCTGCGGATAGCATGGAAGTCAACATGCAGGCGTACGGCGTGGCCAGCCTGGATGCTTTGCCCGACACCTCGGGGTTCCAAGTGGCCAACGTCATCCCTTGCTACGGAGTGGGGATCAGCGGGTCGTTGCCCCTCACTTCGGAGCTCTTCCCGCTCCAGTTCCTGGTGGACTTTCAGGACGTTGGCGTCATGTGGGAGCCGGGCGGAGGATTGATCGCGGCGGTGGACACGGGGTTTGCCACCACGGGTTTGGCCGTGCCTTTCAGCGCCTACTTCACGGAGGGCGAATCCCAGGACGAAGGCCTCACGTGGCAGGACATCGTGGAAGGAACCACGGGCATCGAACCCGACAGCTTGTATTTCTTCAGCGACAGCGCCTTTGGCCGCATGTTGATGCTTCCGACCAAGATCCACGCCCAGCTGAGCTGGTGGCCCACGCCCGACCTTCAAATCCGTGCCCAAGCCCGAGCCGGAAGTTGGATGCCGCAGCCTCAATTCACCCTCGGCGTGGGTTGGATTCCTACGAAGCGATTGGCCTTCGGGGTGGATTACCGAACTGGAGGGTGGGGCGGTCCTCGTCCTGTGACCTGGGTTGACCTTCGTGTGTCCCAAAAGCGCATGCTGTCCATCGAAGTGGACGATCCACTGGGGTGGATGTGGGGCACGGAACAAGCCTCCAACACCTACGGGCGCGGGGTGCGCGTCTCCCTTCGCCGCCTTCCCGGAGCGGGGTGGACCCGCTTCATGGGCTTGCCCAGCCGCGACTTGCGAAAAGCCGCGCCAACAAAACAATCCTCACTCCCGCAAACCGGCATGTAGCATGAGCCACGATTCGATTCAACCCTTGCACGTTCTGGCAGGGCCTTGCGCCGTGGAAAATTACGAGACCACGGCCACGGTGGCCGCGGAGGTGAAGCGCGTGTGCGACAAGTTGGGATTGCCCTTTCACGTCAAGGCCAGCTACCGCAAGGCCAACCGCACCCGACTCGATTCCTTCACGGGCATTGGCGACCGCAAGGCGCTCGAGGTCCTCGGCCGCGTCAAGGCGGAGCTTGGCGTCGGCATTGTGACGGACATTCACTTGCCCGACGAAGCAGCGATGGCCGCCGAGGTGGCCGACGTCCTCCAAATCCCAGCTTTTCTGTGCCGCCAAACCGACCTCCTCGTCGCCGCCGCCCGCACTGGGCGCATCGTGAACGTCAAGAAGGGGCAGTTCATGGCCCCAGCTTCCATGAAGCACGCTGTGGACAAGATCCGCGAATCGGGAAACGACCAAATCTGGCTGACGGAACGCGGCACCATGCTCGGCTACGGCGACCTCGTCGTTGACATGCGGGGCCTCTCGGAGATGCGCGCCTTTGCGCCCACCTTCATGGACTTGACGCACAGCCTTCAGCAGCCCAACCAAGCGAGTGGGGTGACCGGCGGCCGTCCGGAACTCATCGCCACGGTCGCCCGCGCCGCCGTCGCCGCCGGGGTTGACGGTGTCTTCATCGAAACGCACCCCGATCCTTCCAAGGCCCTGAGTGACGGCGCCAACATGCTGCCGCTCGACCAGTTGGAAGGCCTGTTGACCGCGCTCGCGAGCCTTCACGAATGGCGCCAAGCCCATGCGTGACCTCCGAATCCTCCTCGCGACGCGCACTCTCGCGCTTTTCGGCGCAGGCTGCGCCGTTCTCCCGTCCAAGCTGACCGCCACGACCGTGGGCTTCGAGGTACTCGAGTTCACCCAACAGGCTCAGTTCCCGGGGGTGGAATCCAACTTGTACGTCACCGAGGTGCACCGTGTCAAACTCAACGGCCAATTCACGGAGGGCGCCCAGCGCTTTGAGCTTTGGGTCGACTCTGTGGCCTTGCCAGCAAGGATGGATCGCGAGAAATACGCCATGGCGTTGGATTTCGGAAGGAAGTCATCCTACGTCCTGAACTTCACGGCCAACCGCCACAAATACCGCCCCGGCACCTCGAGCGCCATGGTCCTTCCTGAAGAATCGTATCGCCTCACTGGCGCGACGCTGGAAGAAGGGGTCGCGTGGTTTGTGTTCTCGGACCGGTGGGGCAACGAAACGCGCTGGGATTTGGGTACGCCCACCAAGCTGCCCAACCTCTACGCGCCTTGAACATTCCATCTTCCATGAATCGATTCCTCGTTCTTCTGCCCTTGCTTGTTTTGGCTTTGCCAGGGGTTGTTTGGGCCCAAACGCAGGAAGATCCCGAACCGATCGCAATCGTCGAGACCATGCCGGCCTGGGGCACGTGCCCTGACAACGCTGGAGAAGGGGCGATGCATCCTTCCATGTCGTGTACAGATCAGGCGATCATGGATTTTGTCATGGCCGAGTTGAAATACCCCAAGAAGGCTCGCCGCAAAGGCATTGAGGGCAAAGTCGTGATCAAGTTTGTCATTGAAAAAACCGGCGAGGTGGGGGAGGCCACCGTCGTCACATCCGTCAGCCCATTGCTCGACGAGGAGGCCTTGCGGGTGGTTCAGACCATGCCACCCTTCCGCCCCGGAACTCAACGCGGCAAACCCGTTCGTGTGATGTTCCACTTGCCGTTCAACTTCGCACTGAATTGAGGCGCGCTAGGGCTTGGTGGAAAGAAGACATGCATCTATCTTTGCCGTCCGTTTCAGCAGCGGCTGAAGACACGCGGAACATTCAATGGGGGTATAGCTCAGCTGGCTAGAGCGCTTGCATGGCATGCAAGAGGTCCGGGGTTCGAAT
>ENA-OUOG01003311-OUOG01003311.1-marine-metagenome-genome-assembly--contig:-NODE-3311-length-15297-cov-5.091853_pt1 | contig 15297 bp, 24 predicted proteins | sample MGYA00248635_ERZ508505 | MGnify/ENA primary metagenome ERZ508505 (study PRJEB26176, sample SAMN06267871) | marine metagenome | isolation source: Saanich Inlet, British Columbia, Canada | place: Pacific...
TAATCCATCAAAGAATTTTTAATGGCTTGTCTTTTCTCGATCAATCTTGGCTGTAAAATAGCCTTTGTCCCAAGAGTTTCCATGCGATGTATCGCATTCTCATAAATCTCTCTTTCTAATTTTTTAGGTGCTTGTTCCAATTTCATTCCCTTCAATTTGGTGTCCGGTTTTGTCTTTTTTCATTACCTCAAAGAGGTCCTGACATTTTTCATATTCTTCAAACTCTTCTAGTATAGATAAACAATCTTGTGAATTTTTAGCCAATGATCTTTTCGTACCGAATCTTATTATATTCGAGTAAATGCCTAAAGCCCAATTCAATTCATCTATAGTTCGAAGAGTTTTCATAAATTCCCATCCAAACTATATATTTAACTTAGCTCAAAAAAGAGAAAGCATTCACAGGTTTTTGAAATGGAATTCCAGCTCTGTTTGGCCCATTATATTCAACCATCAGTAATCTGTCACCCTCCGGGTTTCCATATACATTCATTACCTTCACTGTTTGTCCGGTTGCATTTTCTCTTAGTATATCACCTTTTGTAACCTTTATGCCATTTAGCATAGCGGATGTTATCAATGAATATCTTTCTCTTCCTTCCATTTTTCTAGTTCTTTTATTAAAGTTTTTACCTCGGCACATGTTTCGTACCTTTCAAGATCTTCCGACCAAATTAGATAGTTATTTAGAAAAGTAGGGTAGTCGTCCATCTGGATTATTACAGAATGCCCCTCCTCATTATCCATGCCCTCTTCTTCCAAGTGGAAGAGTATCGAGAATAAATGCCTATTCTTAACAGCTTTACTAACTTTTGCGTAGATTATTTGCCAGAAGTTGTCCCTTTCCTCAAAGGACATACCATCGTTAAAAATAACCTCTTCTCCGAAAGATCCCATTTTTCTATTTTTCTGCCTTTACAGGCGATTTAACTTTATCAAGTATATTCCCGATAAACGATGTAATTAGGTAGGGGTCCGCATTAGATCCAGGTCTTCTATCTTCCAGATAACCTTTCCATTCATTTGCAGTTGTTAACGGTATTCTGATTGAAGCTCCTCTGTCGCTAACACCGAAAGAGAATACCGAAATATCCTGTGTTTCGTGATCTCCAGTTAACCTCTGATCGTTATCAGATCCATATATTTCTATTGCTTCCTCGTGGCTATTACTAAGAAGTTCTAGTACTTTGTCGAATATCCCCTTGTCTCCCTCATTTCGCATTGAATTGTTAGAGAAATTTACGTGCATACCAGATCCGTTCCAATCTTCGTCTTTACCTAATGGCTTGGGATGATAATCAACCTTCACCCTGTATTTCTCAGCTATTCTATTTAAAATAAACCTAGATACCCAGAGATCGTCGCCAGCTTTTTTGTTTCCTTTGGAGAATACTTGATATTCCCATTGGCCCAACATAACCTCAGCATTTGTTCCAGTGATGCCAATACCACACGCAATACAAGCATCCATGTGTTCCTCGACTATTTCTCTACCTGAGCTATATGGGTGTCCAACAGAGCAGTAGTATTTTCCCTGTTTTTCTGGATTTGTACCAAAGTTTTCAAATCCAAGAGGTTTCCTATCATTTGCAGTAAACCACCTAAATACGTATTCTTGTTCAAATCCAAACCATTGGTCTGGATCATCTAAGTCTATTCTGCTTCTTGTATTCGACCTATGTGGAGTTCCATCAGGATTCATCACCTCGCACATTACTAAAAAAGAAAATCCATTTCTTAATGGATCTTGGTAAAGTCTAACTGGTTTAAGGATGCAATCTGAAGAATCTCCTTCTGCCTGTGAGGTTGAGCTACCATCGAATGACCATTCTGGAATATCCTCCAGTTTTGGCATCATAAGTGCTAACGGGTTCTCGATGTTCTCTGACCCGAACTCGAACACTTTTACTTTAGATCTGATGTTAGGTTCTGGTTCATATCCATCCAGCCAGATGTATTCTAATTTGATTTGCATAAACTTTTTGTTTTTCTATTTCATTTTTATATGCCAATGAGATAGAAAATTTTCGGTTTATGCGGAAAAAATTTTAATGTTGCTTGGATTGAAGACCCTCAGCTTTTTTGGAGAAGTCTTCATATTGAATAATTTTACCCGTTGTACCCCTTTCTAAACCAAGGGATCCCTGTTCAGTCCCGAAGGTTCTTTCATCGAACCACTTGACAAAATTATCAACAGTTTTGAATTTTTTATTTGGTGCTACTACTGGTAATGACATAATGATTTCTTTTATTAGTTATCTTATGTATCTAGTCTAAGAAAAACATCTTACCGAGTATACCAACTAATGCAGAAAATATAATCCATAGAGTTTTTGTGACTGTACCTTTCCATTTAACAAGCTCTGCATGCTCCATAAGCATTTCACGGATCTCTTTTTCCTCTTCCGTCTGTTGCTCCCTGTATTTGGTATTTTCGTTAACCTTAATAATAACACCATTATCAGGATCTAATAGTTTCCTCTTAAGATCCGAGAGATCCTGCTTCATATCCGATTGGGATTGTCTAAGTTCTTCTATGTTCAATTGAATAATCTTAAGTTCCCCATTTGGAAGCTTAGTTTTCATCATGGAAAGTTCAGCTAAGATACTTTCCATCAATTCGGACATGTGTGTTCCTTTATCTGCCATCTTTTTTTACTTTGATTCGTTCCCCAACGACTCAAAAATAAAAGCACTTTTATATATCTAAAAGTGCTTTTCGTTTGCGACAAAAGAAAGGTATAACCTTATTTGGGAGAAGGTTCAATATCAACGACGGAATCCTGTATAATTATAAAGGAGTCGGCTGTTTCTGGTTCTGTATCTATTAAAAAAAATCCATATCCGCCTCTTTTGGTAATCTTGTCTTGGATGATTGTTGATCCAAAGAACTTGATCAACATACATGTCTCCAGATGAGATTGGGCGGTTAGGGTTTTAATGGATATTTTCAATCTCCTAATATTGCTTTGGTAACATCATCTATATGAACGACCAGGTACATGTCTTTTGCTTTAACGTGTATCATGCACTCTTCTGGGCTTAAACTACCAATAAGTTCTACTTCACTTTTCTCAAAAGTAAACTCGAGATTCAAGTGGGAAGGTTCTAACTTAGACCTCCTCATAAATTTACTTTGATTCCTAATAAACATGTCCCCGTAGTATTTTCTCATGGAGTCAGTTGGTTCCTTAATTTTTCTTCTTTTTTTACCTGTTAATCTTGCCATAATTTATTTAAAATGATTCTTATTTTCCAAAGAATCCAAATATTGTACTATCTTTTCTAGTTCTTGTTCCCTTTTTTCCCCATGAAAAGCAACTATTGAATTTTTATCTTTTGGTAATTTGTAAAATTCACCTGCTAGAACATCCTCTTCAACCGAAGTTTCAAAGAAATGTTTTAGTGTATCAGCTCCATTATCTATGTTAATGTAGCTCATTGGTAAGCCTCCTCCTCCGCTTTTCCATACAAGAACGTTAGTAACCGTCTCGTCCTGGAAGGGTGAATAGTGATACACATCTGCTATCTTCCATAGCACATTTAATAGCTCCTCTAGTGTTACCAAGAAATCTCTGCAGTTCTGATTGAATATAAAAAGGTTTGTAGTTCTATATTCGTCTCTGGTCTCAGGATTAAGTTGTAGGAATTCCATAAGAGGCCATTCCAGAGTTTTTTTAATGTCCATCTCCGGCCAGCACCCTTCGAAAGGGTTACCTCTCATATTACCTTCCTCGTCAGGAACCATTACAAATTCATGTGGACCCTTAGTTATTAGAGGGTGATTTTCTATCTGGTCGGAGTAGCCGAATATGTCATCTATATTCGGGCTTGCTATACTATCGCAGTCTATATAGCAAGCTTCAGTGTAGCCAAGGTCAAGAGCCCTTATGCATGCTTCAGATTTACGTGTGGTTATCTGAAATATTCTAGGATTTTTTCTATTAACGTAGAAATTCCCGCCACTAACACTTTGGAAATCATCCCCATCGTCATACACATCATAATCTATTCGGTGGAATTTAACCCCATCTGGCATTTCTAATCCAGCATCGGAAGGGAAGTAGTTAATGCAGAAAATGTTAATGTCATGGGAAGAGTACTTTTTTAGACTTTTAACTAGCCAAAGAACGAGATAGTGATAATTCTCAGTTGTAATTGATACGTATGTTTTCTTTTTCATTGGTTAAACGTTCCTTTGCTTTAGTATTCCCTTCTCCTTATTAAAGCAGTGTAGGGAAATGATGTGCATTGCATAATATCCTGGTTTAACATCTGACCATCTTTCCGGATCCCTTTCCCTGAGTCTGTCAAGTACCCAAAATAGCTTTAAGCATGCAAGGTATATGTCGTCCCTAAAATGTCTTATAATATCACAAGATCTTATAAAATATGATATATGAAGTCTATCCCCTCTCCTCATAAAATGATAACCTATCGTACACGGTACTCTTTCTTTGTGATGTGCACCGGTATCTTCAGGAAACCATATAGGAAGGAATGCCTGTCTTGTAAAAGGTTCTCTTTCTAGCAGATCCAGTACGTCGTTTAAATCTCCATAGTCATATCTTATACCATGTAGCAATTCTGGTTCTCGATCAGATCTTATACTGATTTGGTTTAACTCACCTAATTTAGGCCAAATTCTCTCGGGATATGTGTGGGAGAATTTTTCATTGTTTTTGAAAGTGCTATTCTTATTTTGGTTGAAGGGCCACCACTCATTAGAAGGTGGTGGATTAAGTGGTATCCCGCTTACCCTCTCATCAAAGTGATTATCTGCCCAAGGTAGGTTTGGATTTATCTCTTTAATAAGTTCTTCTCTAGTTTGTGGGGTAAACATTTGAAATGAATGGTTCATAATCTCCCACATATCATCAGGGGATTCTATTCCTTGCCACCTTTCGGTTTTAACGACATATCCGTGGTCTTTTAATTTTCCTTTTGTCCAATTAATGGCTTCTGATGGCTTCTGGAATGTTTTCATTTCTCGTATTAATAATTCTTGTATGTCCTATACCTCACTGTAGTTTCTATTAAATAGAAAAAATATTTTCAATCGTATCTTTGGTATCTGTATTCTCCTTTACTTTGGGCGAATGATCTCTTGTGTAGATGGCATAAATCGCAACTTTTTCGGATAACTTAAATCCGCTATTAAGCAGTATTTTTTCGTTCTCCTCCTTTCTTTGATTGTCATCACCTATACAAATAATTTCGGTACCCCATCGGAGTGGAGAGAATCCACTTATAACTGAGGTTGTATCCTCAGTGCTCTTGACAAGTAATATTTTAATCTCAGTGATATTTGTTCTTAGTAGAAATTCATCTATTGTCTCACCGACGATGTGCTTACACAGTCTTCTGTGTCGAGAGATACTCATATACTTTTCAGGATCTTCCTGCATGCATATGATATTCCACCCTGCCTCCTCGTAATTATAAAGATGATCTTCATGTAATATGATTCCATCGGTTCCATATTCAACACAGGACGATCTGCTTTCTTTTGGGTTTATAAGTTCTTCCAATCTATTGGATACGAATTCTTCGTGCATAAAAAAACAAGTTTACTTTTATACAGCAAACTTGTTTTATGTTTTCCAATTTATTTAGAAATTATTCAGATAAATCAATTAGATAGTCAGAGTATTTCTTTTTTTCCGGTTTAGCATTAGGAAAATAGTAGCACTCGTATAATTCTCCATTCAAATATATCTTCTTAGTAAATCCACTAGGTACGGTTGCTCCTGATGGAAGTTTTATAGAATTGTCATAATGTACTTTTATGGATACACCAACAGTATTTTCATTTGCCAGGCTTCTTTCATGGGCTTCAAGTAATCTCCATAGGCCTCTGTTAAGATCTTGGTGCTGGAGAGCACAGTTTAAATACGAAAACGTTTTCTTTAACATCTCTTTTGTACAGTTAAAGTCAGCAGCAGGAGCCATATGACCTTTATCCCAAACATTTGATTTGTAATCTCCGTTATCTGAAGTCTTAATAGAATCATTTTTGTAGAAGTCCATGCCCTTTCTAGAAGCGCCTCCAGTAGGGCAGAGTACATTATAGGTTACCTCTAATGGTTGTTCAAGAACTTCAGAGTAGACTACCCTATAAATCCCGGCATTAACATTTACTCTTTCCCTCTGAGCAAGCAGGGTTAAAGGGAGGAGGAATAGGAGAAATAATATTTTTTTCATTCAATATTTTTTTCTTCTATATATGCCTTTACCTATTCGTTCCTTGTGACTATAATGTTATTCATTACTAGAACATGGAGTCCATTTTTTGAAAATGATTTAATAGCATCCGCTGGTGATTCAACCACAGGTTCTCTCTTGCCGTTAAATGATGTATTCAATAGGAGGGGCACACCTGTTTTTTCGTAAAATTTCGAAATTAGTGAATGATACTTCTCATTCATTTCGGCATTTACTGACTGGTACCTTGATGTGTTATCAATATGGGTTACCGCTGGTATTTTACCTCTCCATTCTTTTTTAACTTTCGTTGTTATAAGCATGTAAGGCGAGAATGCATCAAGTTCAAATATTTCTTTCCTGTACTCCTCTAAAACGGAAGGTGCAAACGGTCTGTACCATTCTCTATTCTTAATCTCAGAATTTATGTACCTCTCAACCCATTTCTGTGTAGGGTTTGCTAGAATAGATCTATTTCCCAAAGCTCTTGGTCCTGTTTCACTTCCACCTTGGAACCAGCCAATAACCTTATTTTCACAGAGCATTTCGCTAACGATATCATATACATCCTCCCATTCTGTATATTCAGTAAACAGTAATTTCTCACCAGATTCAAATATAGATTTCAGGATTTCATCATTGGAATATTTAGCTCCTATATATGGGATTAAGAATTTACCAGACTTGTACTCCTGCCCGTACCAGGCACACCCCAGTGGTATTCCGCTATCATCAGATGATGGCAGGAAATACTTATTTCCAAAAAGATCAGAATCTTCTATAAGCTCATTCGAGTTACAATTAAGAAAAGAACCTCCAGCAACACAAATATTATCAGATTCAGCTACCTCTTTAGATTTTTCAGTAAAATATAAAAGAAGCCTTTCTTGTTCTCTCTGATAAATACCTGCTGCATTTGCCTTGGTTTGGAAGTCGTCTTTGTATGAAACCGAATCGTCTATTTCTCCCTTAGGGATAAAAGCTCCGTCTATCGAGAAGTCGACAAAATCAGGGTGTCCGTCAACAAAATCTTTTTGTGCATACGATGCAAGACCCATTAACTTTCCAGCCTGCCAAACATGGTTGTCTGGGTTATACACTAATTGTTTAGCTCCCGTACCATACATGATACCAACTGAAACCCCACCTCCTTTGTAATCAGTATCACACAGTTTTATCCATTTCTTATACCTTTCCTCGTAGCCGTCCGGACCGAAATGGTAGATAGTTACTGCCTCCGCAAGTCTTGTGTTTTCCTCCAGCTGATATGGATCTTTTTCAGGAAACCATGGGTTTGCTTTAGAGCCTGGGAATACTTCACTTCCAGATGCGTCAATAACAAGGACTGCTGATTCTTTAAACCCGGAGCTATAAAAGGTAGAATATGCATGTGCTAAGTGGTGAGGTATAAACTCCAGCCTATTACTATCCAATCCAGTTATCTCTTCAAACTCCTCGCTATAGTCGTCTGGGAATTCGGTTGTTGTGTATATGAATCGGTCAATCTGCTCAAAGGATAGACCGGAATGCTCCATGCAATACTGTATAGAGAGTACTGGTAGCTGGTTTTTGTATGCCCCGTCGTTTTTTATTCGGGTAAGCCTTTCTTCCGTTATCCCTATTAATATGTTACCGTCATTTATAATGACCGCTCCCATATCATGTCCTGCTGAAATTCCTAGTGATACCAATACTTCTAAATTACTTTTATTCTATACTTAGATTCCAACCAAGACATTTCTATCTCAGCATTCTGTCTTCCAATTCCTGTTTCTGACATGATCGTATTAATACCATATTCTAGCCACTCAGAATAATCCCTCTGTTTTAAAGGGGTTGTTAAATTCCAATAAGGATCTTTAGCAGCTCTTTTCTCAGAGATCTCCGCATAAAGCATGTGTCTATCCTTAAGTAGTGAAATAATACGTTCCTGTGATTTAGTATCAATGCTCATCTTGATGTTATTAAAATGTTTTGATTAATCTTTTTGCAGTTGCATAATTTGTAGCTAATGGAATATCATGAAAATCACATATCCTCATTAGCATTTGTATGTCTGGCTCGTGTGGATGTTTCCCCAAGGGATCCCTAAAAAATATAATTAGATCTATCTCACCCTGTGAGGTTAAAGAAGCTATCTGAGCATCCCCTCCATGAGGACCTGAGAGAAGCTTAGTTACGTCTAGTCCTGCTTGTTCAACATGCTTTCCAGTTGTTCCGGTAGCAACTAGCTTAACGTCCTTTCTTTTAAAAAATTCTAAGTTATGCATAATGAAAGAAACCATCGATGCTTTCTTTCCATCATGTGCTATGATTGCAATCTTCATATCTATTTTTGTTGTGAGTCGCCTCTCCAAACTCTATAAGAGTCTGAATCGAAATGCTCTGTTGAAACCTCATATACCACACCATCCTCTAATGCTTCTAGCTGGTGTGGTTGCCCAGGTCTTTGTCTTACAGTATCACCAACAACGAGAGTTTGCTCGTTTACCTCTGCAGTTTCTGTATCTATCCATCTATAGATAAAGGACCCCTCCTGTACGTACCAGGTCTCATCTTTTATCATATGATAATGCATAGAAAACTTTGCTCCTTTCTTGAAGCAAAGTAGTTTACCGCAGTACAGTTCATTATTTACGAAAATGATTTCATGTCCCCATCCTTTGGGTACATTACATCCGGAGCATTCTATTGCGTTAATTACTTTTGGTTTTTCCATATTATTTTGAAATCATACTATCTAACATTTCTTGGTATCTCGGCAATATTCTAACACAAGCTTCTTCGTAATCCATAAACTTAGCATCGTTGACTTCCTCCATTTGTAACATAGATTGAGGTAAAATCTCGTTAGGTATTCCTGCTTCTTCGAGAGAATCTAAATAACATTCAAATATAGTTACCTCTTTGAATATTTTACCCTTTCTTGTATAGTATATCGTATGCTTTTTACCCAGCTGATGTGGGAATATTTTGATACCAACCTCTTCATAGGTTTCCCTACAAGCTGCTTCAACTTCAGTTTCTCCCTCCTCTATGTGACCCTTTGGAGGCATATAGCTCCCAAACCACTTTGCATTACTGCTATGACAAAGGAGTAATTTATTGTTGCATGCTATCGCTATTCCTGCTGATCTTTCCATCGTTTTAATTATTTAATTATATCTATCTCGACACTGCTCTTCCCTTCATTTTTTCCCAATCTTTTTCAGGTCTAACTTCCAGATTTGTAATCCACCCACCCTCGATTGCGTTCATCTTAGATCCATTAGATTCTGCAAATTTCAAAAGAGCATTCACATCTTTGGGAAAACAGGTTCCTCCGTATCCAAACATACCGTCTGGACCTGGAACGTGAAGGTGAGAGTCTCCAATTCTTCCATCAGATGCGAATCCGTGTAGTGCGTCCTCCCAATCTATCCCGATTGTTTGACCAAGTCGGTAGAATTCATTCATTATAGAAACTTTGGTTGCAAAGAAAGTGTTGTTCATATATTTAACATATTCTGCTGTTTTAGAATCTGTTAATATGAAATGTTTATTCATGAATCTTTCCTCGAATAGATCTTTAACCCTTTGAGTTAGATTTAGATCACCACCTATAATGATTCTTGCTTGTGTAAGTATATCAAGTTTAGCAGTTCTCTCTGTGAGAAATTCTGGTGAGAATACAACATTAAATCCAAATCTAGCAGAGAGTGCTTCAGTAGTTCCTGGAAGAACTGTGGATTTTATAATAAAAATTTGGTCCTTGTGTGGTGATATAGATCCAAAGAAATTCTCAACAAAAGAAATATCCTGAGTACCGTCCATCCTCATTGGTGTTGGTAGACAAACAAAAATAAATTCTTGCTCTAAAGTTTCATCCAAGCTGTGGGTTGCTTTTAGAGGATCTATATCATAGATCCTTACATCCGCAGATGGAGAAAATGCAAAAGCCTGTGCTTCTCCAACAAAGCCGTTTCCTATTATACCTACTTTTTTCTTTTTCATAATTTTTAATTTGATGCTTTGATAAAGAAATATACTGTCAATACCATAGCTACCCATGGTAGAACCAACTTGACCCTATCATTCTGAAAGAATCTTATCACCCTTATCCTAAGAGATCTTTTTGATAAATTTTTATTTTTCATATTATTTTTAATATCTTTTACTGTGTATCCCCAAATATTTAGTCCGCTTCATGCTGTCATTTTCTATAGCGCTAAATAAGTCTTACTGTAAGATCCATCATCGTATCTAATTAAATATAGCTTATTGCGCAGAAGAAGTTCCCGATCTCTAGAAATATAACGTCCATTCCAGTCCCAAATTCCTATGATTTCCTTTTCAATATCACGTTCTTCTGTACCGAGGGTGGAATTGCGAACGATAAATGTCCATTGAATTCTTTGCGTCCCGATCAATTGACCCGATCTATAATCATCAATTTGAAAGCCATAACCAACCGAGCCTAAAGTAGTACCAACAAATGTGATCGAATCATTATTTGCAATAGCATTAGTTGAAGTCTGTACTTGAGGTACAAAGACGCCATTTGAATATGAGGAGTAAAGTTCAGATAATGTTAGATTTATCGAGTCGCCGTCTGGATTTGTGAAGTGACAGTTAAAATTACCCCATATTGGCTTCATCGAATTAACTGCATTTGATTCAACATTAATCCAAAGAGGAATTTCAGCAGATGGGGTTGAATTATTTGGAACGTGCCAGTAATCAGTAGACAATACAAAATCTGATTGAGTTGAGTTTGTGGAGTTATTTAGCATTGGCCAACAGCAGTTCTCGTAGATAAATCTATATTTGTTTGAATCCAAATCAAGATAATCACTGCCGTAATTCGCAGTATTAAATCCTTGATGTGTTGATTGATTGATCTTATCTAAAGTAACATAAGAATCAAAAGTGTACCACCCTTGAGAATCCATCACCCACATTTCAAGTGATACCTGATTCGGTAATGGGGGAAAGGCGTCAGCAACAACATACATTCCAATTGACGTAGAATCTTGTGATGTTTGTGCAACTTGAATAATGCCACCCATCATGTGAGAAGCAGCTGCGTTAAGCCCTAGAGACAGAGCGAGTCCTAATAGTAATTTCTTCATCCTATTTAATTACATAAGTCAGCGTCGGTAACTGTGACGTTTCCACATACCTTCTTAATTAATACAATCTCAGCATTCTTTCTATCTTCGTAAAAGTATTTCTTGTATAGTCCTTCTTCATCTAATCCAGACCATTGCAAATAATTTACATAGCATTCTTTAAAAGCTGTCTTATCTTTTAGTGTCCTAAAAATGTTAATACCAAGAAGATAACAGCGCACCAAATAAGCCCTTTAACTGCAAACGATGCTGTCCTCCTTTCTATCTCACTTCGGTCGGGATTATCCCACCACTTACCTGTGTATTTCATTATTCTATATTATTTTTCACTGATTCATATTCTTGAGACTGAAGATATAATTTATAGTGGCCTATCCTATCTTTTATTCCAAACTTAGGAGACCAACCGGGTAAGATTTTCTCCCGATTAGCTTTTGTAAAGAATTGATACCCCTCTGGGATCTGATCAGGGTCTGTGTATCTATACGGTATTCCGAACTCCTCCATGAAAATTTCAAATCCAATTGGGGTTGTCGTACCGATGTCATAGGTTCCACTTTCACTAATTTCCATCGCATGCACATTTGCATTCACAACGTCATCAATATAGATGAAGTCTCTTTTAGGATTTCCTGGAAAAAGTAACATTTCTTCGATTTCACAGGAAATAAAATATTTCTTATAAGCTTGGAATCCAACAGAAGCCATCCTTCCCTTATTTTCCTCCCCAGGGCCAAACACATTAAAGTACCTTAGACAAACTCCAAAATCCTCTATGTATTTTTCTGCAGTATATTTGGACCATGCATAAAGATTTGCTGGAAGAGTACCATCGGTCCCATAATTGGCTGCCGACGAGGAATAAACCATTTTTACTCCATGGGTTTTACAAAGATTATAAAGATGCTTGCTCACTTCGAAATTGAGAAACATCATTTTATTAACGTCCCTTTCTAGTGTGTCAGAGCAAGCTCCAACGTGGAAAACACCATCTATTGGATTTTCATCAAATATAATATTTAGGTTGTTTGTCCATTCAGGGGAAAGTGCGTCTTCTATTTCAAACCCGATGACAGTATTTCCTGATTCTGTTAGCGTGTTTGAAAGCCTTTTTCCTATAAATCCCAGATGACCAGTTACAATATATGTAGCCATAGTTTTTAATTGATTTATAAGATATAGTATGGATTATCGGTAAGTTTTCGATTTATTTAGTCCCAATACAGATCAACTGGGTCTATTATTTCTACATCATCACCCCATCGTGAAGCAGAAACATGCATAGAGTATTTACCGTCCATGGTTTCTGTGCTCATGTATCCATAGCCAGGTTCTTCACTCTCGTAATCACCGCCATCGAAAAAAATTAGCTCAGTCTTACCGTCAGGTCTTAGAACGTCAAAAAAGAATACATCACTTCTTCTAAATAAATCGGGTTCTGGTATTTTGTTTTTCCATTCTGCAAACCAACCAAACTTTTTCTGCACATCCTCAATATATTCGACAATTTCTCGGTAGTCCATATTATCCATGGGATTTAATTCCCTAAGGATTCTCGCTGACCTTTGGTGCTTTTTCTTAGGCCAAGATGAGCTTTTACCCATCTTGAATTTATAATCACTGGAAAAATCCTCAAAAATTCTAATATGCTCCATGGTGTATATATCACACCATCACTCTGTTAGTAATGGTGCTATACTTCAAATGGGTTCTTCGATGTGGGTAGATTTGGATCTGGCGGGCTAGTTTCGCCCTTTAAAGAATCACTTAGATAATCGCAAAAATAGTCTTGACATGTCTGCGGTCTTATTGAATGTACAGTACAAAATTTAAGGTTCGTATTGTAGAAAACACACGGTAACTTATCATTTAGCATATCCAACCTCATTGCTGGGTAGTTACCGGGATCTTGCCATACACTTTTGTTCGGGAATAATTTGCTCCCCTCTTCATGGGTAATAAATACATCGTCCCAATCTACCTCTCTATCTAGTTGGTTCTTGAGACGAAGGATAAATTCATTAGAATCTTTCATTGGACCTATGATATAATCTCTGTCCTCAACAGAGCAACAGCTTCCGTCATATCCTTCTATACCGAAACATTTGTTAGAGCAGATATCGCAAATTGACCCTCTCATACTTTATTATGTACGTCCATTATAAATTCAGAATCAATAGCCTTGAGGAATTCGACATATAGTGAAATTGCATGGTAAACGTCATCCTTGTGAGCCATTTCTACGGTTGTGTGCATGTATTTAAGGGGTGTAGCCAAAATAGCGGTTGGTATATTCTCTAAGAAAAAAGCAACTGTGTCATTCCCATATGAACCAACCGTTAACTGTAGGGGTATATTGTGATCATGTGCGACTTCTCTTAGCTTAGCATTGATCTTTCTATGGTTTTGCGAGGTAAATTCTATACAAGGACCCTTTCCACCTTTTACGTCGCCATCCTTTGCTTTTTCTATTCTGGGGGTGTTTGTGTTGTGGCAAACGTCATGTACTAATGCAAGAGAAGCATCTAATTTTTTAGCTATCATCTTAGCACCATATAAGCCAACTTCTTCCTGGACTGAATTAACAATAACAAGATTAAATGGTAAATTAACCTTGCTCTCAGAGATTCTTTTTGCAACCTCAGCAATGATATAACCACCAATTTTATTATCGAGTGATCTACCAACCCAATAATCGCCAATCTCTCTGAGAGGATCATTAAATGTTACCAAACATCCAACCTCTATATCTGCAGAAAGTGTATCCTCCTTGCTTTCTGTACCGATATCAACCCAAAGATCGTGCTGGTCAGGTCCTTCTTCGACGTAACTTTTTCTAGTGTGGATAGCAGGCCAACCAAAAACACCAGGTACCTTTTTCCCCGTGTGTGTATGTATGATAACATCTTTTGAAGGTGCAATCATATTGTCGGATCCACCATGTCTTTTAACTCTGATGTATCCTTCATCCTCAATGTGTGTTATTATCCAGGCAATCTCATCACAGTGTGCCTCTATCACAACATTGGGTGCATCGGGATTTTGTAAATCCCCATCTCTGGAAAATATTGTTGCTACTGCAGTTCCGTATGGGTCAAGTTCAACTAGATCCACATATTTCTCTATCTCGTTAATCCAAATATTTTGACCTTCGGATTCTTGACCTACCGGTGAGTAAGCATCTAAATATCTATAAATAAAGGGTCTTTCTGCTAATTCGTGTTCGTTCATTCTTGTTTAATTTTTATCTATTCTTCTTCCAATTGGTTCTTTTCGTCAATTCTTTCTTGCCTCAACTTTTCTATCTCCTCAATCACCCTTTCATTTATGGTTTTCCCATATTCTTCTGTATCTCTTGATGATTCAACCTTTTTAATTATCTCCTCTCTTAGCTCTGAAAAATCACTTTCTGCATGTGGTGCATTATAGCACTCGAACTCTATACGATCTACATCATTGTCTTTTAGCCCAATAACATGGTAATCTTTCATTTTTTTCTGCAAGTTTTCAAATACGATATCCTGTAGTCTTTCCGCATCAATTGCTTTAACTGGGAATCTAATTACTAATATTGGCTTATGTTCCTTTCCTTCTGTCATCTTACTCTCTATCATAACATATCAACGTTTGTTTCTATTTCTTTTCAACAATTCAGCTCTAGATATTGCTTCTAGATTTTCTGGGGAGTCATTATCTTTATCACCATCAATGTGGTAGATTATAAATCCCTTAGGAACAGGACCGAAGTTATCTTCATATACAGATTTGGGCCTTCTCTTTCTTTTCCCATTTCCGTCCCAGAGATACACACAATCATTTTTAGATCTCTGTATACCTCCTTTCCAGCTCACATGCTTTGGACCCTCGTGGGAACTACCACTCTTGAAAGTGGTTTCGGGACTTGGTGAAAATCCCTTAAGACCTTTGTTCCACGGAATGCTGCCCTTCTTAAATGTTCCTTTATTTGCCATAATTTTTTTAG
>ENA-OUOG01003315-OUOG01003315.1-marine-metagenome-genome-assembly--contig:-NODE-3315-length-15285-cov-3.087651_pt1 | contig 15285 bp, 14 predicted proteins | sample MGYA00248635_ERZ508505 | MGnify/ENA primary metagenome ERZ508505 (study PRJEB26176, sample SAMN06267871) | marine metagenome | isolation source: Saanich Inlet, British Columbia, Canada | place: Pacific...
CCAAGCTGAAAACATTGCTACTGTAGGTCAAGCAATCTCTTACATCGAGGGATCAAAGTAAGACACTTGTAGCTTACAATGAATATCCATGTGTGCCGAAAGCACACATGGATTTTTTATATCTTCAATTTGTTAAAGATTAACGGATATGAAACTTAAACGCGTAGTAATTACTGGCATGGGGGCACTTACTCCCATAGGAAATAATCTACAAGAATACTGGTCAGGCCTGATAGAAGGTAAAAGCGGAGCTGCGCCTATTACTCGTTTTGATGCTTCAAAGTTTAAAACGCAATTCGCCTGTGAGTTAAAGGATTACGACGTTCTACGTTATTTCGATCGGAAAGAAGCTCGAAAACTAGATCCTTTTACTCAATACGCTATGATTGCTGCTGATGAGGCTATTGCCGATGCCGCACTAGTGGTTGATACGCTTGATAAATACCGAGTAGGAGTAATCTGGGGAGCTGGTATTGGAGGATTAGAGACGTTTCAAAATGAAATTCTCGAATTCGCGAAGGGTGATGGAACCCCTCGATTTAACCCATTCTTTATACCAAAAATGATCGCGGATATAGCACCTGGCCATATTTCGATTAAACATGGGTTCATGGGACCTAATTACACTACGGTCTCCGCCTGCGCCTCTTCGGCAAATGCACTTTTTGATGCATTAAACACCATCCGAATGGGATATTGCGACGTTGTAGTTAGTGGAGGTTCTGAGGCCGCGGTTAATATTTCTGGCGTTGCTGGATTTAATGCTATGCACGCGCTCTCTACTAATAATGATAGTCCTGAGACTGCATCTAGACCTTTTGACGCAACCCGTGACGGATTTGTGCTTGGGGAGGGCGCTGGAGCTCTAGTTCTTGAAGAATTAGATCATGCGTTGGCAAGAGGAGCGAGAATCTATGCAGAGGTAATAGGAGGAGGGCTATCGAGTGATGCTTACCATCTTACGGCACCCCACCCCGAAGGACTAGGTGTGATTCGTGTGATGCAAAACTGCTTGAAGGATGCCGGAATTACACCAGAACAAGTCGATGCCATTAATACACATGGTACTTCTACACCACTAGGAGACGTTGCCGAATTAAAGGCGATATCTGCGGTTTTTGGAGATCATGCCCCTAAGATCAATATTAATTCAACCAAGTCAATGACTGGACATTTGCTCGGAGCAGCAGGGGCCATAGAGGCAATTGCTTCGGTGATGTCGATCGTGCATAGTACGGTTCCACCGACCATTAATCATAAAGTGGTTGATGATCAGATTGATCCACGACTTAATCTAACTTTAAACAAGGCCCAACATCGAGATATCGAAATAGCGATGAGTAATACCTTTGGGTTTGGCGGACACAACGCATGTATTGTGCTTAAAAAATTCAAAGGCTAAGATTCTATGATTTTTGGGCGCAGATTACAGAAAGCTTTATCCGATAACGATAGCGCTTTCTATAGCTCCCTTAAAGAAATTCTAGGTTTTTCACCTAAATCACTCACGTATTACCAAAGAGCTTTTGTTCATCGTTCGATGAATCAAAAAGATGAAAAAGGTGCACCCATTAATTACGAGCGCTTGGAGTTTTTGGGAGACGCTATGATTGGGGTGATCATTTCGAAGTATTTATTTAAGGAGGTACCTTCAGGTAATGAAGGCTATCTTACTAAAATGCGCTCTAAAATTGTAAGTAGAAATCACCTAAATGAACTCGGAAAGGAGCTGGGTTTAGAGCAGTATTTGCAGAGTAAAATCTCCAAGGATCAATTTGGTGAAAATTTGCATGGCAACTTGTTCGAGGCCTTAGTTGGTGCTATTTATTTAGATCGCGGACACGACTATTGCGAACGATTCATTTATCATCGAGTGATTGATCCGCATGTAGACATTCAGCAGCTCGAGGGAAAAGTGATGTCGTATAAAAGCCTAATGATTGAATGGTGTCAGAAGAAAAAGCTAAGCTTTAGTTTTGAGGTATTTGATGATACCGCAAAAGAAGATAAGACGCACTTTGGGGTCCGCTTTATCGTTGACGGAAAAGTGGTGGGAAAAGCGAGAGAAACTTCAAAAAAGCGGGCCGAAGAGAAAGCTGCTAACCGTGCATTCTACGCGCTTCAAGACTTAATTAATACGAAGTAATATGGGCACTAAGCACGTTCTGAATCTGGATTTAGATGACGAACCTTTACATATTATTGCCATTCATAGCGACCTTGAAGACTATCAGTTGGTGTATTGGATAAATGTAACGCTGGGTCTTCAGCTCAGAAGAGAACAAGACGATTTAGAATTTGCCCAGCGCGTTTTTGCGCCTTGGTATGTTTTTGATTACGAAATTGAATTTTCTCGCTATGTGTTACTTCCCAATCAACTAGAACAGCAACTATCTGAAATTTCCGATCAAGATTTATTTTCTGCTCAATACACTAAGGCATACTATGTACTGCCAGAGTTTAAAAAGGCAGATTACCTTCTTAAATTCGAAGGACTTTATGAAGAAGATTTAACGGAAATATTGAATAAACTTAAGGGTTTACCCGAGATTGTAATGGCGTATGCGTTAAATTCGCAGCAAATCAAATCAAGAACGAACTTAATTTTCTAATACAATGCTAGAACGGAAAAAAACTAAGATACTGGCCACGCTAGGACCAGCAACTGCCTCTAAAGAGGTTCTTCGCAAGATGATGCTAGCTGGAGCTGATGTATTTCGAATCAATTTTTCACATGCAGATTACGACGCTGTTAAAGAGCGCGTTGATATGATCCGAGAACTTAATGCGGAACTCGGCAGAAATACGGGTATCCTAGCGGACTTGCAAGGCCCAAAACTTCGTGTTGGAGTTATGGAAGAGGGCGTTGAAGTTGCTCCTGGAGATCGGTTTGCTTTCAAAACAGGAGAAAAGTTCGTAGGAAATAAAGAGGCTGCTTATATGACCTATAAGGAGTTTCCAAGAGATGTAAAGCCTGGAGAGAAAGTACTACTTGATGATGGAAAATTAATGTTCAGAGTGCTTGAGACCAACGGCATAGACACTGTAATTACCGAGGTTGAGCAAGGAGGGCCATTAAAATCTAAGAAGGGTGTGAATCTTCCGAATACAAACGTTTCACTACCCGCCCTTACCCCTAAAGATATTGAAGATGCCATCTTTGCTATTTCATTAGAGGTAGATTGGATGGCGCTTTCGTTTGTACGGCACGGACAAGACATTAAAGATCTAAAAGAGCTTATAGATAAACACTCGAGCTATAAAATTCCAATTATTTCTAAAATTGAAAAGCCAGAAGCCATCACCAATATCGATGAAATCGTTGCTTTAAGTGATGGAATCATGGTAGCCCGCGGAGACTTGGGAGTTGAGGTGCCTGCAGAGGAGGTGCCACTTCTTCAAAAACAATTAGTTCAAAAGTCGAAAGAGGCGAGAATACCGGTTGTAATTGCTACCCAAATGATGGAAACCATGATGGATAGTTTAACTCCTACTCGCGCTGAAGTTAACGACGTAGGGAACTCTGTTATGGATGGCGCTGATGCGGTAATGTTGTCTGGAGAAACCTCTGTTGGAAAATACCCGGTTGAGGTTGTGGCAAAAATGGCTGCAATCATTCGAGCTGTTGAAAACGTCGATTCGTTCTGTGTAGCTAAAACTCCTTCGAAAATCCGCACAAACCGCTTTGTGTCAAAAGCCGTTTGTCACCATGCCGCTTCTCTTGCAAACGAGGTAGAGGCAAAAGTGATTATGACACTTACAAATTCAGGCTATACAGCGTTCCAAGTTTCTTCTTGGCGCCCCAAATCGTTTATTCTAGCGTACACCGACAACCGTAAGATTTTAGGTCGTCTTAATTTGCTGTGGGGTGTATACGCCTATTATTATGACAACTATGTATCTACCGATGAAACTGTTGAAGATATCATAGGTATCGCTAAAGAAAATGGCTATTTAACCTCAGGAGATATGGCTATTACCCTAACTTCAATGCCTATTGAAAAGAAGGGTATGGTAAACAGCCTACGCGTTACCGAGATCGAATAATACGCTAGTATGAAATCAGAAATTGAGCGCAAGTTTTTGCTTCGAGAGCAGCAAGCAACTGCGCTCAAATTGTATCCGGGGGTTACTAAAAAGTCGCTTTCTCAAGGTTACTTGGCCGAAGGAGATCATGTGATATTGCGCGTTCGAATCGCCGATGACAAGGCGTTTATTACCATCAAGGAGCGCAGTGGAGGTATGGCGCGGCTAGAATTGGAAGTTGAAATCGAGTTAGAAGAAGGAAATAAACTACTATCACTCTGTTCAACTACTATTGAAAAAACGCGTTATTATGTCCCCTATCAAGGCTTAATTATTGAGCTCGATGAGTTTCTCGGAAACAACAGCGGACTACTTATGGCAGAGATTGAATTTACCACTGAGGCCGAGGCTGAGGCTTTTGACGCGAAGGAGTTATTCGAAAAAGAGGTGACTAGCGATTTTCGATATTATAACTCGTACTTAGCAGAGCATCCTTACACTTCTTGGGCTGAAAGCGATCAGTGAAGGCCCTTGAATTGCTCTAAAAACCGCAGATCGTTTTCGCTTAGTAGACGAATATCCGGGATTTGGTGAAGCAACAGGGCGATTCGGTCGATTCCCATTCCGAAGGCATAGCCTGAGTATTCTTCTGGATCAATTCCGCAGTTTATTAGCACATTCGGATCAACCATTCCACAGCCCATAATCTCTAGCCATCCCGTTCCTTTAGTCATACGGTAGTCGGTTTCAGTCTCAAGACCCCAGTATACATCCACCTCGGCACTTGGTTCTGTGAACGGAAAATACGAGGGGCGCAGACGAATCTCAGATTTGCCAAAAAGTTCTGAGGTGAAATATTGCAGGGTTTGCTTTAAATCTGCAAAAGAAACTCCTTTATCGATGTATAGTCCTTCTATTTGATGGAAGAAGCAGTGAGACCTAGCGGAAATCGCCTCGTTTCGGTATACTCTTCCTGGCGATATCGTGCGGATAGGCGGTTTATTTTCTTCCATAAAGCGCACTTGTACTGAAGATGTATGTGTGCGAAGTAAAATATCTGGATCAGTTTGAATGAAAAAGGTATCCTGCATGTCTCTGGCAGGGTGATGATCAGGCAAATTCAGCGCGGTGAAGTTATGCCAGTCGTCTTCAATTTCAGGCCCTTCAGAAACGGTAAAACCAATCGTTGAAAAAATGTCGATGATGCGGTTTCTAACAATAGAAATAGGGTGTCGTCCACCAAGTTCTCCAGGAAAAGCAGGTCGAGTTAAATCTTCTTTAGGGGCCGAATTCTTAACGAGTGCTTTAAACTTATCTCGCTGCTCGTCCAGTTTTTCTTGAACACTGTTTTTAAGCTCATTAACGACTTGTCCAAACTGCTTCTTGTCTTGGGCAGGCACCTCTTTGAATGCGGCAAAATAGGAGTTCAATAATCCTTTCTTACCTAAAAACTCTAGTCTAAACGATTCGAGCTCTTGTTCTGAGTTTGCTTCAAATTGTTTAACCAGTGCAAGTTTACTTTTTATCTCCTCGATCATGAACGGCAAAATTGGGGCTTAAAAGTACTAAAATCAGCTCGATTTAAGGGGTTGTAATTGCCTAACTGCATCTTCCATCGAATCCACAACGTTATCTGGAGTGATGAGTTTTGGAATGGCGAGATTTCGTTGAAGCATAAGTTTGGGCTGCGCATTTAATCCTAGCAGGATAACTTCTATTTTATTCGCTCGAAGCGATAATAAGGCATCTTCTAGGGCGTAGAGTCCCGATTGATCTATGTAAGGTACTTCAGTAAGGTCTATAATAACATGTTGAGCCGATGCTGGGATTTTTTTAGATAGCTCTTGAAAATCGGATGTGTTTCCAAAAAATAGTGGACCATTGAGTTTTTTAAGATAGACCTGTCCCGAGAGATCTTGAGCATTCGATAGGTCTTCTGTAGAAATCTGACTAAGGCTATAACTTTTTGACGATAGATCCCCCATTTTTTTCATGAATAATAACGCCGCAATAACTAGTCCGATTCCCACGGCATACACTAAATTCCAGATACTCGAGAGTACTAAAACCAGACTCATGATAAGTACTTCTGAACTGAATCGTAGCGGCCCTATTTTAAGGTCTTTGGGGAGGTAGGTTACTGCCTTAAGCCCTTTATAATCCATTACTCCAATACCTACAACAACCAAAATTCCGGCGAGAACAGCAGCAGGAATTCTAGAGGCTATCGGTCCTAAGAGCAGTAAAACAATCAGTAGAAAAACACCGGCAACCATTCCGGATAGTCTTGTTTTTCCGCCCGAATTGATATTGACCACTGTTCTAATGGTTGCGCCCGCACCGGGTATACCTCCAAAAAGCGCAGCAATACTGTTTCCGATTCCTTGGCCGATCAGTTCTTTATTTGGGTTGTGCTTGGTAGCGGTCATATTATCGGCTACAACCGAAGTGAGCAGACTGTCAATTGCCCCGAGTAGCGCTAATGTAAGTGCAGTGAAGATGTAGGGACTTATTTGCTCTATACTAAGCGAGGTAAGAATCCCGAACTCAGGTATGGGCAATCCCTCTGGGATGGTTTGAATTGGAAGGTAATCGACTCCTATTGCAGCGGTAACTCCTGTAACTACAATAAGGGCAACGAGTGTACTAGGAATAGCTGTTGTTATTTTCCTGAATCCGTAAATGATTGCTATAGTTGATAGGGCAATAAGAAGTTCAATCCAATTGATCTGAAGCAAAGCACGTGGAAGCACTCGTAGCGATCCTAATACCCCAGAGGCATTGGCAGCAGCTAAACTTTCTGCTTCTGCTAAAATTTCGTCTTCACTAGCTTGCGAAACTTCGGATAAGAATTCTGAATAATCCGCTAGCTCTAAAGGTCTTTGAGACTTTAATTGGTTCAATTTTTTTGTCAATAGATGCTCCTGTGCCTGATCCGCAAATTCAGCAATATAGTCTTTGTCATTTTTTGGATAATAGCCAATTGCTGGTAGAATCTGAGTAATTATTATAATTACACCAATAGCCGTCATAAACCCTGATACTACCGGATATGGAATATACTTGATATACCTTCCAACTCCCGTTAGGCCTAGGATCAATTGCATAATTCCTGCTATGAGAAAAACGGCTAAAATTGCTGGCAACGCAAGTTCAAGGTCTCCATTGTTAAGAGCCAGAATTCCCGATACTACGACCATGCTCACTGCGGTCATTGGAGCGGTTGGTCCCGAAATTTGAGTTGGAGTTTCCCCAAAAAGGGCCGCAAAAAAGGCGAGAAAAATAGCTCCGTATAATCCAGCGCTCGGCCCGAGTCCTGAACTTACTCCAAAAGCCAGTGCCAGCGGTAACGCGACAATTCCTGCAGTTATTCCGCCGAAGAGGTCGCCTTTGGCGTTGGTAAAATCAAATTTCATCAGTTCATGGTTTCATTGAGGAATTCGACAGCTCCGGTAGATATATCATACATAGCTCCAATAATTTTAATTTTTTCGGTCTCTTCAAGCGACCTGAGAACATTAGAATAGGTCCGCAATTGTTCTACCATTACCAATACATTTTTGCGTGCCACTGCATTCACAAAGTCTAGATTTTTTGATGTTCGTTTTTCAGGGTCTTTAGGCTCAGTGGTACTTAGTAGTGCCGGATTAATTTTAGATAACAATGAGGTTAAGTTTCCTAGTTCAACCTTGTCACAAGCGCCCATGATCGCCCCGCATGAGGTGTGCCCTAGTACGACTACAATTTTAGCACCTGCGTAATTACAGGCGAATTCTAGGCTTCCAAGTATGTCCTCGTTGATAATATTACCGGCAACTTTGGCGCTTTTTATCGATCCGATTCCTTGATCGAATATCAGGGATGTCGGCACTCTAGAATCGATGCAGCTCACGATACAAGCGAACGGGAATTGACCTGCTGCAGTTTGTTGTATTTGAGAAGTATACTCTCTTTTGCGCAATTGCCCGTTTTTAAATCGATCATTACCTTCTTTAAGAAATAATAAGGCCTGTTCAGGGGTAATTTTTGATTGACTTTCTGCGGTTTGAGTAGGCATATGATGCAACTATTAAGTTGGTTAAATTACATCAATATAACCCATTTTATGTATCCTAGGTTTCTCTACTCTTCGATTTTTCTTATAGCAGTAGCCGCGATCCAGCCTGACTGACCGTTGGCGATCCTGATGTTTTCAAAGGAGTCGAAACTTCCTAATGGTTGCACTTTTGTTCCCTCATGCAGTTCAAAGAGAATTGAAGATCCGAGTTTAGGATCGCTAAAAACAGGTGTTGAAGGCTCAAAGACAATAGCGTATTTGAGTTTGTTACCTTGATAGCCTATAAAGAGACTAATTGCTATACTTAGTGCCGCAGTTACTAAAGTTAGCGAAGAAAAAAGTGCAGAAAACCGGAACGGTTTATACGCTTTAAAGAGCCTTAAAACTGCATAAATAATAAGGGCAAGAAGTCCTAATAATCCCCAAGCCGACGCTGATAACCACTGATCGAATAAGGTGTAAAGCTGCTGGGCTATCGATAAGGGTAACGCTTCTATTCTATCTATACGCTGATTTTCGGCAAAGCGAAGATTGGTCAGTAAGTCAGAATCGTTTTTAAAATGAAGAAGGCCTCTTTCGTAATATAGAATACTAGCGGCAGTTTCTCCTTTCTTATAGTAGGCATTTCCTAGGTTTAAATAGAGTTCTTTGGAGTGCACACCTTGTGCAAGCACAGACTGATACAATGATACAGCTTCAGTATATGATTCTTCTAGGTAAGCCTTATTACCATTTGCAAATGCTACCTCTGCATTGGTGGTTGAATCTTGACTAAATACACCAATGCTTAACAAGGTAAAAATAAGGGCGATCTGCTTTTTCATTTTAGTTAAGTTCTTCAATTAGTGAACGTAATTCGTTGAAGTCACTGAGGTAATCTATTTGTTGTAAACCGCTATATTTTGCTGTAGCAAAGCGGTCGATTAGTTTGTTTACTCGAGTGATACTGGTTTCTTCAAGGTTCTTGCTACGTAAAAGTGCAATCCGATCCTGTTTTGATAGGGTACTGAGGTCTTGTGAGGTGATCCCCTCTAAAGCCATAAATAAAGCTACGGGCGCTCCTGTATAGAATTCTGGATCAGAATTACTCACTTGTTTCTCGAGTTGTCTTATTCTACTTCTTATTAGTCGAGGCAATGATTTAGAATTTTTAGTTCTGCTAGACGAAGTTCCTTTGACGAGCTTTTCAATAATAAATTTGTTGAGAAGCCCAACCATTAACGCTATAAAAACGAGTAACCAATACCACCACCGGCTTAATGGGTTTGATTGAGTAATTTTTGAGAATTCAGATTGATAGGCATTCGGCACAAAGTCAGTATTTATGGCCAATGGTGCCGCTGAAGTAACCGAAGTAGAAGTGTTACTGGCATTTCCACCGTCTGTGGCTGCAGCAGTTCCGGTAACGGTCAATTCAAATTCAGGGCTAGAGAGGCTTTTATAGCGCTTAGCTATTGGATCAAAATAATTGAATTCGATAGCGGGCACTGGATAATTTCCGGAGTATCTTGGGACAACTGTGTATGAGTTCCGAACGCTTCCCCTCATTCCTTTTTCATCGACACTGACAGCATCGGTATATTCTGGGTCGTATGTCTCAAGTGCAGCCGGTAAGCGAATCTCGGGCAGCTTTAGCAGCTTAAGATTACCCGCTCCAGTGATAGATACATCAATTTGCGTTGATTCATTGGCCTCAAGGACGTTTCGACTAGGCAAAACCTCAAAAGTAAAATCACCAACTGCTCCACTAAAATTCTCTGGTTTGCCGGTTGATGGCAGTGGTTCTACAGTAATGTTTATATCTCCTGCTCGCACGGTTTTAGTGGCGGATCGCATGATTGGGTCTCCAAAGAAATCGCGTCTTCCGGTAGGTATCTGAACATACAGTTCTAGAGCAAAAGGGTCTAGTGCTAAAGCACCTGATTTTTGCGGATAGAGTACGACTTTTTTCAGATCGACCGCATTAAAGGTTTGATTGCGGAACGTCTCACGGCGCGTCTCGTATTCCTTAATCGGAAGATCCTGACTCCAGAAATTTTTATACGCAGGACTTTCAACGGGTACAAAATTATTTACGTAAACCCGTGGTGAAAAATACAGCGTGTAGGTAACTAGAACCCCTTGATTCACGTAGGGCGAATCATTCGACAAGGTAGCTACTAGATATAAACTTTCGTCGGCTATATCTTGAGCAGTTTTAGGAGCATTTGGATTGGCAACTGATTCGGTGACCAAAACCGTTTTAGGCTCCGTAGAATACACGTTTCCTTCGTAGGTAATTTTTGCACTCCCGATGCGTAGTTGACCTTGCTGTTTCGGTCTTAAAACGTACGTGTATGACTTCGAGAAACTTCTTTTGCCGTTAATGAATGAAGAACTCAACGATTGAGAAGGCCCCATCAGTACTTCAAAACCTTCGAAGGTTGGTGCTTCAAAAAAATCTCCGTCTTTGTTCATCTCAAAGGAGACTCTAAGGCGTTCATTTTGGCCTAGTTGTGCTTTGCTTAAAATCGCCTCGAAATCAAAAGAATCTTGTCCATAGCAAAGGCTACTGAACAGAGCGAGTAGTACTATGAATAATCGTTGCATCACCAATCCTTTTCGACTTTTAATTTACGACCTTGAACCTTTTTGGCATTCATTTTTTCTTGAACTTTATTTTCTTCGTTTTGAAGTGCCTGAAGTAGGGTCTCTATTTGTTCCTTAGAGAGTTCTTGAGGTTTTGGAGCTCCTTTCGACTGATCTTGCTGAGGTTTTCTTCCTTGTTCTTGTTTCTGGTCTCCTTGCCCTTTTTTCTGATCCTCTTTTTCTGATCCGTCTCCATTTTCTTTAGGATTCTCTTTTTCCTTTTCTTTTGGATCACCAGAGTCACCCTCGTTTTCATTTTCTTTTTCCTTGTCTGACTCGTTTTGCTGATCCTCGTTCTCTTGCTGATCTTTTTGCTGATCGTCTTGCTGATCTTTGTTTTGCTCCTGTTGTTCCTGTTGTTCCTGCTGTTTTTGCTTTGCTAAGGCAAGGTTGTAGCGCGTTTGATCATCTTCCGGATTATTTCTGAGTGCTTGTTTGTAGGCCTCTACTGCATTTTCGAACTCGTTCTTTTGCATGTAGATATTGCCTATGTTATGATGAGTTTTGTGTATCAGATCGGGTTGTTGAGTTCGCTGGGCAGCCTCTTTGAGATGACCAAACGCTTCTTCGATATGGTTTTCTTGGTATAGGTGTGTGCCTAAATTATATGGAGCATCTGCATAGGTAGTATCGACAGCTGTTGACTTACGCAGTAGTTGTTCTGCTTTTGCGGCATTTTTTTGCTCAAGTTCACTCAGTGCCCTATTGTAGAACGAGCCCGCTTGTTTTTGGGCCTGAAGCGAAATAGTGCTCCAAAAAGCACAGAGCACAAAAACCATTTTGATATGGGCTGACGTTCTCATGATTGCTTTTTAAAAATTTTTCGAGATGGAAGTACACTTTCAATGATTAGTAGAGCGAGACCGATGGCAATAAACCACTGGAACTGATCTTTGTAATTAGAATAGGTTTGTGTTTCGAATGCTGTTTTGTCTAATTGGGCTAGATACGACCTGATTGCATCTACTGTTTTTTCAGTGTCAGAAGCGTTTAAATATAGCCCTCCTGTTTCAGTTGCAATTTGTTCGAGCACGACTTGATTCAATTTTGAAATAACCACATTGCCTTCCCCGTCTTTTTTAAATCCTCCTCTTGGCGTATTTTCAGGAATGGGTGCACCCGCCTCAGTTCCTGTTCCAATAGTAATGATTTGTATGGAAGATTGCTTCGCGAGCTGGACAAGTTCTGACACACCTGAATCGCTGTGATCTTCGCCATCCGAGATAAGAATAAGGATTCTTCGCGTCTCTGCTTCGACGTCAAAATAGGTGCTAGCAAGTTTTACAGCCTCTACGATGGCAGTTCCTTGCGAGGACATCATATCGGTATTGACCCCTTTTAAAAACATCCGTGCTGCACCATAATCGGTAGTAATCGGTAGTTGCGGAAAAGCTGTTGCAGCATAAGTAATCATGCCTACTCGATCACCGGTTAAAGCATTAAGCGTTTCAGAAACGATGCGCTTAGCCTTTTCGATTCGATTGGGTGCAATATCCTCAGCGAGCATACTCTTAGACACATCGATAGCAAACACCACGTCGACTCCTTCTCGTTTAATCGTTCCTAATTGAGTTCCAATTTTTGGATTGGCCAGTCCAACAAACAAAAAAGCAATGCTAAGTAGGAAAATGACTCTCTTTATCCAAACCAGCTTATGACTTCTCATCGGCGCTAGCCTTGCTAGCATAAGGGTCCGTAAGGTTACATCGGGCTGCGCTTTTGACATTTTGACATTTTGCCAGAAACCATATACTATTAGCACAACTAATAGCAGTCCGATTGCTAGAAGCCCTAAGCTTAAAAAATGAGGTTGTTCAATTAGCATCATGACAGGGCTTCTCTAAAATAAGTGTGACGCAAAACAAATTCGATCGCAAGTAGTAGTAAACTCAGCAGTACCCAAAACCTGAAGTGCTCTTGATACGTGTAGTAGGTGAACTCTTCAATTTCACTTTTTTCAAGCTCATTGATTTGATCATAAATGGCTTCAAGGGTTTTATTGTCTGTGGCGCGATAATAACTTCCACCCGTTAGGTCTGAAATTTTAGTGAGCAGTTGTTCATCAATTTCAACCGCACGCATTCCGTATCGGAATGATCCATCGGGATTATAAGCTATCGGACTTAGTGCATTTCCATTAGTTCCTATGCCAATAGTATAGATTTTAATACCGTATTCTAAGGCGAGATCAGCTGCTGTTTCGGGCTCGATAAACCCACTGTTGTTTACACCATCGGTGAGCAATATGATAATCTTTGAAACAGCTTCACTTTCTTTGAGTCGGTTCACAGCTGTTGCTAGTCCCATACCAATGGCAGTCCCATCTTCAATAGCACCATAACTCAGATCCGATAAGGCGGTAAGTGTAATATCGGTATCGGTAGTGAGCGGAGTTTTAGTATAACTCTCCCCTGCATATATAACTAGGCCGATTCTATCACTCCTACGGTCTTTAACAAAATTTGAGGCCACTGCTTTTAACGCCTCTAGGCGATTGGGTTGTAGGTCTTTAGCGAGCATACTTGAACTGACATCAATCGAGAGTACAATGTCGATTCCACTAGCTGTTTTCGTTCGTGTATTTACTCCTGAGGTTTGCGGACGCGCAAGCCCCATAATCAGTGATGAGAGTGCAAAAAGCCTGAGTATCCACAGCACTGGTCTCACGCGAGATTTGAGTGTTTGTAGCCCGTTTAATACGATCGGATAATAGAAAAAGGTCGTTTCTTTTTTAGAGAACCGCAATTTCCATAGAAGGAGTAAGCCGATTACGGCAAAGAGGATGAACCATTCAGGATTTTTATATGGCGCCATTAGAACTTCTCTCATAACTCGGTATTTACACTGACGCTTTGAAGTATTCGATCAGCCATTGCGCTAGCCCATCGATCTTCTTGTGGAAAAATAATAAGCACTTCTTGTGTGAACCCGTTACCACCAAAAATCAGATGGTCAAAATGAATCTCATTCTTTTGACTATCAAGTGCGGTTCCAAAGGAGTGGTATCCGGTGATATCACTCTTAGTTGTATAAATCTCGGATTTAGGCAAAATAGTCGTGTATCCTTGGGTCTCAAAGGCTGCTAGGGTTTGTTCTGCTATCTGAACAAAATCAATCTCCTCAGCTGTGTCCGATTGAAGAACTCGTAACTGAACCTTGGTTACCTTATCTTTTAGTTCGTAGACGAATAGTGAATCTTTTCGTATAAGAGCCTCAGGAGTCTCAATCTCAATAGGCGGAAATCCGTAACTCGAGCGCACCCAATTTTTCTCAACTTCTTTCTTGTACGGGTTTTGTGAAAGGGTATCCCATAAGTTTTGATAACCAATGCTGTAGCCGTATCCTGCTAGGGCAGCTGCTATAAATAAGAAAAACACCCCTGCTATAATTACGGCATTCTTTTTACTCGTTTTTCGAGAGGGTTTCAAATCTTCAGTCTTTCGCGTATAACCTTCTTCATAACGTTCAATGATTTCTCGGATGAAAGTAAGGTCTGTCACTTGTTGCTGATCACTTGGTGTTACTTTGGCGAATTTGTACTGGTCTGCTTGAAGCAATAAGATCTCTAGTGCTTTAGAGTTGGTTTCGGATAGTTTGAAATAGGCTTCATTAGTTCCTAACGCGTCAAGCAGAAGTAGTAATTCTTTAGAAGTTCGTTGAAGCGATGCAATCGAAAGGCGTTTATTCAAATAGGTTTTGAGAATAGTAGTCGCCGAAAGGTAAATCTCATCAGAAGGTTGATTTTGAACACCGATAAGCACATCTATCTCTCGTAATGCTGTTTGATAGGGGTTTTGAGCTAACGTACGACTTCTGAATTTTTTTATGAAAAAGAAGATTCCTCCTACAAGAATCAGTAATAGTGCAGCAAATAGATAGGGTGAATAAGTAGGCTGATTAACTATTTTAGGAAGTAGCGATTTGGTGTCGTACAGCCCCTGTTTGGTAGTATCTACAACCACATCGTTGACCCGAATTGGAATAGATTGCGTGTTATACGGCGTTCGATCTATCGTAATTTGTTGAGCTGCTAACGTGTAATCTCCGGCATCGAATTGAGTGATTTTATACGTTTTAAGAACCTCAAGTTCAGGTCTTTTACTCAGGGTGTCAACAGCGGATTCTGAGACGACCTCTAGCGGATAAAAAACTTGGCCTTCTGGAAAAATAACTAAAGCTTCTGGATCGGCTTTTGCGGTAATCTCTACTACGATTTGTTCGCCAATTAGTATACTATCACGATCAATATTCATAGCAACTTCCTGCCCGAGTGCAATACCCGAGGTCAGAAGAGAAAGAAGTAGAATAATTGGCACAAAAAGTCTTCTCATCGATGCTTCGATTTAAAAAACTGCAGCAATTTAACAATGTGATCTTCTGAAAGTTCACAGCTCACTGTGGGAGCTCCCACTTGAGAAAAACATTTTTCGAAGTACGTAAATTCTTGTTCAATTTTGGATTTGAAAGTGGAGTGTACCGCCTTCGCATCGGTATCTATATACACCTCACCCTCTGCTTCGAGCGACTTAATGGGGATTAGTCCCATCCCAGGGAGGCTAAGCTCTAGCGAGTCG
>ENA-OUOG01003317-OUOG01003317.1-marine-metagenome-genome-assembly--contig:-NODE-3317-length-15275-cov-6.138834_pt1 | contig 15275 bp, 3 predicted proteins | sample MGYA00248635_ERZ508505 | MGnify/ENA primary metagenome ERZ508505 (study PRJEB26176, sample SAMN06267871) | marine metagenome | isolation source: Saanich Inlet, British Columbia, Canada | place: Pacific...
TAATTTCGTGTTCGCCTGTAATAAAATTAAAATCAGGCGCTGTTAAAGGTCCTGTTATATCAGGATCTGTTGACAGTGTTGTTCCGTTATTAAGAACATTAATGTTATCAGGAAACGGTTCTTGTGGTATTAACGGATCAATATCTCTATTAAAATTAGTATATCTATTCCATTTTAAAATTACTTTATCTTTAACTTTAGTTGCACGATATTGATCAAAGGGTGCTTTTACTAGTAAATGATCAGTAACTGTATTTGGAAGATATGGCGAGCCTTGAAGCAGTAAATTTAATCTACTACTGTCGTTGTTTTCTTCTAAAAATGCATAACTATCAAATGTAGAAAATGTCACTGATTGATTTTCTGGTGTAATATCTCGTACTGCACTCCAGTAATTTTCTTTATGCTTTACAATCGTATTAGCATCGTAAGAAGTTAGTGCATCAAAATTACCTACAAAGTTTGTTTGTATATTAGTTGCATCAGGAGACCCTATTACTAAAATTTTTCCATCTTCGCTTAAATCAATGCTATGACCAAAGCTAGTAATATTAAAATTAGGTTCTAATATTTCAACTTCTTTAAAAGTTGTACTAATGCTTGCACGTTGGTATGTAGTAACTTTACCATTTTGATTTTTAGGATCGCTAACTGCTAAAACTGTATTAGACTTATTAACAGCAATATCAGATCCAAACTGTACAGATACATTATTGTTAACTGTATCAGAATTTAAAATTTCATTATAATCAACAAAACTTTTAGTCTTTTGTAGTACTTTCCAATCAGTATCGCCTTGCCCGTCGACCCAGAATCGTTGATCGTCTAGTAGGTTTCCAGTTAGCAATTCGTTTGCTCTTTCAATAGGCGTTAATCCATTAGATGCTTTAGATCTCACACTGCGCAATAAAGAAATATATCCGTTAATTGTTTCGTCATCTTCTGTAGATACAAGTTGTGCTTCTTCCGGAACTAATACTTCTAGCTTGTTGTTAACAATTCCAACAATTTCAAAGAACCCTTGATTTTCTGCTTCTACATTGTTTAGTCCAATGACATCATTAACTTTAAATCCTATAGCAGTTTTATCAAGATATAAAAACGCACCCGGTGTTGGACTTCCTGTAATACTGTCAACACTATCTTGGAATGTTTCTAATTTAGTTACTCGGTATTCAGTAGTGACCAACTGTAGAACATCCCAGTCTGAATTTCTACCTGTTACCCAGATATAATCTTTAGGACCGATTGCTGTAATATCTTTTCCTAGTAAATCGTATTTGTCGTCAACTCTAAATCTTACATCTTGGTCCATTACATAACCTGATGAACGAGTTTCGCTTTGAGGTGTAAGTGTTACAGGAAACGGTGCATGATCGTAATCTCTAGGCGCAGAGTAAACACCTCCACGTTTAATCTTATATGTTAAATCTGTATCATTTAGAGGAATACTATCGACTAGTTCAACTGGCTGTGGATCTAGTTTAAGTTCTTTCTCATCGATGATGTATTCTACTTCTTCAAAGTTATCAGTAGCACCATAACGTCCTAGTCTAACAGCCCATTCTTCATAAAATTCTAAGCTGTCTTTATCTGCTGAACTCAGTGCATCAAATAACTTAGTAAGTGCATTTGTAGTACCTTTGTCTTGAATCATTCCTTGATAGAACTTGTACTGACTTACTTCGTCATTGATAATATTCTGCAAGTACTGACGTTTTTGATAGCCAATTAAATGTTGAGCATGTTTTTGCTGCTCAACATCAAAGTTATCGCTATCTAAATCATAAAAGTCTGCAAACTGATTGATTCTGTAATCAAAGTTTGGATACATCTTAGCTTCAGGCTTTTCGTCTAAACGTTCCCAGTCTGCACTGTTGAAACGTTCAACGCCTGTTAAGTTACCTAGTGCAACATAATAGAATTCTTTATACTTTACAAGACTTCCGATTCCGTAGTCTTTCCATGCTTCCCATTCTGTTATTTCTGCACTGTCGTATACAAATCCAGGAATGTTTAATCCGCCGGACCAGTTGTCTGATCTATAACCCGATACACGAATTCTTTCTTGACGATACCCGGCTGCTGGATCATATATGTAATCATTAAACGCTGTTTTGTTGTCAAGCAACACAACATGCTCTTTTTGTATTAGAGGCAAGCGTACAGAGTAAATGCCATCGGCAGTATTTTTAGATCTTAATCCAAATTCATTTTCGCTGTCTCGAGCAATACCGCTGAATGAGCGTTCTAGTTTTTTACCGTCTGCTTTAAGCAAACTATAATCGTAAAAGTCATCAAAGATGTTGTCAACTACTGCATAATCTCTATTGAATCTTAATTCTTGTGCTCCTGGGCTTAGTGTGATTACACTTCCTGCTGCCCAGTTTTGTGTAGTCCAGAATAAAAATTCTTTTGTAGAAAAGTTCCAGTCTTCAACTTGACCAGTGTCTTCGTTAAAGTAATCAAATACAATACCCTTGTCTTGTAACCATTCTTGATAACCTAACAAGAAATCTACTACTTCTTGTACTGTTCTTATTAATGTACCGTATGGTAGAGTAATTTCACGATTTGCAAACGATCTACGTAGTACAGCATCTCGGCCGCCTACTTGAGGTAATGCTGCTAGTTTTGTAAAGTTATCTGCTGCAAAGTCTGTTGAACTTACATGACTGTTGGTTACACGGTAATATGTTCCATTGTATCTTACATTTTGTCCTTTAACATATTGTTTACGTTCATTCCACTCTACAAACTGTTCTGAGACTCCGCCAACATTAATTATAGGATCATTTGTTTTAATAACAGGCTCGTAATATTTAAATTCGCTTAATTGTTTGTCGTAGCCTTTAATAATAAATCCGCTGGCTGCTTTTTCAATAACAACACCACTAAAACTAACTGTTTCAATAGGAGCACTTGTGTTTAAGAATATTTGATAGTTTTCTTCTGGTACGAAAACATTGCCTTCATTTAGGGGCGTTCTTGAATCAAGTATTAATTTAAATTTAGTCTTTTCAGTAAATCCGCCTACTTTAATAGCAAGCTGGTTATTAATGTTATGTATATTAGATTGATAAGTTTCGTAGTTTGCTGTAGTGCTACTTGCTAGATAGTTGTAAACATAGTTTACAAGACCACTTGTAATAACACGTTGATCGTCTTGAATAGTGTTAGGAAATACTAAATCTTCTAGTCTTAGTATTGTGTTTGTTTCTGTGTATACAAGATTTCCTACTGCATTTCTTGTCATTCTGCTTAGGTCGAATCCTATGCCCATAATTTTAGTAGGTTGATTTAATACCCAAGCTGTGATTAATGCAAATGGGTATTCAGATGATTTACGCCATGCTGTTTCTACAGGTGTTTCGTCTCCGTATACAAATTCTTCTCTTGTAAGACTTTGAATAAAGTTCTGTGCATAGTTGCTTTCTAATGGAGAAAGCAACTGACCTTGATCGTTTACAGGAATATGATTTAACAATCTTGGTCTTGCATATTTCTTGTTTCTACGTACTGGTACACCCGGTTCACGGATAACGCCTTGTTCTAGGTCTTCCCAAAGCACAAGGTTAGCACTTGTGTAAGGTGCTGGACCATATTCATCTTCCCACCAAGTTGGCTTAACTGTAAATCCTAGCATTTCCCAAGGATGTGTATGTGGGCGATCTGTATCATATGCTTGACGATATACTGCTCTCCACCATCCAGGTAATGCTGTGCCGTTTGTCGATGACATTTTGCTGTAGTTGTATGTAAACGAATTACTTGTTACATAATTTTCGTTTGTAGTATAATCAGGATCGCCTGCAATCTCTAACCATTGTACAAAGTCAGATACAATTGAGTTGTCAGCATCTACTTTAGTAAATCCTGTGTTTCTATATTCGCCGCCAACAAAGTCATGTATATCAAGAATGTCTGTGCGATATGCTTGTTTAATGTTGTTGTAGATTCTGCGCTCTAATTCAAGCAACAAGTCATCACGGAAATCGCCGTATGCTAGTGTAATACTGCCGTCGTGTCCTTGAATAACTGTGCGAGGTTCTAGTGTTGTAGTGTCTACATACTTCTGTGGTTCGTATGCAGGATACAATCCTAATTTAGTAGGTGTACTAGGAACAAAGCTGCCGTCTGTTGTATCGTATTCAAAGATATCGATAATGTCACGGAATTGTTTTTCAGCAGTTACACGAATAAATCCTTCTTCATTAAACGTATAATCTTTACCATGTGTAAGTTGTACATTGTTTAAGTACACTAGAACTGCTTTAGCAGTATGTTCACTTAAACTAAATGGCGCACTTAGAGCAAAGTAATCACCGTCACTTGCTTTTACTTCGTGTTGAATATGTTTTGCGCCGGTTGCAGGAACCATGTCAGTAAAGTAGAATGGCATACGCTCTGTTTTCTGAGCGTTAATAGTACGCATGATCAAATCAACGTGCTGTTTAGGATAACCATCGAAACCTAGTGATTCAGCTGTTTGAATAAATTGACGCTTAAACTTAGCATATTCTGCTCTAGCAAACTTTAGAGATTTAACAATATTTGCTTCTTTGTTTACCAAATGGTAAAGTGCTAGGTTCATTGGTCCTGTATGTTTTACAAATCTCTTGCCGAATACATCTACATCACCTAGATCACGTAGATTACTTGTACCAGGATATGCTTCACCTGCATAATTAGGTGCGTCTTCAACAATAGTACCAACGTGGTCAATAACTTCGCCAAGTGTAAACAAACTCATATTAGTGTTAAGTGGGTTACGTTCTAGATTATGTGCAATTTCGTAGTAACCGTTTTGATTTTTATCTGTTGCACTGTAACACTTTAGTATAAGATTATCGTCTACTGATAAGTTGTTTGTAAATGTAATATACGCTACACCGTTTATTCTGTTGATTTCATAATCAGTATTTTCAACTTTTAAAGCATTGTTAACAATAACTTTAATACGTAAATCATTTAAATCGCCGCTGCGGTCAAATACATCAACTGCAAAGTCATTAAACTGTTCTTCAACTACATACTGTCTAATAACTGCTTGTCTACTTGGTTTGTTTGCTTTAACCCAACCATTTTGAGAAACATAATTTGATACGTCTTGATACTTTCTTAAATAACCTGTTTCTGTTAATACCGGTATTAATGCGTTAGCAGTCTGATAGTTAAATGTTTCACTAATTAACGGAAATTCAAAACTAATATCGCCCAAGTTTTCAATTGAACGATAAGTTAAACCAAATCCTAATTCTGAGTCTGCTGCTTCTACATCGCTTTCAATGTATGCAAATACTTTGTTACCAGCAAACGTCGACGCATCATATATAGATGTATCTCCAAAGCTATTGCCCTCTGTATCGAACATATCAAACAAAGGAGGTTGATTAACTTTAGTTTTAGCCTGTGCAGCTAACCAAGTATCACCATTAAACCAATAAAGCGTTCCTTTATTATCTTCACCGTTACGAACAATAACTGTTTCATTTTCTTCAGGAATAGTGTCGTCGGTTTCTATTAAACTAATTTGTCTATTACCATTAAATGTAATAAATGCTACTTCATAAACTTTAGCACGTACTAAGATATCAGTATCCGCAGCAAATATAATTCTCATGCCTTGTGCAAGATCAATACCGTCGATATTATAACCTTCGGCACCTTCAATAGTACTAAAAGCATCAACTGTATTTGTATCTATTAAATCAACATCTTTTTTAGCCTGTGTGCCAAAGTTATATAATTTAAGACCTGCTTCAAATTCAATAATTGGACGACTTGCTCGTGCTGCTTGGTCTATTGTTAGAATCTGATTATTGTATTCCGCACTTGCTTCAACAACACTTTTATGGAACCATTTATTATATCGTGTCCATGCATTTCTGTCAGGACTTGCTCTGTTAATTACAATATAGTCTTTTACTGATGCATAAGAATTTGCATTACCGAATGGTAGTCTGTCAAATCCTGCACTATCAAATGGAACAAGAATATCATCGCTATAAGCAGCAGGAATAGTTAAATCGTTTTCGTTGATCAAACGTATCTTGTCGCCAACACCTTCTACATACCATTCATCGTCTGCATATTCTGCAGGAGTAACTTCTCCAATAAATTTAACTTTTAAACCATTCGTAAGCTCTACTTCGTTAGCACTTTTATATGTTTTTGCACCAATAATTTCATTAACATCGATTGCTGTGTTTTCTTCAATGTTCATTATTTTAACAAGACCGCTAGTATTAATACTATTCTGGCTTGCATAATATAAACGGTCAGGTGCTTCTAGTGCTACTTCAAATTCAATAACACCTTCTTCTACGTTGATAGGAGCAATTTCATTGCCATCAAGATCGTATGCTTTCATGTTCTGCACATAAAGCGAGCTTTCACTTTCGCCGCCGCCAATAGTGCTTACTAACCAAAAACCACTGTCAGTTTGTTTTACTTCTGCAGGGGTATCTGCAAAGTTTAAGTTAGTTGAAAAACTAAATGGATGTCCAGGAGTGTTAATTTCAAATCTGTATGTTTGTCCTCTAAACAGTCTTAGGCTTGGATTTGGTTCGAAACCCGGAGGTGAAAACTTGTAAACTGTATTGTCGTCTTGATTTTCTACAGTTACAGTGTATGTTGTTGTAACTTCTTTAGATTGTCCAAACACTGTAACAGTTTGTGGACCATTTGGTAACCAGTAATATTCACGAAAGTTTACAAGTTTATCCCAATCAACATTTGGATTCCATGAGTAATATTCTTGACTGTTTAACTTGCTATGGTTAGTAGAATTACCGTTAAAGTTTGCAATTTGATTTACAATATCAGTGTAGTCACCGTAAAACTTAACATTGCCTAGATCATCTTTAACAACTGTTGCAGGCTCTAGCTGACGACTTTGTCTTTGATCACTTACATCTTCAATATAAGTATCGCCTGCTCTAAAACTTTTAGCAGTAGTTCTACCAAAGTAGCCGCTGAGTTTTTCAGCAACGCCTGGTTGTATTAATTGATCAAGTGTGCTAGATAATAGCTTTTTGTTTGCCTGTGTTCTAAAGTATTTAGGTAAAAAGTCTACACTAGTACGCTTTGTATCTTGCCCATTTACTGGTAATGGAGATTCTTGTTGATCTTTATTATAAGCCATTAATAACTTCCTGTTGAACTACTTTGTATGCCTGTGCTATTCGATATTGCACTTGCTGTAATTACATTTCCACTTGCATTTAATCTCGATGCTGTAATTTCATCTATAATTTCTACTTGATCAACAGTTGCTCCGTTGATAAAGATTTCATCTGCTTCTGATCTTATTTCAAACAAACTACCAAACGTTTGTGCAGTTTGCTTAGGAACAATTATCATTGTTACTAGATCAGGAGCAAGTCTATTCATAACATAAGTTGCTAGTTCTTGGAAATAAAATGTATCTCCAAATTCCCAGTTTTCTAATGCAAAGTATTGATTTACTGCATCAATTACTCTTGTTTTAATATCATTATTGTTTAGTACAAGATCTGCATTTTTAACCAACTTAAATGTTGACTGTAAATCCGAGTTTGCTTGTGGACCAAACAACACTTTGTACTTAACTGGGTGATAGATAACTTCGTCTGATATTGATTTAATTTTGTTAATCTCTTTACCATACAATCTAAACAGCTCGTCGCTGCTTGGTGGTAAAGGACGTTGTGCTAACTGTCCGTCTAAAAACTGTCTATAATTTCTATCGTAATTCTTTGTTAGCATATAAACATCCATTAAATTACTTGCACTTGGGTCAATACGTGTGTTACTGTCAGCAGTATGTACATAATGGAATTTAAGATTATCTCTACCTAAAAATGCTTTATAATTTGATGTAGCTACAAACTCAGGAATACTTGCATTTAAATACTTAAATGTGTTTGTATCTCTAAAGTAGAAAACATCGCCATCATTATAAGAACTTAATGGTCCTGGAGCATCTGGCAATGAGCCAACTTCTGTTTCAAATAATCTAATACCTGCTTCTGCATAATCAATATAACGGAAATCTTCTGTACCTGCTTCTGTAAAGTACTTTTCTAAGACCACTAGTTTCTCAATAGTGTCTGTTTCTGGCTTAACAATATTAACAAACAATTCAGGATCATCTAGTGTTCCGTCGGAATCGTTGTCAGCAAATGTAACTTCAATTTTAGTGCTGTCAATATAACCTTCTTTATCTCTATATTCTTCAAGAACTTCCCAGTCAAAATTTGTTGCAAACGGAAGTGTAGTATCAGGCTGTGTATTAATACTTAATACACTAATCTTATCCTTGACAATCTTGCCTGTTTTATTATCGTATACTTTGTCATTAGAATCGTAATAAAAACGTATTTCTTTGTCGCTTTCAAATACGTAACGAAGACCTCTATATGTAACTGTATAAGTTTCGCCGTTTGTTTCAAATAATACCAACCAACTTGAGTCTAAATTTAAGTTACTTACATCTCCGGAAAATCCTGTTCCAAAATCTGCTTTTTTATTTAGATTTGATCCTTTAACTAAACGCCATTCTCTTGAATCATTATCATATCGTAACCCAAAGTCATTATATGCAAATGTTTGATCAATAACTTCTACTTTTAAATCATCAGAAATACTTTGTGACAACTTTGGTAGAATTTGATCAATTTGTGCTGCCGTTGGTATTTTATCAGAAAGCGTAATAGGTCCTTGATATATGTCAGCATCAAGATTAGATCCATTGCCAACTACTTGTATAACTTTGGTCCAAATATAATCTTTATCACCCACTTTAGTAACTGGACGATTAACAATATTATTATTTTTATCGAAACATTTGTTTGGATCTCCTGTTACAAACTTTATAACAGAACCAGCTTCAACAAATCGTAAACCGTTAGTAGTTGCACTGCCTACGCTGAATAATTGATTGTCAATGTCATCAAAATAACCTGTAAATGTATTTGTATCTTCTGACACTGAGTTCCAATATGCACCTAGATCTCCTACTAAAACTTTAGGATATTGATCTGAATAAAAGTGTTTTATCTTTCTATCTTTTAGTATTGGTTCAATTAAATTAATTATAATACCTTCAACATCAGTTTGTGTTTTAAAACTAAACGAAGATTTCTTTTCGACAAATTCTTTATAAACAACGCCGTCATTTCCGTACAAATTAGTTTTACTATATTTGCCGGTTGCATCAATTAAGTCAAAGTAACGACTAATACCGCTTGATGTTCTGTTTACACTTTTTACTTTTACAATATCTTGACTAACTGCAAGAGGTGCTACGTTGTAGTCTTCTCCTGTGATCATACGGTTTTGTGTATAATATGTTGCAGGAGCATTTGATTTAATACTTAAATTACTTTCAGATGTATCACTGTTTGAAACTGTATATTGCAATCCGTATGTAATTGTTAAGTTTTGAACTTTTCCAGACTTGCTCAAATACGGTATTTTAGTAGTAATGCCACGCATACTTGCAGGTGTAATAATCATATTACGGTTTGCACTTGTGCGGTAATAAGAACGGAAGTTACCTTTTGGTAAATTACCAAATACACCGTCACTAAAGATTAAATTAATACGATCGTCTACACGAGTTAGTACACTGTAAACATTTCTAATACCTTTGTTAATGCTGTTATAGATAATATTATTACCTTCTACTGCATCAAGTTTTGTCCAAAATTCTGATTCATTGCCATTAGAGTCTAACTTATAAAGCCATACATCTGAATCGTTAATGTTAGCAGCATCAATTGCAACTGTTTGGTTTTCTGTTGGCTGTGTAATACTAAATTGACCATTAGTTAGTGTACCTTGACGGAAGTGTGCAAAGAATCCTGAATTTGTACTGCCGGCGCCTTGGCCGTCGTCCCTGTATAAAAACGCAAAGTTGTTGCCAGGTACAGGAGGTTCTTCTTTTAAAGATCCATCTTCAATATCTGTACTAACAATTTGAAAAGGTGTTGCTTGTGCTTCAATAGTTTTTTCAAAGCTAAAAACCGGAACGTTAGTGTTAATACCATTTACACGGTATTGTTCTGTACTAATACCTGATACACTTTCTACTTTATTTGGACGTCCAAATACACCGTTTACAGGAAGTGCTGCGTTTAGTACTTTGATAAACTGTTCGTACCAATTTGAGTTTGTACTGTCGTTCCATTGAATGTTTGCGCCAGCAATGTTAGTGCCATTTGAATCAATAATGTCTTCATCTGTTTTTACTGCTGTAAATTTAAGCAGACCGTTTGCTGCTTGGTTTCTGCGAGGATTGTAGTTAAGCATACGTGCAAGACGTAGTACACTTTCACGGCGTTCAGCAAGTTCGAGGAAGTTTTCTCTAGCATTTAAGTCAACACGGAAAGCAAGGTTTTGACCTAGGAAAGCAATAAGATCAATTAGTGCTAGATATTCGCTTGATTCAATATAGTCGTTAAAGTCCTCAGGATAGTTTTCTCTAAGGTATGTTATCATTGTTCGACGTAGGTTGTCGAAATCGTAACTCTGAAAATCTGCGTTGCGGAATGATTGGTAAACTCGTTTCCAATCTTCTGCAACCAGTAGTCTATTTTGTCTATCTGTTGCTGACATATGCTTTCCTCTGCTATAAGGTATTTATCGTATTTAGAAATGTGCGTATTTAATTTACGCAGTTAATCCGTTGTTTTGATCGAACTGCAAACGCATGGTTTCTGCGATGCTGTAATCAAGATAAATTAGCGTACATTCAATTTGAAGACCACTTTCATACTCATTTACAACTACTTGGTCAGCAGCTACTCGAGGATCGTAGTCAATAATGTCTTGTACATTGTCAACAATTGCTTGTTTTAGACTTTCGGTAAGAGGGTCAAATAATACGTCCCAAATGATAGTACCAAATTCAGGATTTTCTAGTTTTTCGCCTTGACGAATATGAAAGTGATTGATAATATCTTGCTTGATAACAGAAAGGTCATATAAACGAAAACCGTCATTTTCTTCGTTTACTGTGCTGATTGATCGATATGCAGAACTGCTGGCAGGACGCTGTTGTGTTTGCGGATCTGCTACTTTTACACGCTTGTAAAGATTTTTTTCTAATGTGCTCATATCGTATTTACCCTTATGCTAGACCCTGTGCAAACCATGCACTTTCTGCTAATCTACGATCTGTAAGACCGCGTTCTTGCTTGCCGCCTGCTTTATCGTATAATTTAATTTTTTGTACAACTTCTTCGTCTGTTCTAGAACCATTTGCGGTTACTTGTGCTAGCCAGCCTGTTCCGCCGTTGTACACAAAACTAGTTAGAGCATTAATTTGATCTTCTGTCCAATTTCTGCCATTTCTTGCGGACCAGGCAACAACATAATCTCTGCGTATTTGAACATCAGCGACTAATCTACGTTCAGCTTCTTCTCTAGTAATACGCTCAGTTGACGATCTTGCTTCTGTACCATAACCGTTTGTCCATTGTTTATTATCCCACTTCGGTGTAGCAAGGAAGCCTTCCTCTTGCTTAATGAAATCAATTAAGTTACTAGGAACAGTAATCGGACCTGTTGCTGACGGAATAGTTGCATCATCACTAGATGCGCCTTGACCGGTAACTGATTGCGCTCCCGAAGCATTACTTCCAGTCGACGGATTCACAGCTCGTTGCCCTGATGCTTCTCCAGATCTAACTCTGTTTTTAGTAAACGTATCTGTAGTAAACAATACAGAACCAGGAATAGGATATTCATCTGTTATTTGTATATCTGTTTTTTCTGGCTTAAATTCAAGTGGATTTAAGTTTTCATGATGTGTCCAAGGTTCGTGAGTTGGCATACGTTTAACTATACTGCCTACACTGCTACCAGACACTGTGCCAGGCGTAACTTTAGGTAAGTTAAACAACGGTTGCGGATCGACTTTAGCACTTTCTGTTGCTGTATTTGGTCCTATTGCAGATGTAGACTTTCCACTATTCCAGAATATGTTAGGACCACCATCACCTGCTATTTGCACTGCTGCTTGTAGATTAATATTTGCTCCTGACGATTGTAAATTTACATCTTCACTAGCAAGTATATTTGCTGTTCCAGCAGTGGCATGCAGTTTATATGATGCATCAGTTAAAACACTGATTTCGCCTTGGGTGTAATTATAGTGGTAACCTGTAGTTAATTCTTCTTTATTTGCATCTGTTGTAATTTTAGAATTTAATTTAGTATAAGTGTCTCTATTACCTTCAACATGTGTTTTTAAGTCTTTACCTACACGCCAATTTGTGTTAAACTTACTTTCTACATTAATATTACCGCTTGATAAATCTTCATCTTCACCTGCTTCGCTCCAGCGAGCATTTGCGTTCATATTGATATTACGTCCTGCTTCGATGTTTACGTCTCTGTCAGCAGTAAAGTTTAAATCTTGATCAGTGTGTACACTAATTGAATCATTTGCATAGATATCAATCTTACCATCACTTGTCATTTCTATCCAAGTTGTACCACGCCCGTTTCCAATGTAGATCAAATCTTCTGTATTATGCATTAAGATTTGATGACCTGTGCGTGTTCTTAAACGTACTAATTCATTGTGCGGAAGTGTTGGATCTCCGCCTGCGTCATTGTTTTCTTTGTTTACATATTCTGGCGGGCCTGCGTCAGCAGTGGTTTTTCTTAAAAACTTATCGTCGCCGTCATCCATTACAAAGCTAGAGCCGCCTAGTCTATTGTTGTATACATTAGCTCTAGCACCTTCTACACCTTGTTCAGATCTAGGTGCGCCGTTGCGCTTGTCTAACGGGCCTGGTGTATTAACTCCAAAGACAGAACTAGGAACTTCTCGCCTAGCACTTGTAGTAGTTGTACCTCTGTTTTCGTCATCTAATAGTCCTTGGACTTCAAGTATCTGCGTAAAGTCTTTGTTGTAGGGCTTACGCATCCTTGTAGGGTCATTTAGATTTCTATCTTCAGCAACTTTTTTATTGTATTCGCCTACTGGAAGTTTTTTACCTCTTAAATTAGTAGGAGTAACATCTGTTGTAAGTGTTGTACTTGCTCTACCGTCTGGAACCATAAAGTTCATGTATTGATCAGGAATACACCCAATCCAATAACAACGACTGATTCCTTCAACATAGATAACAAGAACTCGTGTGCCTACATCTGGGGGTACCATCCACATACCATATGTTTTTTGTGTAGCACTATAGCCGTCATTTGCTGTGGTACCTTCGCGATGAGTAGTACCATAAAAAGGCATTAAATATCGTGCTTCGATTGTATTACCTGTTCTTTCAGGCAATGCACCACTTGAACTTCCTCTAAGAATATCAACTTCTAGAGTACCCATATACTGTCTGTCTAAATGACTTACTACTATTGCTTCATATATGCCAGGTAGTAATGTACTGTTTGCAGTACTGTTTGCACTGTCGCTAGTTCTTGCCATTATTGTTGATTCCTTGCCGCTAGTATTGCTCTAATTTTATCGCCGGTATTGTAGTCGTATCTATCATCTTGAGCATTGATCTGGTAGTAAGGTCTGAGACCGCCAGTTTCGCCTTGTACATTTCTAGGTGACGGACTAGCTGTAGACGGTGCTGCATTAGTTCTTGCAGCCCTTTGATCATCAACTGTATCATTTTGTGAAGTAGTTTGTTGTTCTTGCGTAACTGCTTGTGTTCCACTGACCGGTATTTGATTTCTTCCTCTGGGGTCATCTGCATCTGGTGCTTCACTTACTTCTCCGGTTGCGGCTGGCGGCGGCTGTTCTGCTGCTCCTGGAATAACGCCGTTTCTCGGCCAATCCAAATAACCAAATTCTTTCTGTGCTGCCGAAAAGTGCATAGAGTCTGTCAAACTATTCCATGCTCCGCCCCAACCTAATCCATGTTTAGCAGCAAGTGCTTCCATTGCACTACCTGTGCCGCCTTCTGGCATGTCTGTTGGTTCTGGTGCATCTGCAGGCCTTGGTTTAACCATTCCGTTTTCTGCATAGTTAAAGTCTAGTGCAAGACCACTAGCATGATAACTCCAGTTTTGAGAGCCTCTTGCTCGTCTAGCAGAATAACCTCCCATTGCTTTAATTTCATAACCATAAGTTTGTTCTAAATCATCAATTAATCCTTGAAAGTTTTCTGCAACTAATTCTGCAACTTGTGCTCTAAATGCAGGATTTACACTACTTGATACAGTTGTAAGAGGACCATCTTCGCCTAACGGTCTTGCTGCTGCCTGTCCTGCGGCGGCAACACTGCTATCTCTAGCTACACCTGTTTGTTCGCTAGGTGCAGAAGCGTTTTCAGGGTTGGCGTTTGTTGCATTAGGATTAGCTTGCATTGCTTGTCGAAGATTTGTATCAGCAGCGCCTTCCATTGTTTGATTTTTTTCTCTAATTAACTTTAATGTTTGTTTGAATTGATTTCCTGATATAGAAGATTGCACTTGTAGTACTCTATATAATCCACTAAAACCGTCTACTGCTATTGTGTCTTCTGGGAATGTCATTGATCCGTCTTGGTTGTAATCTATAGGAGTTCTAAAGTTAATAAGTATGTGAACGTGTCCTCGTTGATAATCTGCACATCCGTCTGCTGTTAGACATGCAGAAGTGTTTGATTCTTCTGAATTATAATTTCCTATTCCGCTATCATGTAGGAAATACGGGTCGCCCCAAATTTCTAGGTCAGCTGTAATCAAATCAACATCGCTATTAATTAAATTTTGATGGAAAATTCTTGCAAGGTTTGTACCTCTATCTATATTGTAAGTAGGTGCGCCAGTTGACCTAGGAGTAGCCCGAGATACAACTTGACCTTCTATGCCTTGGGCTCCTGTAGTACCATCACCTGTACTTATTGGTGTTGCTTGATCTGGTGTGACTTGTGCTTCAGCAGTAAATGATCTTTCACCGGCTGTTAATTCGCCAAAGTCTGCCGAAATAGCTGTAAAGAAAGCAGCATTAAATTTTATATCAAATCCAAGTACGTCTTTGTTTTCGCCACTGTAAATATAATCATAACTTTTTACAGCTTGCTTTGCACGTTCAGCTACTGCAACTTCTTGGTTAGGTGCTGTAAATGTACTCGAAGATACTTCGTATTGTACTACGTTATAGACCCAAACTTTTGCCTTTTTACCAAGTTCTTCTTCAACAATTCGATCATCGATAATATATACTTGTGGTTCAATTCTAAACCAAGGAATCATACTTTCTTCGTCCGATGCAGCAGCTTCCATTGCTGCTTTACCATACTCACTTACTAAAATCATTTCTTCAATAACTTTAGTAA
>ENA-OUOG01003318-OUOG01003318.1-marine-metagenome-genome-assembly--contig:-NODE-3318-length-15274-cov-5.833586_pt1 | contig 15274 bp, 18 predicted proteins | sample MGYA00248635_ERZ508505 | MGnify/ENA primary metagenome ERZ508505 (study PRJEB26176, sample SAMN06267871) | marine metagenome | isolation source: Saanich Inlet, British Columbia, Canada | place: Pacific...
AACTTTTGAAATGCTGCTGTCAACAGCGGCTTTAAGTAACTCCACATGCTTGGCATTACCAAAATCGATTTGCGTAAAGTCGTCGGTTTCGTCTCGGAATGTGTTAGCTATGTCGCTAAGAAGTATCGCAAGCGCAGGCTCGGTGATTTTCATCAGCCTCGAGCTACTCAATGTATCTGAAGCCTTCTTGCGGCGCTGAAGATTGGCTTTGAAGTTTGTTAAGGCTTTGAGTGGTTCAAAGTGATTTTGATGATCTTTGTTCTGTTTATTCATCTCCGCGTTATACCAGAGAGATGTTACTAGCCGTCTGAGTTCAAGCCGATGAGTGATTTGAAGATTTTTTTCACAAGCCGCCTCAAAAGTGTTTTCCAACGCTTCAGTATCATAAGTGAGAAAGGTTAGAGTGCTGTGTTTTTCCGGCATAGTTCAATCACTTGTGAATTACACGGTTTTTAAAACCTTTGGATAAAAATTTATGTGGCCATATTTGGAAGGGTTGTTGAGGAGGTTTTAGAATTTGCAAAGCCATTGGAATAACAAAATTGTAATGCGCTTGCAGTAGTTCGAAACATCGACGAAAGCTAGCATCTATCAAAATATTCTCAATATATCATAACACTTTGAAAATAATTTTGAGGCTTTTTTCGGTCAAGAACCCCTTAAAAAATTCTTGGTTGGCTTCCAGTTACTTAAGACTATATCCTTTTTAAGGTGATTGGACGTATTAGATTATTGTTTTTATTTCCTATTCTGAGTTAGTTGAATATCCAGCTGCGAAGCTCTAAAGGTGTGAGGGAAGCCGTATATGACAGGCAGCCTTCTAAATATAAGGTCAGTATATTAGCATCCCAACTGGCAGAACAGATTTGGATAAAGCTAAGCAGTTTACGCCTGATAACTAACCAGAATAAAAAATTCTACAGAAGAATGGTTCGCCAAGTGTGACGTAAAAGCCCCCCCCACAGCATCTTGCTTTGCTGTTGCCGCGTGTTTGGCACGTCAAATTAACCTATTTCAAAAAATATGTCTGGAGCAAAAATCCACCTAACGGTTCCATTGTGTTGTCAGAAAGGAATTTTCTGATGAACAAAACACAACTTAAACCGATTTTGTTTGCCCTTATTCTGCCAACAGCGATCGCGGTTGATGCCGGGGCGCATGAGCGCGCTCGCAAAGGCCATGTTGTTGATGTGCAGCCGGTTTATGAAACCAGGATCGTGCATCGTCAGGTCTCTGAAATCCGCTGCTATACCGACCGCCAGACCAGCCGCAAACGGCTTCATGATGCGGTGCTTGGCTCATTGATTGGCGCTGCTATTGGCAACGAAATGTCGAATGTGCCTGGCTTAGGCACATTGGGTGCGGCTGTTGGATTGGGTCTGTCTGAGTCACGGTATCGGGATGCTGAAACATGTAAAACCGTCTGGCGTCCCGAGCGGTGGCGGGAACGGACTTTGTCTCATTATGACGTGTCTGTGGCACATCGGGGACGGGTGGTGCGCCTGCAAAGCGAGTATCCCTACCACATCGGCGAACATATCCGTTTTGCCCGTTAATGCAATCTAGCCATCTTTAGATCTCACCGGAGCCAAAAAAATGAAACATATAAACTCAAAACTGAAATTCGCCCTTGCCGTATTGGCAGTGCCAGTAGCGCTGTCTGCCTGCCAGCCCATAACAATGTCAGGCTCGGCGGCGGCGATTGATTATCGCTATGAACGGTTTGCCGACATGCAGGTTAAAGCCAATTATGACGCGTGCCGCAAGACCGCCTTTGCGCTTGATAAAAATGCTGGCGCTGATGCGTCACGCTTTTTGGCAAGTGCCGAAAAATTTGAAAGTTGCGAGCTAATGCTTGGTGATTCTGGTTCAATCATTGACCGGGATATGCGGTTGAAGGCCATCGCCATGGGCGTGCAAAACTATATCAAAGGTGGTGATCTTGCCAAAGCGCGCACCATGCTTGAGCAGTTTGAGCAGGTCGCCGATGGCGCGGATCTTCTCTATCCGGACTCAACCTCTTTTCTCGCCAGCATGCATGTCTTGTTGAACGCGCCCCACAATAAAAACGCGCTCCAACTTGCCAGTCAGAATGCGAAGGGCGAGATCAAGGATGAAATTCGTCGGGCTTGGTATTGGCAGACAAATTGACCGGCCAGCCCCGTTAAAGTTCAAGAATAGAAGGATTGTCTCTTATGTCAGGATTTAGAACCATCATTATTGCAACGATTGCGTTGGTTGGTGTCAGCCAAATGCAGGCCGCTGTCGCTTTTGCAGAAATAGACCGGCAATGGCGTCCACAATTGTCGGAAAAAATTCTGCTATTGCCGCCAAAACATATGAATGACGCAATCGAGCAGGATTTTAGCAAGTCGGGCCTTGCCCAAAATATGACTAGCGTGGAAACGCAGCTGTTTGATCAGGTCAGTGCCATCGGCCAGCTGAAACAGAACCTGTCACGCTATGATGAACAAGAACAGATTGAAGCACGGCACCAGATTATTGTTGGTAAAAAGACCTATATTGAATTGCTGGGCCAACAAATCGATCTGAAACGCGAACGTCTACATACCAAACTTGGGTTGTTGAAACGCCTTGATCGCAATTTGTCAAGCGACACAGCCCAGCAAAAAGTGGCGTCGGATGTCGCGCAATTGCAAGCGGATGCCAAATCACGGATCGAGGGGATTAGCAGTAAATTGCGTGAACAGATAGCGCTTGAACCTTTGACCAAGGAAACCAATTTCAGCAAAGCCTTTGACAAGAATATGGCGGCCATTTCTGCCCTGAAAGACGCTATTGCCAGCCACCGTATGCAAAGCCGGCTTGGCCTTGATAGCGGTGCAACCAAGTCTGATATGCTGCGCCAATTGATGTTGGATACTGAAGCAGATTTGGCGCTTATCGGGATCGAAACCGAGCTTCTTGGGCATATGGCACATTTACTATCACTTGATGCAATGGCGCTTGCCGAGGATGTCGCTGCACAAAGTTTCACTGTGGCGACGAAAGCCCAAACCTACAGCAGTCCATCGGATGCTGTGCCCCTTTTCACACAATAAAATATTTGGAGATCAACTGATGAAAAAAATTATACTTGCCTGCTTAGCCTTTGCAATCGCTGGCGGCGCTGCTGTATCAGCCATGGCTGGTTCGTTGGAAAATCTGGAACGCGAGCGCGCCCTTGCCATCGCCGCGCTACTCGATAGCACGATCGATGTTGAGGCTAGGTGGAACAAGCTCAATCTGTCTACGGCTCGGCTTGCCGATCTTGAGGTAATGGTGATCAATGACAAATCGTTGAAAAGCACTTATTCGCCGCGGGTCAAACATGCGCTGTCGAATTATGAATTGACCTTTTTGGCGCATGCCTCGGCTGAAGATTACAAGTCGATCGCCGCTCATTGGTTTGAACGCATCGGTTTGAGCACGGATCAACTAATGGCGTCGCGGCTCGCCAAATGACCGGTGTTTCACAACAAATGCAGCCCTCTAGCATGTGGCGTGTCGACCTTGGCCTTGGCGTTCGCGCTTCGGCGGTGTTTGGCGGGCTGGTGGTAATTGGCCTCGCCTTGACCCTGCTTTTGTTTGGGGTTGCGCCAAAGGACCTGTTTGCCGCCGCCAAAGATACGTTGGGTTTATTGTTCATAGCCTTGGCGGTTGGGCTGGTGCTGACGGTGATGATAGCGGCTGCTAAAATCCGCGATACACAGCTCGATCGCCAGTTAAAGTCTGTTTGGCTTCACATTGGCCTTCATGCGGCTAATGGCATTGCCACAGTGGCTTTGACTTTTACCTTGTTTGGGATCAGCGCCGGTATTGGCGAGCTGGCCGCGGGTGATCTGAACATTGACACCATCAATACGGTAATTGCCAGCCTGACTGACCAGTTCAGCATGGCCTTTATGACATCGGTGGTTGGCTTGCCCCTTTCGGCGCTAATGCGCGTTGTGGTCGGTGTGACTGGCAAGCGTCAGGGGTTTTGATATCTGCAGATCAAACTCTGTGAGAGAACGGAAAGGTAAAGTTATGCGATTTCTCATTTTTAACATGGTGGTGTTTTTAAGCATTGGCTATTTATTCACCGCGGCACCTGGCCAGTCTGTTGGCAATTGGCTCGATGCAACTATCGATATGGTCAGTCGGATAGTGGCATCAGCCCCCCCAACTGCTGCGTCAAAAAAGATGCCGGCGCTGGAAGACAAGCTGGCGCAATTAGTGGTCCCAACGCCCCTGCCTGTTGCCCCACACAATGACGATATAAAAATCAATGGCAATACGATCCAAAAAATCATTAGTGATTCAGTAAACAACTATTTGGAGGAAATTGCCGCTGGCCGTGGCGGTGTTCAAGCTGATAATGCGGCGCCATTGCCGCGCGCAGCCGCTACCACTGCCGCACCAGCTGACCAGACCGCACCATTGCCAATTAATCGCGCCAGCCAGACCACGGTCACGGGCAAAATGCCGGATCCGGCCGAACAAAATACAACGCCGCCAACGGTCAGTCGGGCGCCAGCCGAAGCTGATGCATTGCTGGCAAGTGGGTTTTCTGAACTCTACCCAGCTGAACCAAAGGCGGTTTCTACAGCGAGTGATGAGCTGGCACCGCAGCATACGTTTGCTGCACCGGGTTTTATGAATTTGGGGGATCGCCAAGCAGCGCTGTCGGAATTGATCCAAAACTTGCAACTCACTTATTTAGAACGGGCAGGACAATAAATGCGCATCTGCCCAAAAAAGGGCACAGCGGTCCTAAATCTGGTGGCGATTGCGGCAATGGTCTGGCTTTACTGTCTTGATAAAATTGCTGCGGATCCAGTAGCCGCAATGCCAGGCCAGCCATCCTCGATGCAGGCACCTGATAGCGTGGAAGCAAAGATGCCTGTCGACCGGCTTGAGGCGGGAATTAACATGTCCAATATCAGGTTGCCGGCCCCACCACCAGTATCGGCAGCAATGCGATTGCCGCAAGCAGCAGTGTCACAACCATCGGCAAACAAACAAGTGTTGTCTGAGCTGTTCCCTGCCTCAGAGCCGGCCCTGGTGCCGCTGGTCCCCAAAACGGCGCAGGAGGCAACAGCGCGTACCATGCCAATGATCGCAAAACCCATCAATGTGAAGCCAGCCAAATTAAATCAAGTGGCGGTTAAGCCCTTGATGGTATCACCGGCGCAACGAAAGCCAACAGCGCTGGCACGTTTAGCAGCACCAGCACCACCGAAAATTATGAAGACACCTGCCTTGCGACCAATTACCGTGCCGCCTCCACCACAAACACGGGCCCCGCAGAAAACCGCGCTACAAGACTTAGATATTCGCCAAGCCAATTTGCTGAAAGGGCAGCGAACGCTGGACATGGTTGCTAACAAAGGGGGGCTGGATATGGAAATTTTCTGGCCGGATACCGAGCGACAATCAGCCTATCTTTATGATGTTATGACCCGGTGTTTTGGGATGCGTTCAGCGGTTCTAAATCGGGCTGGCGAAATGGTTTCAACTGCTGGCAAAGGCGAGGCCAATCATGCTGGACTATCCCCATTGATTCGACAGTTGAGACAACCGGCCAGTCGGGGCGAGGCGGATATAATTGCCAAAATTGTTGCCCAGCATCACATCCGCGGCGCGTATACGCCGGTGCGTATTTTCACCAAATCGGTTGATGCGCGTCTGGTTGATGGAATCGTACAGCTGACCGGGAAACCAATCGGCCCAAACAGTGTTTTACGGGCCGATTATGTGATCGATCGGGGGCGCGTCTTTGTCGCGAATATCACCCATGATGGCGTCCGGGCAGCCGGTCGTGTTTTGCTGGTTGACGGAGGCTGCTAGGCCAGATCAGCGGTTCAATGCTTGGTTAAAATCGCGTGTAACAACAAACCGCATATAGTCGGTTTTAAGGTCAATAATCTTGATAGCTGCACCGCCAAGATTGACCACTTTGCCGTCTGACAATTTATGACTGACCACCTTTGGACGGGTGATGTTTTTACCAGCCGCGTCCATTTTGCGGTAAATCATATTGACCACGGTTGCCGCCCCATACCCAGCATGAATGCCAGCTAACTCAATTTCATGTGTTACTAGGTCGGTGGAACCATTCACCTTGGTCTGATTGCTGTGCATGATCTCGCCAAGCCGGGCGACTCTCTCACCACCGGTCTCATAGACAGTTGGTTCGGTTACGTGTAACGGCGCGGCAGTTTGCTGGCACGCCGAAAAGGCCAAGGCACAAAAGCCAATCATTGCCGCATGACCGATGAACCGCCTTGATCTGTCTGCTGTCATTTTTTCATCCCTCAACATAGTCCCTGTGACTAACAAAACAATATTAGTGAAAGCAAGCAAGTTTAATTGTCGGTGGCTGAACCTTGGGCAAATCTGAACCCAGTTCCTGATTTTTCAATCCGCCGCATCATTTGTGCGGCTGGGCGAGGGGTGGATGACAGCGCGTTAAACCACGGCAACAATTCAGAATCAGGCCGCATCGAGGCCATGACCAGCAGGGTTTTTGCGGCGGATTTCATAGTGCTGTCCATGGTAAAACTTGGCAAGGTAACGCTTTGCTTTGGCGGCAGGGCAGCATGGTTTCGCAAAATCATGTTTGGTGCGGCATTGTCTTGATGGCTGTAAAGGGCGGTCCACACGCCGATGGGTTGGTCGGATCTGTTGCCAAGCGTTAGTTGAAACTGGCAGCCATTATTGATCCAGCTAGGCAAGGTGTTGGTGGTGATGGTGGCGGTTCGTGGCGCAGCGCAAGTGGCATCTTGCCCGGGGATCAGTCGTATTTCGATATGCACATCGTCGCCAAGCCCGGTAGCCCGGTGACGAAGATACTTTTCAAAAAAAAATGCGCCATTCACGTCTAGCCAATTGCCGTCTTGTCGCATTTCGCGCAGTTCCATAAATAACTCGCGATAGCGACCTTCTGTATCAAGCCGGGTCAAAGGGGCTGCAAACTTGATCGCCAGATGGCTGCTCACCGCAATGCAAGCAAGCCCAATGGCGACCGCTGCAATAACGCGTTTAACCGGCCGCCGCCCCACGACTAATGGGGCTGTTCCCCCAATGCCGGTGGTCAAATTAAAATAAGCGGCCATGTTGATGATTGATGTTACCGGCACCCATGTGATCGCCAGTTCCGACGGGTCGTCTTGCTCGATCGCTTGAATTTCGGCGATGTTTGCTGGGTGTGCGATCACCAGAACTGGGTCGGCAAAACGCGGCTTTTTGTCAAGCGCAGCGCGGGTCATCTGCCATTTTTTGTTGATCTCTCCAACCGGTTGGATAATGCCTTTCGGGGTTACCTTGCCGGTTGTCCACATAAGCGCGTGTGGCGAAATGGCCGCTGACTTATCAGGTTCGGCATGGAATAAATGCATAACAGTCAAACCCACCTGCCAGCTATGGCCTTGCGTGATCGGGCCTGACAAATCAACCCGGTAGGAGGGGTGACCCGTCATTTGTTCAATAAGACCAGTTGGGCGCCGCACAAAAGCATCATAAAGTGGGCTGATCGGCAGTTCTTGAAAGCTGTCCGAAAGGCACAGCACCGACCGGATGTCTGGATCTTCTTCTGTAATCGAAACAACCTCGACCGGTCCGTGGGTCGTGGCGATCCATATGGTTGGTAATGTCACTTAATGAAGAACTCCGCCGCTGGGTCGTTAAAGGCATCAATCACCAGATTGTCCTCGCCGACCATAACTTGCGATATGCCATTATGAACCGACGATAGGCTGATAAAGTTATAGTTGTTATTGTGACAGTAATAAAGATGTTGTGGGGTGGTTTCTGTCAGTTTGTGAATGCGGATGATCAGAAAATGGGCGCCGTCGTGGCGTGATGATGCCTTGAGTTCGAGATCAAATTGTTCACCTGTCCGTTTGTCCATCTGTGCACTGGCGGCGGCGGCTTGGGATGGCTGGGTATAAATGGCCATCGACCGCAACAATGCTGCAAACCGGCTGGCCTGTTTGGCGTTGCTGCCGATCTTTGCGATCGTCTCGGCATGTGTGTCAGGGGCGGTGGCGGCGGCTAATAGGTCGCCAAACGTCAGTTGCCGCACTGTATCAGGTTGATGGGCTGCAAGGCTTGTGTCCAACTGGTGATAGGTTTCCAATGTGACAAAATGCGCTGTGGCGTCGTCAAGTCCGATGGTTGGTTCGTCAGAGTGATGGGTCATGAAGTTTGTCCGTATATCTGTCTGAAGTGGTCAAAGAATAAGTCCCGGTCGGCGATGCAGCGGGATTGCAGTGACGGGGTACCGGATTGGGCGGTGGTAATGGCCGGGTTATTACTGACCAGTCGGTTCAATGGTGGTGCAAGACGTGACAATATTTCGATACCATTAGCCAATTCAGCGGTCCATGTTTCGACATCTTCGGTTGGCAATTTGCCAAGACCTTTGCGACGAAATTTCTTTTTTGCCTGTTGCAAGCGGTGCAATAAAAGTGGCATGACATCTGGCGCTGTATCAAGAAGGGTGGCGCTGATTTGCGCGACCAATTCCTGTTCATCAACGGGGCCGGTAAGGCGCGATCGCACATCTACGCCAACATCGCGCATCGCTTTTTGTTCAGTCACATCGGCCAACGGCAGGGCGGCATAAACAAAAGCTGGTGATCTTGCCAAGTAAAGCGAAAAAGTCGCCGCTTTGGCAAGCCCTTCTAAGGTGTCATGCAGCTGTTTGATCTGGCCTATCGCCACGTCATAGGCGCTAGTGTCGACAATGCCGTCCATCGTGTTCAGCTGGTTTTTTTTCTGGCGTAATGCCTCGATCAGGCGGGCTTGAACGGGGCCAAAAGTGACCAGACGCAGGATGGTTACAATCAGGGCTGGCCCATCGTCACCAAAATCTAGAAGCTGCGCTATATGGTCTTGTTCGGTAGCGGTAACTAGTTTGATCGTTTGCAATTCTGCGGAGCTGATTTTACCAAGTTGCGATCCGATCGGGACATCGTCACTTGCGTCATCAAACATCGTCTTGGCTGTCTGTTGGTCTATCTGGTCAAGCGCTGCCTGCCCCTGTTCGCTCAGCGCGTCGAGGCTAGTTTCCTGCTGGAACTGATTCCTTGTGGCGGCGCGGATGGCGTGCCGGAATCTCACCCAGTTTTGTACGCAATTGGTATAGAGTCGAAATTTGGAATCTGCATCAAGGCTGAACTGTATCCAAAAATCAACAATCAGCTCATTGTCAATATCGTTGACACTAATGGGGTGATCGGCGCCATAGCGCTCCACTAAGAAATCGCGCAATGATCTAGCTTTTTTTTCCGAAGATGCTGTTGCCATATGGTTTCTCAGGAAGTGATAGATCTCGCGCGAGATTTCATTCGATATCGCGGTGACATCTTGCCGGTTCTTTGCTTTGGCGAGGCGGTTATAGAACGCCTCAAGCTGATCATAACCAATAATTTCTAATATCAGATCGAGAAGCGCCGAATGTTTGGCAATGTGAAACAGGTTCACATCAAATGTTTGGCTGCGATGACTGGCTTCGGCGATCGTTTGGGGGCGTGCGCTAGCCGGGGTGCTGGCAGCCGATTTCAGCCCCTGTCCAAGGCTGCGCGCTGTCACCGGTTGCGACATGGCAAACCAATGATAGAGCGCAACACCGTTTTGGGCGCTAACCGATAGAAAATGACACAACGGAAATATCACCTTTGCATAGCTATGACCGGCAAGGACTTTAAGAAGATTTTGCCGGGCTTGATCGCTGTGTCTTGGTCGTCCGTCGGCGACGGTGTTATCAAAAATTGTTCTTATCAGATCAAGCAGTTCATGGCTTGGACCATCATCTTGAACTGTCATTCGGTGCAGTAATTTATAGGAAATATTGGACATCGGTTTTGTTTTGTTATCTGCCGCGCGGCGCCAATTCGTTCACAACCGACAGCCATTTATCGACATGATTGATATGCGTTGTCAAAGCCGCCTTTTGATCTGGCTTAGCATGTTTTGCTAATGTTTGTACAGTAAGCAGGCGCTGCCCAGCACGCCGCCGCGCGTCCCCCATGACCTTTTTATCCACGGCATTTTGATAATGTCTCGATCGTGCCAATACCCGCGATACATAGTCGCGCGTGTAAGGCAGTACCCGGGCACTGCCGTTTTTCATCACCGCTGATCCGCCATTATAATGTGATAAGGCAAGATCGATGCGTCCATTGTATTTTTTGATCAAATGATCCAAGAATCTGACGCCGATGCGAATATTTGTCCGCGGGTCAAACAATGCAGCCCGCCCGGTTTTATAAAGGCCGAAAGCGGTGGCTGGCATGATTTGCATAATGCCAACAGCGCCTGCATGGCTGACAACATGTGGTCTGAAATTGGATTCGGTTTCGGCTACCGCAAGGGCTAATGATGGCCGCACATAGGTTGCTTTCAGGCTTTCTGAGATAATCGTCTGCTCGATCCGATCGGCTGACCAGTATGCTGCCGCCTGTTGCGCTGTCGCGGACAGTATCACCGCCATCACGGTAAAACCCACCAAGCCGCGCCGACGAAGGTGTGCGATGAACGCCCTCATTGGCTCGCCCTCTTACTTTTCAGACGTGCCTGCCATGCCGCATCAAGCTTGGTGATTTGCAGGTTTTGATGACCAACCTTACCGACAATCTCAAGGACCGCCGACAACTCTAGCTGGGGGTCAATCGCCAGCAGAATTTTTTGATCTGCAGGTAAAGCCGAAACATTAAGCCGGGTCAGATCTTTGTCGTAGAGCTGGCCGCTGCTATAAACAAATAAATCCATTTTTTCACCGGTTGGGCCGGTGCCATTATTGCCCATTTTGATCTGTTGATTGGTTGGTGGGCTGTTCAATACAGCTACCAGCATCAAGATCATTAGGCTGAAGAATGCCATCGACAGTGCCAGGCCAACCTCGGCAAGAGGATTACCACCTTCGTCACTCAGCATCGCATTAGTCCCCTATTTTCCTATCAGTTCACTAATAGTGTTATGGGATCATTTGGCTAAGTTTTGATTTGGGTCAGTTATATTTAAGCGGGTTTCCGGCGCTGCCACGGCTGGTGCCGGCAGCGGTCAGCACAATTTGAATGGTCCCGGGCTTGACAAGCACATCGGCGCCGGCTTCAGGGTTGATGCCGATATCACGAAGACTAATGCCAATCCATTTTTGTAATTTGATATTTGAGGCCTCGCTGTAATAGGAAAATCGTGTATGCGGGCCAGCGTGCCGCATGTTGACGATCTTCAAGAAGCCTGGAAATTCATTCACCATTAAATCGATGAATTGGGTTCGTTGGGCTTGATTGAAATTGACTAGGTCAATCTGCACTTTGTTGACTGGGTCGCCAGCATCTGCCATCGCGCCAGATGGACTGCTGATCAATTTGCCAATACGCATAGCCAAGGTTTCGGCGATTTGCCGCGCGGCGCGGCTGCCCAATATTTGGGCGCAAGCGGCATCACAATCAAGTGGTAGCAAGAATCCATCGCCATCGATATGTGATGACACAACCTGGCTTGCTGTTGCCGACGATATAACCGTCGCATTCGATTGAAGGTAGGCATTCCGGTTGGCGGGTAGATGAAGCTGGGATTGCAGAAAAATGATCAGCACATCGCCATAGTGGGACTGGATTGCAGACAAGCGAGCCAACACCTCGGCGCGGCTGGCGCCGGTGATCTGGGCCTTGCGCGACAAGACGACAGGATCAAGCACAATAAAATTCATTTGGTTCAGCCGTGACTGAAACGCATCGGCAGCGGTTTTGGCAAGGCCGGATACGGCGCGGCTATCGGTGGCGGAGGCATCAAACACAACGATTTGGGAATTGGCATGGCTAGCTGATAACGGGGTGGTAAGTCCGATCAACAGCAGCAATAGCATTGTCCAGCGATGCGCAAAATCTACGTGTTTCATAATCAATCCTTTAACGCCAAGACATCGTATTGCGTCACATCGTGATACAAACTGTTCCAAATTTTGCACCATTTTCCAAGATTAAACGCAGCTTCTTGTTGTGATATAGAATAGTAAAATCTTGTCCTGGCACCATCTGATGCTCGATGAAAAATATATGTAGCCATTTGGTTAGGCGTTGTTGTTTCGCTGTGGTTCGGTATGTGTAGCTTGCGTAATGACTTTGCGATGCGTCAACCAGATCGATCGCGACGAAGCCGGGAAATTCGGTTTCCATTTCCTCTAAAATATAGTTCTGCTGGCAACCGTTAAAATTTTCAATCGTCATGGTCACCATATATTCGTCGCCAGCCCATGGCGCGCCATTGGACCACGCCAGATCGCGGCTGTTATCTTGCATCTGGCGCGTTGCGCGCCGCGCCAGAGACAGGGCGGCAACGCGCAATTCGTCGCGGCTGACATCTTGCGCCACATCAAGGCTGGCAACGCTGCTGACAAGCCTGCCTGATGGGAGGGCAGTAATCCGCACTGTTGGCAGAACGCGATCATTTTCAACTGGTGACAAGTTTGTTTCGATCAACAGTCCAGCTTGTTTTTGTGATTTCAGCGCCGCGCTTAGCTGGTCAAAGAGGCGTCCTGAACCGTTAGCCAATGCGGGCCGAGCGGTGTTGGTTGTGGCCGTGCGCGGATCTGTGAGGCGCAACCCCAAATCAAGAAACGCTGCCTCGATTTCGCGGGCGAACCAGCGGCTTGACAGGTTTGCGCCATCACTTGGGTCGATAAAAGCAGGGATTACTGTGCTGTCGGCGACTGCTGCGTGAAATGGCGTGAATATCCCACCGAAGAGGCTGAATAGCCCCATATGAAAGATGATGGTAAGCTGCCGCAATCGTGACCAAACGACCAGCTTTCTGACGGGCTTGACACGGAGATCACGAGATTTGGTGTGGCGTTGATACTGCATGCTTTTGGTGTCTTTCCTTTGCTCGGCACAGGACTTTCTTTACAACGCATTGGCGCGCCGAAGCCTATCTGCTTCACTGAGCCAATAGCGGGTTGTGGCAATCTTTTTACGCCATCGCGGTAGATCCGACAAAGGTTCGTACCGTGTATAAATATCATCCGGCGACCCTGTTGCATATAGCATCGTATCAATTACGGGTACGGTGGGTTGGTGGATGCCTGCCAATTCACGTTCAAAGACCGCGCGTGCGGCAAAAATATTGGCTACAATACCACCTGGATAACTGACAACGCGCGACATGGGCCAAGGGCCAAGAGCGTGTCCGTTGTTAAATTCAACAAGCGCCATAGCCACATCCCCCTTGTTGGCTTCGATAAGCTGATCCAAACTTTTAAGTCCAATTTTAATATTTATTGCAGGATCAAGAAGGTCATGACCATGATAGGGTCTGTCAAGCCGGTTCGGGTCAAGCTGAAAAATGCCGAGGCGCTGTGCAGGGCCAACCGCGCCGGCATCAAAATTCGACATCACCCGCGCTATTCCCAGCGCCAAGGTGGCATCTACATGCCGAGTTTCATGGGAATGTTGCACCACAAGCTGCTTTATCATGTCGCGGGATAATTCAGCGGCGCGAGCAAGGCTGGTAAGGGCAAGGTTGCTTCCAAGAAAGCCAAGGGCAACCCAAAATAGTAATGTACCAACATGTTGTGTTGCCTGTTGCTTGGCGCCTCTGGCAACCATTTTGATAGCCCTGTCATGCATCTACTTGATCCTTTTGCCACCGCTTTGTTGCAAGCTTGATTGTCTTGCTTGGGGTATGGATGTTTTTGGGAGGTTTTTGATGGCTTTTGCCGGCCATGTCACCTGATGTAGCTTCCAATTGCTGGTGTTTGTTGTTGTCCAATAGCATTTTTATCCGCTAGTGTGATGCAGTAAGATTGTAACTTAGCTAATTTTGAATATGAGCTGGGTTAGGACAAGCGCTGGGAGAAAACCGCCCAGATGTTTGCATAGTGATAGTAACAAAGGTGAGGCTGCTAGGATGGACCGAAAAGACATTTCACGCGCAACGACATTTATCAAAATTTCCAGGTGGCTTGCTGCGACAGGATTGGGTGTGCTCAGTTTGGTGATGGCCACTAACGCCTACGCAGCCTGTGAAAGCAATGTGAGCTTCCGGGCGCAATCATCTGTAACATATAAAAAGTCAGGTTTTGGATCATCATCTGGGCCAAAGCCTGAAGCGCTGGCAGAAGGGCGAAATAAGGCGATCCAACGAGCGTTTGAACAATATGCAGATGAATGTCTAACTAGTGGCCAGTTGAAAATTTACATCCGAGACAAAGACAAATTTTTGGGTCAAGCAGCGAGCATGGTAAACATTCTTTATGAAAAACAAGATGTTGATAAAAAAAATCGCCAAATAAAAACTATGATGAAGGTTTCAGTAAAATCTAACATGCTGCAGGCAATGTTTGCCGAGAATGCGCCAGCTGCCGCGTCGGGAAGTGCTAGCTTTATGGTTTATGTGTTCGCTGGCCGGCAAGCGGTGCAAACTGTTGAGGGAAGCTCAGGCGGTGGGTCAACCAAAGTGTTTGACGCCCAAAAAACCGAAATACAGAGTTATAAAGAGGCAGAATCTGCTTCTGAAATGTCGGCTCAGCAAGGTGATACTATGGCCACGGCAAGCCAAAAAGAAACGATGTCGAAATCTGTCCAGGGTGGCAGTAGCGTAAAAAAAGCCGATATCGTTGTGGGCAATACGATCACAAAGGGCAGTCGTCAATACGAGATGATCAGCACCAAGGGCATGGATGCGACATTCAAAGAAATTCTTACTGGCAATGGCTTTCGCCCCGTTCCGTTCAATGCGACCACTCGGAAATGTGGTTGCAGCAATCCAGAGATCATCGAGGCTGAATTGGCTGAGACTGGTGATTTGTCTCCTGACTCATGGGACATGATTGCGCGGTGTTTGCAGGAAAAGTGCCGGATCCCATTTTTTGCTGTTGGCACATTAGATGCCAATACGCCAATGCGTAGCAAGGTCAAGCAAGGTATGTGGCAGGTGCAGGCCAAGGTGACCGGCAAGGTGATCGATTTGCGCGACTTTTTGCCAGTTGATGTGGCTGCTTTCAGCACGAGGTATGAAGATGGGTTTGACAGCGCGGATAATGCTGCGCTTGAAGATGCAATCAAAATTCTTGGCAATACTACGGCGCAGGAGATTGCGTCACAGATGAACGCCGCTGGTATAAGGTGACTTTGAATTGACTTATGTATCCAAGCCTTTTTTCAAGCTTATTTCATTTGCTCTGATTGCAGGCATAGCGTTTGCCGCACCTTTGGCTCATGCGGAAGATGAATTGTTAGATTTTGATGCTCCGCCGCGTAATTTGGCGAAGCCAATCAAGACG